>RCNB010002599.1_pt1 | contig 12144 bp, 11 predicted proteins | sample 2041321 | NCBI WGS metagenome assembly RCNB01 (sample SAMN09708232, study PRJNA481090) | Marine sediment metagenome, whole genome shotgun sequencing project. | reverse complement strand
CCGAACCGCAAAGGGTACGAAAATATTTCAGGCATCCCGATATAAAGTATGCGGCATGAAATCACAAAATATAAACGTCGGGTTAATAAATACAAATTTTCTGTTTTTGGCCCGAGACCAAAATGAAACCGGCGAAATACCTCTATTACTCTGCCTCTAGGATAGTCGGTTTCAATAAATTCTTTATTCAATTTCGGTGTGGCTTTTTTCAATCGCATCGTTCAGCATGTTGCCATACATAATTTTCAGCGAATCTTTTTTCTTCGGATCTAGGCTGAGGTCATATAGTTTGTAGTGTTCCCGGAGGGTTTCTTTCTGTTCCTCGGGCGCATCCATTTTTTCAACGAGTTCCAAATAATTTGTGGCACCGCCCAAAGGGTTATCCGCTCCAGCACCGCCCAGATCAAATATCTGGCCGAACATCTTGGTCTGCTCATCAAGTAGGTTCATTTGTTTTACGGTATCTGTTATTGCGTTTTCTTGCTCGGTTTGCGCTTGGCAGATTGTGGCGAAGCCAAAAGAGTAAATTGTGAGTAAAGTTGTAAGTGTTTTCATTATTTTTTGTTTTAGAATTTATAGTTTAATGGTAAACCTATCTAAAGGTTAACATGCCTAGGCCATCTGTAATTGAAATAGGATGTAAACGGTTATAATAAGGGCCAGTATCAAAACCCATTTTAGTAATTCTAGTTTTTCATAGGTGTTCATAAGTATTGGTTTTTTGGTTCGTTACTTTATGGATGTATCTTCTCAGGGTTAACACCTACTGTAAATTTTTTAGAAATGAAATATGGATAACGTAGCACCTTCAAACACATTGAGACTGTAGTATGATTACTACAAGTACTGGTTTATAGGGAATTATCATGAATTTTGAGAAAGATCGCGTACAAAAAATGTTAAATTAGCTTCACCTACTGTTAACCTTCTCAATAGACTTGCATTAAATGGAAACTGAACAGGCCGAGATAACACTCGAAGATTTGCGAAAAGGCTCTGACAATCTACTTAGAAGGGTATACGAAGAGAATCGTGACAAGTTTTTGAACTTTGCCAGAAGATATAACTTGTCGGAAGACGAGAATATCGACATCTATCAAGATGCCTATTTTTACGACAATGTAATGAGCGGAAAAATAACAAGCTTTACAAGCAGCATTTCTACCTATCTGTTCTCAATCGGGAAATACCTCATTTTTGACCAGATGAGAAAGAACAAAAAAACAGTAAGCGGCGATTTTGACCTATCATTGGTAGGTGCCACCGACGAGCAAACGGACAGCTTCGAAATTGCGCGGCCAGAACTTACCACCGAGCAGGCGTTGTTAAAAACACATTTTAGCACCTTGGGTGCGAAATGCCAAGAACTGTTAAGCCTTTTTTACTACCGTGGCTTCACTATAAAGGAAATTATGCAAACTGAAAACTATAATAGCGAGAACGTGGTAAAAGCCACAAAATCGCGCTGTATGAAAACATTAAGGGAACGAATCCAAGCAAATACCTACTGATTATGGACAAGCAACTTTTATTATACAACTATTTTTCGAACCAGCTAACGGTCGAACAAGAAGAACTTTTCGAAGATCTGTTGAAAACCGATACGGATTTCAAACAGCAATTCGATTTTGAAAAAGACCTGAAGCAGGTCATTCGAAATAAAGAAACAAAAGACCTAAAAGGCAAATTGGCCGGATTCGAAAAAAATATTTCAAAAGATACCCCGGTAAGAGAGTTGCCCCGTACAGACTATCGAAAATGGGCCATGGCCGCTTCGGTAGCGCTACTGATAGGCTTGGGTTGGTTAGGGTACAATAATTTTTCCGGTTCCGATTACGGAAATCTCTATGACGAAAATTTTCAGCAATATCCGAATACTGTGTATGCGATAACCCGAGGCGATAACGATGATAACTCATTGGAGCGTAAAGCTTTTGTAGCCTATGAGACTGATGAGAACGTTAGTGCAATCGAATTTTTCGAAGAGCTTAAGACAACCGAGAATTCTGAGAACGTCACTTTTTATTTGGCACAATCGTATCTGAAAAACGAACAGCCAAAGAAAGCTATAGTTTTCTTTGAAGAAGTTGTCTCTGGTAAAGGAGAATTTGCCCCTCAAGCTCTTTGGTATGCCGCGCTTTCCTACCTCAAGACGGATCAAAAAGAGAATGCCATGCAGGTATTAAAAGACTTGGTCGCAGATGGTAGGTATAAAAAAGCAGAAGCATCAGCAATCCTAAAAGAAGTGGAATAGCCTTCTAGGAAATTGCTTTTTTCTTTTTGTTTAAGATATAAAGCACTAACAGTATTAGAATTCCAATTACAAACCAGACCCAATAAGAGGATAGCAACCCTCCGGAACGGATCGGTGTATTATCCCCGATTACAATCAACGCACTCCAGTATGCCGGCGAAATTGTACTACCGCGATACGTATCGATATAATCTATTTTGGCCTTGCGCATAGCGGCCGACTTGGTTGACCCTTTATCCAATTCTCTATAAAATGCGACCATAAGTTCTTTACTGCTCTTATCATTTGTTGACCATAAGGAAGACACAACACTTTTAGCTCCCGCATGGAAAAACCCTCGGGCCAGACTCATGGCGCCCTCCCCTTTTTTAAGTTCGCCGACCGAGGTGTTGCAGGCGCTTAGCACCACCATTTCTGCCTGGTTTTTGGTCGCATAAATTTCGTTCAAGAACATTTTCTCATCGCTAAAGGCAATCCAAGGGTCTGCATCTTCGCCGATGTCTGCATGGGTCGATAAATGCAGAATCTTAGTATTGTCAATATTTTCCATAAACTTGCCTTTTGTGGCTTCTCCGTTCAAGGCCACTTCCCCAGAAAATATTTTTTCGGCTTCCCCCACTTCGGCACTACTGAATAAAAGTTCGGGTAGGCCCAAACTGGCAAACTGAACCGGTGCTATGGCGAACAGTTCTTTTTTAGCAGTACCCAAAACCCTTTTTTTCGCCTCTAAATATGACATGGAATAGGCGTAACGGATTTCAGTTTCCTCGATGAGATAGGTGTTTGTATCATCATTCACCACGAAGGCTTCAAAGGGAATTTGTTGTAAAATATAATCGGTAACCAATAGCAGCTTTTTACCCTTTATTTTTTCGTGAACCTTTTCAGGTATCAATTGCTTAAAAACCTGATGCGAAAGGGTGTTATACGACGCCAGTTTATCGCGATTGGTAGCCAGATCGGTCAGTTGGCCGTAAAGGGTGACTATTTTTTCGTTGAGACTTTCAACATTGTCTAGTTTGAAGAATTCGGCTTGGTTTTTAGTTGTCAACAACCCGTAACCCTTTTCGTCGTTGAGAATGTATTGAAGCACCACTTCGTCTTCTGAAATAAACTTTGTTTTAAAATCGGGGTAGGGCAGTACGTCTACTTTCTTTTTGATATCGGCGTACTCGGGGAAGGCCGTTGCCAATGAATCTACAAATGAGTTATAGACCCGTTTGTTTTCATACACTTCTCGTTTTACCGATTCAAGACTGTCGAGTGATGTCGATTCAAAATTCTTGAAATCGTTTTCCGACAAAAAAATAGCCTGTTTGAGTTTAAATTCGCGTTCGGCCATGGCATTGGGCAGCTTTGCGATTTCTTTGGCCTGTTCGTTCGAAATATCTTCTAATAGCAATAAAGCCTTGTTGCGTTCCATAAAATAATAGGCTTCTTCGGGTTTGTCGAGTAAATAACATACTTCTACGGCTTTCGTATATAGAGAAGCCCCTTTCTCTCTCCAGAAAAGTTTCGATTGGTATTCGGTACTTTCCGATCGAATGATGTCGACCAATTGATCCGCTAGGGCAAAGGTTTTCAAAGCATGGGTCAAATGGTCTTTGTTACTATCGTATTCGTAGTATTTTAGCCATCCATTAGCTTTTGCGATGATATGGCCCAGTAAAAAGATTTTTTCAGTGGCGAGTTCTAAATCTTGAATTGCGGGTAGCTCTTTGAAATCTACTTTCTTTTTTTTATCTGTTGCCATAACAATGGACTTTTGATAATTGAACAAGGTTTTTTTAAAATCAGTTTGGTCGAGGTAGAGGTCTCCTAGATTTTCATAAGGAAGGGAGTAGTCTTCAACCAAAGAATTCGCCCTTTGCAAATGTTTCAGAGCCTCATCGAAGTTGTTCAAATTCACTTGCGAATAGCCGATACTGTTGTGTATGTTTGCTATATCATTCGGACTTAGATCCATTGAGTCTTTTAGTACTTTTTTGTGTTTTGCTATTGCCAGTTTGTAGTTACCGGTCTCAAGCAACCGATTACCTTCTAAATGGTCGATACGCCTTCTAAATTGTCTATTTGTTTCTTCGAAACGACTCAAGAGGGAGTCTGCTTTTCTCAAGTTCAAACGTATCTCACTTGAAAATTCCTTTAGGCCCATTTCTGCGTAAGTCTCGGCCATTAAGATTTGGGCATCGATTATGTCGAAAGACGAACTACGGTAAGGTTTGGCCCCACTACTGAATGAAGTGATTTCTGAAAATTGATTTAAAGCTTTGTAGAAATCGCCGGTTGTGAGATAAAGGTAGCCTAGTTCAAGCCTTGCTTTTTGTCTCCATTCTACATCGCTTCCCTTTTCGGAAATAAAGGAAAAAGTGTCGCCAGCCTTATAAATTTCACCTTTTAAACGATAAAAAACACCGAGGTTGAAATATGTATTGTCTAACGAGCCGTTCTCCAGACCTTTTAATCTTGACTTAATTTCAAGTGCCTTTTTGGTATAAAATATGGCGTTTTCAATATTACTATCTTCTCCAGTGTTCCACCATTGTTCGTGGTACCATTTATTGCCAAGATCGTGATAGCAATCTGCCAATTGCTTTTGGGACATTTTTTTATCATTAGCAGTAAAGAATGAATCGATTTTTTGCTGAATTACTTCTTTCGTCTCATCACTATAAATTATTTCGACAAGGGTTTCCTGCTGGGCTATGCATAAATAGCTAAAAAAGAAAAAAAGGAAACAGTTAAGTCTAACGTTTAACATGACAGTATGTATTCTGGTTAATACTGAATGGCGTGACGGATTAAAGTTTTTTCTTTTGAACAGCTTTTAAATATATATATAATTTTATGGTAAAGTCCCGATTTTCAAGGTGTAAATAGGTTATAAACAAAAGAAGCCCATGCAGAACATGGGCAACTTCTTTTTCACGGTGCTGAATTACTATTCAGCTCTTGGAATAACCCTTCTTTCAGCGATTTTCCCTTCAAGTTCTGGTGCTTCTATAGACAATCTAAAAATAAGATCCTTCAAATCTTCGGGCGGTATACTTCCGGCCCTATCGATTATAGTCCCGGCAAGGCCTGACATTGCGGCAGTAGCGTATGAAGTGCCTTGAAGTGTAACCCTGTTTTTTCGGGTTGGGTCAAATGTATCAAAAATCAGCTTGTAATTGTTAAAGGCCAAAGCGACATCTACGCTTCCATCACTTCCAAAATTTGAAAGTGGATGTAATTTGATCGGTCTTCCAGCCGGGTTTATGGTATCATATTCATAACCCCCGATAGATAGTATGTTCGATGCCTTGAAAGATGATATGAAATCACCTTTAGGTCCTATATCATTATCCTCTCCGTTGTTACCGGCAGAAGTCACTACCAATACTCCTTGGTTTTTGAGATCGTTCAAGATTTCAACAAAGATGTTTTGTGGTTGTCCGTCGGCCGGTCCTTCAAAAATCTCACGCGGCATTCTCCCCCCAAAACTGGCATTGACAATATTAATATTACCGCCGTTTTTATTAAGTTGCTTTACATACGATAGTGCACACATAACATCCCAATACGAACCTTTTCCTTCCCCATTAAATACTTTCAAAGGTAAAATTCGATAGTTGAGACCCTTTTCGTCCAGTACGTCGGTAATGATTTTGGCAATATAGGTACCGTGACCATTAGTGTCGGCAAATTGTGCTGTGCCGGGATATTGAGTAAAGTTCCAACCTGAATCGGTAGGGTAACAACTGCCGAATTGTTGGCTCGGAAAAAGAAATTTATTTGGCGTTCCTGTAAACAGGTACCTATAAAAATCAAGGCCGGTATCAATAATGGCTATATTTATTGGTGCATTGCCTGAATTGGCGATTAAAGGTACTTCGTCACCATCATTGCCTTGCCCTTGTTCAGTGAAAGGCCCGGTAGGTGATAATTGTATACTAAACGAACGTTCGCCTCGTGTTCCACTTCTTCTTGAAAGGCGCTGGACTACTCCTTCAATTTCGAGTTCCTCGATGTTGGGGTCAAAAATCCATAATTCAATATTGGTATCGCCACAGTCGCATTCGCGTACGTCAACAACAGGGAATTCACTTCTTATCTCGGCTCTTCTGGTAGCCGGAACGTCTGGCTCATACTTTACGACAATTTCATTCGGTGAAATAAAGATTTTTTGTTTTCCGCTATCGACACCTTCGTCGACTTTTATATCTTCGTAAATAATGTTATCGCCTGGATCATCATCATCATGATGCCCATGACCGTAATGCCATTTTGAGCAAGAGGTTATGGCCAAACAGGCCAAAATTATAAGTGTAATTTTTGTTTTCATAATAGTGGTTTTAACGGTAAATTAATTTAATCTAAAGCCGAACTGATTTAATATATAGATTAGCTGATAAAAATATATAAGGCCCCCGTATCTCAGTAAAGCATATGTGTCAAATCAATGGTAAGGGCCTAAATAAACGATTAAGACCTTTATTTGCTAAACTTTGTCAGTTCCGTACGGCTCATTAAATTTCCGTTTCTTTTATAACTTTCTTGCTTCACCATTCCGACGCCTTCGGCCAACCATTGTTTGGTATTCATTTCGATTTTCGCTCCCATGGTTTTCGAGATGTTGGTTTCTGTGACGAGATAGCAATCAAAAGTGCCGGCGGCTACCGTAATACTTTCCTTTTTTTCTACTTTTCGATTTGTTTGGTCAACGGTAGTGTTCATTTTAATACCGCTCATGCTCATAGCTATGGAAACATTGGCGTCAGCTAGTTCTTGTCCCACGCTAAGATCATTCGGAAGTTCGATGTCGGTTCCCGTAATATCCATTTCAATATCCATCTCTGAATACTGTTGCATCATCTGTGACGGAAAAAGCGATTTGTAATCGATACGGACCAGTCCATTCTCACAGGTGATGTTATAATTTGAATTGAAAATATCCTTTCCTTTTTTATCGACAAATTTCATATCGAATGTGGCGGTTGTGGACGAACCATTATCCGTAACCGAAGAAATAGTGTAATTTAAGACTCCTTCGGTCTTTCCTTTTTTATCATAATTAGTATATTGGAACGAGGTACCTTCTTCCATGGGATAAAATTTGCTACAGCTGTTTTGGGCTATTGTAAAATTAAATGCAAGTACAAAGGCGGCGATAAGTGTTATTGACTTTTTCATGAATTGAATTTTGATTTAGTGTTTATATTTTATTGTTTGCCGTCGATATCATTGTTTGATAAATTCTACACGGCGATTTTTTGCTTTCCCATCAGAGGAGTCATTTTCACCAACAGGCTCAGATTCCCCCTTGCCTTCGGTAGTCAGTCTATCCGATGTTACATTATATATGTTTACTAAGGCGCTTTTTACGGCCTCAGCCCTTTTTTCAGAGAGCTCCTTGTTCTTATTGTCGTCGCCATCGGCATCCGTGTGTCCTACGACTTTTAGTTTTATAGCAGCATCTTGTTGCATAACTTGGTATATCTGCCGAATGATGCCCATTGACTGTGGCTGAATATTGGCCGACCCGCTATCGAACAAAATACCGTTAGTAGAAATCTTTCCGTCGGTGAGTAGCTTTCGTCGGAGGTCGACGCCACCTTTGGCAATTTTAACATTGCCAATATAAATGGCCTCTTTTTCGGTTTTTATACCCCGTAAAGTAAACTTGATACCTTGCATTTGTACATTTTCAGGAAGCAAACGGGGTACATCAATATATTTTTTCTCATTAATCCAAAGTCGAAAACGTTGCTTGTTTACAGCAATTGAAATATGGTGTTTTTCTTTGACGGCATTCCGAATATCGGCGTTTACCTCGTTGCGAATGACACGTTTGCCCGCAACATTGTTTTCTACGACAATGCCTCGTCCGATAAATTGACAAAAAGAGTACTCAATCGAACCCCAATTTTTGGCTTTATCAAAAGTATTGTTATCGCTGACGATTATACCCAAATACGAGTGAGACGACGTCTTGTTGTCAAGACCTGTACCCTGAACATCAAATTCTAGGGTGAATTCTTCGGGCAGATCTGTAACATCGGGTATGTAAGCGGTGTTGTAGCCCGGTAAGATATTCAACCATTTATTAGGGTAGCCTTCAATGGTTACGAGGTCACCACTTCCGTTTGTATTCCAATGTGCTGGAAAATCCCCAACGAAATCACTGGAGAAATTGTCTACGAATAGAGGCTCATCGCCCGGTACGAAATCAAACTTACTATAAACTTCTATAGATTTCGAACCACCCTTACCTGGAGAATTTATCACATCTCCACTAGTATCGGAATCGTTTCCGCCAATCTGAGGGTCTTCAGACGGCTCTGTATTTGGTATAGGGTTTTGTCTTTCGTTCTCACCCTTCGAACCCGGTTCTAGAATACTATCGAGAACTTTATCCGTTTTTTCGGCGGTCTCTTGCTGCACTCGTCGTTCTACGGTTCTTTGAGCCGCCCGTTCTGCGGCCTTACCGAGGTTTTTGAGTAGTTGCCCGTTGGCTTCCGATAGGCTTGCGAACACCAGGATGATGGGAAGCGTGAATCGTAATAATTTCGTAATTTTTTTCATAATTGCACAGTTTTGTGATTTGAAAATAGTTTTTTATGTGCTCTTTAATGTATACTAAACCCAAAGGTTAACACCAAAACTACTAGAAACGCAACATTGTTAAAACCTACTTATATTTTTTGGACAGCAAAAGTGTATAGATGGTATAGGAAACTGTACAATTGGTAAAAACTTTCTTTTTCTTACATGTAAGAAAAAAAAAGTTCAGATATCGAGTTTCAGCTGCTCGGGTAATAATCGAAAGCTTTTACGGTGGTATTTTGTAATCCCATATTTCCGTATCGCTTCACGATGTTCTTTGGTAGGGTAGCCTTTATTCTGTTTCCAGTTGTACATAGGGTATTCCTTATGAAGGTTTTCCATATAGGCATCACGATATGTTTTTGCAAGAACCGAGGCGGCGGCGATACTCATATATTTCCCGTCTCCTTTTATAATACATTCATGGGGAATGTCTTTATAGTGCTTAAATCGGTTACCGTCAACAATAATAAATTCGGGATTCGTTTTTAGTTGGTCGATGGCTTTGTGCATGGCCAAGATTGAAGCGTTCAGAATATTAATGGCATCAATTTCTTCAGGAAAAATATGGGCCACACCAAAGGTTAAACATTCCGTTTCGATGATTGGTTTCAGAAAATTTCGATGGCTATGGGAAAGTAATTTCGAATCGTTGAGGAGTTCATTGGTAAAGTGTTCCGGCAAAATCAGGGCCGCCGCCGTAACCGGGCCGGCCAAACAACCCCTGCCGGCTTCATCTGTGCCGGCTTCTTTATCCTTTATGTGATGATATGCTTTTAACATTGGGGTATCGACCAAGGTTCGCGATACGGCAAGATCAACATTATCATTATGAAAACCAAAAAAGCGAATTTTGTGGTTCTGAAAACTTTTACATTTAATTACGAACTAAAAAAATTAACTTTACCCACGTAATAGGCATACATGAAATATTTCTTCCTCATCTTTTTAATAAATTTTTCCTGCATCCAACTCTTCGCTCAAGAAGATTCTATTCCGCCATCAAGAGAATTGGATTCTTCCGAAATAAGGAATACAAGAGGGGAATTCGATAGAAAGATAGGCGATACTACCGCCTATAAAATTACAATTAAAGACTATAAGATTATCACTTACCAAAGAGATACGACTCATTTAGATACGACCCTGACCATTCAAAAAGAATACAAATACAATTACTTAAGAAAGGATAATTTCGAATTGATGCCACTTTCTAACATTGGTAGGCCCTATAACAAACTAGGAGTAGATTTTGAGCGAGATAACCTGTATCCCTCATTAGGGGCAAATGCATTGCATTCTAACTATATGCAGGTTAAAGACATTGACTATTACAATGTAGCGACCCCAATGTCAGACCTTTTTTTTAAGACCACTTTAGAGCAGGGGCAATTGCTAGATGCTACATTGACTTTTAATACTTCAAGGCGCCTTAATTTTTCATTGGCATATAAAGGGTTTCGATCTTTAGGTAAATACCAATTCGACCAGGTCCAATCGGGCAACTTTAGGGCAACTTCGAATTACGTTACTAAAAATGAGAGGTACAGTATTAGGGCTCACATCGCCGCACAAGACATTAGCACACAAGAAAACGGAGGGATAATCAACAAAGGACAGTTCGAAGAGAATGTTGACGGGGATTTTACGAATAGGTTCAAAATTGATGTTCGGTTCAATGATGCGAACAATAAGATTTTGGGCAAGCGCTATTATTTTGACCATCTTTATAAGTTGGTCAGAAAAGAAAAAGATTCTAGTGCGGTTGAAAAGACATCCCTTGGCATTGGCCATCAGTTCAATTATGAGACAAAGTATTATGCTTTCGATCAGGATACACCAAATGCCTACTTTGGCGATGCGTTCTTTTCGCCAATTATAGATAGGGCAAGCCTCAAGACGATGTACAATCAGGTGAATGCCGAATTCTATAATGCTACTTTGGGTCGACTGCAGGGCAATATTTCGTTATATAACTACAATTATTTTTTCAATAGTATACTCATCACCGAGGACGGAATTGAAATCCCCAGTCGTTTAAAAGGCGATGAGGTGGCGGTAGGAGCGGAGTACGAAAAGCGGTTAAAAGGTTTTGATCTAAGGGCTAATGTCAAATACAACCTATCGGGTGATCTAGGTGGTAACCTGATGCAAATGTCAGCAAGCTACTTATTGAAAGATAGACATAAGATTAGTATCTCAGGGTTTGCTTCGGCGAAAATGCCAAATTTCAATTATTTGCTTTATCAAAGCGACTATAAAAATTACAACTGGCTGAACCTGAATACCTTTGAAAAGGAACAGGTCTACGGCCTACGTTTCGACCTCGATTCAGATATTTGGGGCAAGCTGACCCTTGACTATACGACGGTCGATAATTACACCTATTTTACGTCGGATCCGGAGGTAGTGGTGGAAGAAGGCGTTGAAAATGCCATCATAAAGCCCTTTCAAGAGAACAATGTACTGAACCATACCAAAATAAAGTACGAAAAAGAATTTAGTTTGGGCGGTTGGGCCCTTAACAATACGGTCATGTACCAAAACGTCTCCCAAGCGAACCAAGTGCTTAATGTGCCGCAGGTGGTTACCCGAAATACCCTGTATTTTTCTTCCCATGTGTTTAAAAAAGCGATGTACCTGCAGACCGGTGTTACCTTAAAGTATTTTACATCATATACTATGGATGCCTACAATCCACTTTTGGGAGAATTCTATCTTCAGAACAGTGAAAAGTTAGGTGGCTATCCCATGCTTGATTTTTTTATCAATGCCAGAGTGCAACAAACCCGGATATACCTCAAAGCCGAGCATTTTAATTCATCTTTTGGGGAAACCAGTGAATTTTATTCCGCGCCCAATTATCCATATCGCGATTTTGTGATTCGCTTTGGCCTCGTCTGGAACTTTTTCTCATAAGTTTTCTGCTTCTGAAAAAAACTGTTATACCAAATGGAAGTTTTTTTGATTAAACGGCCTTCTAAAGCCCTATCTCTTATAGAGAAGATAAGATAAGGAAAGTCTTTCCAATTTAGTATAGAAGGAATCTGACTGAAAATAAACTATTAATATGTTAAGGCTCTGGGTCATATGACAATTTGGAGTTTTATCATTTTTCAATACCCAATAAGTACTGTATTAGAATGTTCTGTTCTATTGCTTATCAATTTTATTGGAATGCATACATGCAATCGGACTGTTATACTTAATAATAATCATTAGTGTCCGATTAAACTTTTTAAAAGCGGGATTTCCTAAAAGGATTTCCCGCTTTTTCATATCTTGTTTTTACCACAAAACTCGAT
>RCNB010002430.1_pt1 | contig 12150 bp, 11 predicted proteins | sample 2041321 | NCBI WGS metagenome assembly RCNB01 (sample SAMN09708232, study PRJNA481090) | Marine sediment metagenome, whole genome shotgun sequencing project. | reverse complement strand
TCTTGGGGGACTTTCTAAAGCTGGGGGACACCCCCAGACCCCCAGCAGGAAGTATCCTGCACCTCTTTTTCAGTAACGACTCTCATACCATATCATAAATAATGTCTCCAGACTAATCACTTATACTACGGGAGTCTGGCGAAATGATATTAATCAACCTCCTATGTCCCCCAATCTTGGGGGACTTTTTAATACTGGGGGACACCCCCAGTCCCCCGGCAGGAAGTATCCGTCACCTCTTTTCAGCTGTCTCTACAGTAAAGAGGTGTGGTCGAGCATCGGGATATGCTGTAGAATAACGGGGCAAGAGAAGCGCATATGGTGAATCCTGGTGTTACATAGCACTCCATCTTACCCACCTCAATTCGGGTAGCAGTGCACCCAATTTTCTAAGCTTTTATAAAGGGTGGGAAAACGAAATGATCCATATACTTTTCGGTCCCAATGAGTTTTCGCTCCGGTCAGAGCTGAAGCTAATCAAGGATAGCCTCGGCGATCGGGAGTCTCTGGCATCCAATACCACCGTCTTTGAAGCGAAACAGTTGGGCATTAACCAGCTTATGGATGCATGCCTTGCACTTCCTTTTCTGGGCTCGCACCGTCTCATCATAATTGAGGGACTATTAGCACGTTTTGATGGTGATACGGGGAAACTTAAAAAAGGGGGTGATGGGAACTGGGGAGAGTTTAATAAAAAGGTTGGCGATTTACCGCCGAGCACAGTGCTCATTCTGGTGGATGGTCTCATAAAGAAGGGGAACGCGTTGCTCAAGTCTCTGGCACCGTTGGCCTCTGTGAAGGAGTTCCCCCCTCTCAGGGGGACAACGCTAGCAATATGGATCCGGGAGCGTATTAAAGAAGGGAATGGTGCGATCACACCAGAGGCTGTGAAACTGCTCGCTTCATTGGTGGGAGAGAACCTGTGGGTGTTAGCCAGCGAGATCGAGAAGTTGCTCCTGTACACCGCGGGGCGACGCATCGAGGTGGAGGACGTTCAGACGGTTGTGAGTTATACTCGGGAGGCCAGTGTATTCACTATGGTAGATGCCCTCATCGAAGGCCAGGCAGCAAGGGCAGCACCACTATTACACCAGTTACTGGAAGAGGGTGATACCGCGCCCTATCTGCTGTTCATGATCACCAGACAGCTTCGTCTACTGATTCAGGTAAAAGAGCTTATCTTACAGAATTTATCTCCCGGTGAAGTTAGAGCTAAGTTAGGCATCTCCTCAGATTTCGTCCTAAATAAGGCTATGGAACAGGGGCGGCGCTATTCTATGAGTAGATTGGAACAGATTTACCGCAAGCTCCTCGAGACTGACCTGTCAATAAAAAGAGGGTTATGGAAAGGCGAGCAAGCTCTTGATATTTTAATCGCCGAGCTATGCGCCTAATGACGTTCCTGGCCTTCCTGTCACCTCGCTTAGAGCCGAGCCTCTAGATGCTTGAGGTTCGCCTGGGTTTCACCGGGGTCTGCCGCGCGAAATCTCCCCGCTTTGAGTTCTGCGATTAGCTCTTCAATAGTGCTAACTTCCCTCTCGAAAAAGGTGGCGACTCGACCAATATCTTTAGTTTTATGAGCGTCGCTTCCGGCAACCTCTCTGAGCTTCAATCGCTGGGCGAGTTCCCTGGAGAAGGCGTTCTGTCTCTCCGAACCGCGGGCATTTGAAACCTCTACCGCATCTACCGTCCCGTAAAATGGATTTTCACAGGAGCGGTTGAGCTCTCTGTAGTACCGTCTATTCTCAGGGTCTTCACTTTTAAGTATCCTGCGGCGGAATGGGTGTGCAACGATTACCACACCACCTGCCCTCTCCACCAAGTCCATGACAAAAGCGGCACGGGTCATGCCAAGTATCCACTTTTTTAGCCCGAAGACCAGCAGATGTTCCTCTTCGGTGTTTATCTCCACTCCGGGAAGAACGAGGAAATCGTGTTTGCGGCACAACGCCGCGATATCATCATCGTTCCAGAAAGCATCATGCTCGGTGAGGCAGATAGCGTCGAGACCGGCGCTCTTCGCATGTTCGATCAGCTCGTCCGGTGTCAGCTCGCTGTCGTCAGACAAGGGTAATGTATGCGTATGTAGGTCGATAAGCATATTTTGAATTTACCGAGATTGCTGAAATAGTCTCAGTTAACCCCCTAGCCCCCCAATCTTGGTGGACTTTAAAATTGGGGGTCACCCGGCGGGAATTATCCTGTACTTTTTTTCAGCAGTATCATAACAATAACAGGGAATTAGGAGGTAGTTACTAATACCGATGTGGCATCTGCCTTTTTTAGAAGCTTTCTAAATCTCCCCGGCGATGCGGTGCCCATCCTCTATAGCTTGTAATATTTTCAGAGCTTCGTTACAATCACCAATGGAATAGCACTTTATTCCTTTTACCTCTAGCCTGCGGTAAAGCTCATTTTGAGAAACCAGTCCCATTGCAAGCACTATGCTATCCGCAGCAAAGAATTCCTTAATCCCATCACGATTCGTTTCCACCCCTTTGTCGGTGAACTCCTCCGCTTTCGTTTTAGTTACCAACTTGATTTTAGCATTCCTCAGTCGCTGCATAATCACCCAGCGGGTGGTCATACCTATATCGGTCCCAATGCGCTCCAGCATCTCTACAACGGTTACCTGTTTGCCCTCCTCAGCAAGATGCTCGGCAACCTCACAGCCGATCATACCACCCCCCACAACCACCACTCGATCCCCAACTTCCTTCTTACCTCCGAGTACCTCCAGTGCGGTAACCACATTCCCACCGTCAATACCGGGAATATCCGGGATGCGTGGTATTGCCCCCGTAGCAATGACAACGACATCTGGTTTACCCTGAGCAATGGTCTCTTCACTCACTTCCTGGTTTAGCTTGATTTGGGCACCACTTTTCTTGAGCTGTGTTTCCAGGTAATTAGTCAGATTGCTCAACTCCCATTTATATGACGGAACCGCAGCCAGGAGAAGGTTTCCTCCCAGCCGATCTCCCTTTTCAAAGAGGGTGACCCGGTGACCCCGCCTTGCAGCCTCCGCCGCGACCTCCATACCGGCCGGACCACCACCGATGATAAATACCTTTTTAGGTTTTTTCGCTGGTTCGCTTGTGCACTGTGCCTCTTTGCCTACTTCGGGATTCACGGCGCAGGCAAGCGGAGCACCTAACATTACTGCGTCCAGACAGTGCCCACAGGCAATGCATGGCCTGATATCGTCAAATCTCCCCTCCATGGCCTTATTGGGGAGATCCGGGTCGGCAATGAGAGCACGACACATGCCAATGAGGTCGGCCCTCCCATCGGCAATGATTTTATCTGCCAGGATAGGGTCATTGATGCGATATGCGGCGACTACCGGAACATTCACCACCTTTTTCATCTCCTCGGCGAGATATACAAAGTTACCTCTGGGCACTGACATGTGAACCAGTGGAGTTCGGCATTCATGCCACCCCGCCCCTATATCAAAGCAATGAATTCCCGCCCCCTCTAAAATCGGAGCTATCTTCTTGGTATCCTCCAGGGTATGACCACCTTCCATGAACTCGTCCGCAGAGATTCTGCATATCAGCGGATAATCGCTTCCGGCCTTCTTTTTTGATAAGGTGATAATCTCTAGAAGAAACCGCATCCTGTTCTCCAGAGAGCCTCCATATTCGTCAGTTCGATTATTGGTACGGGGAGAAAGAAAACGGCTAATTAGATAACCTATGCCGCAGTGAAACTCAATGGCATCGAAGCCAGCTTCTCGCGCCCGGCGAACCCCTTTGCTGTATTCCTCGATAATCTGGTGAATCTCTGCTAAGTTGAGCGCCCTGGGCTGAGAGCCACGGCGGGTGGCAACTTCCGAAGCCGCGACCTCTGCAACAGCGGCGCCTTCGCCCGGTGCCCAGAAATACTGTAGGCTCAACTGCATAGCAATCTTCGCTCCCTCAGTATGCGCAACATCGGCAAGCTGGCGAAGGCCGGGGATAAATCTATCGTGGTATATCCCCATCCGCCCCGGAAGTGGCTTGCCCATACTCGATGGCAATACCAGGCCGGTGATTAAGAGACCTGTCCCGCCTCTGGCCCGAGCGGCGTAATAGTCTATCTGGCGGTCCGTAACGAAATCATCATTACCGTAGCCCGTGTCGGCTGCAAGGAAAACTATACGATTTTTAAGCTCCATGCTGCCTATCTTAATCGGCTGTAATAGACTATTTAACTTCATCATTATCTTCTCCCCGACTTTAATGGAACGAGCTGGCCTGGCTTAGATCTCATAACCGGCACGGAATCCGGCAGCCATAGCTTCCATAATCCTGCCTCCAGTTGCAGCACAGTCGCCAACGCTACGGACAGTCCACCCTTTCTCCTGAAGCTCCCGCGCTAGCTTGTCGTTCGTTTCCAGTGGTAGGGTTAACGCTACAGTATCTGCCTCAAAGCACGTCTCGGAATCAGCAACCATGGCCTCTACCGCTTTTTCTGTAATATTTAACACACTGGCATTCCTCTCCATCCTGACGCCGAATTGCCATAGCCTCATCAGTACTACCCATCTTGTAGTGATCCCAATATCGAAACCTAGCCGTTTTGATTCTTCCAGAAGCGTCAGTTTCTTTCCCCTCTCCGCCAGTATATCCGCAAGTTCACATCCGGCAAACCCACCGCCTATAATGACGACCCTCTTCCGGAAGGGGAATCCAAATCTTAGCCCCCACCTTATGAGTGCCGGGTTATCTATATATCTCAATACGAGTGAGCCTAAGCGCCAGAGGATCCTCTGTAAAGCGCCACCTTTCTTCGGAGAACTAACCATAGCCTTAAGCATATCATGGCTAAGGAGCACATTATCTCTATGTACCCCAGGTATTTCGACGGTGGGAGGTTTGCCCCCTGCAGCTACGATGACTACATTCGGTTGCATCCTCTCAACAAAGGCTGTATCCACCTCAGTATTTAGCCTGACCTCGATAGGAAGCTTTCGTACCTGTTTCGACTGGTATTTGAGGAACTTCGGAAGCTCCGGATTCATAATACAGGCAAGCAGCAACGACCCTCCGAGCCTTCGCCCTCTGTCACAGAGCGTCACCTTATGACCCCTCAACGCTGCCACCCTGGCTGCCTCCATGCCTGTCGGACCACCGCCGATGACGAGTACATCTTTTTTCTCTGTAGAAGTCTCGATGTTATATACCGCCTCCCTCCCCACCCTGGCGTTGACGGCGCAGGACGGGCATTCGCCCGATATAGCAGTATCTAGGCAGCGGCAGCAGGCTATACAGTAATTGATATCATCAAATTTGCCCTCTCTCGCTTTATTTGGCAGTTCGGGATCAGCGACCAGGGCACGCGCCATACCGACGAGGTCGGCTCTCCCCTCAGCAACGATCCTGTCCGCCAGAACGGGGTCCCAGATGCGATAGGCAGTCATGACCGGGATACTTACAACTTTTTTTATCTCTTCGGCGAGGTAAACGAATGCACCGGGTTTAACCCACTGCTGAACCATAGGCACAGGGGACTCATGCCATCCTGTCTCCACATCAATGGCGACAACCCCCGCTTTCTCAAGTGCTATGGCAAGAGGCTTCGTATCCTCGAGGGTATTTCCTCCTTCCATGAAATCCTCTGCAGAGATGCGGGCGACAATAGGGAAATCTTCCCCCGCCTTTTTCTGACACGAATCGACGATCTCCAGCAGCATACGTATCCTGTTCTCCAGGCTACCCCCATACTCATCAGATCGACTATTTGTATGGGGTGATAGGAACTGATTCAGAAAATAGCCTATGCCAGCGTGGATCTCTATCGCATCGAACCCGGCTTTTTGAGCTACGCTTGCCGCATCGCCGTATTCTTCAACTATCTGGTGTATCTCATCGACGGTAACCGCTCTAGTATCCCCCAGGCGGGCTCCGCATGGACCACCCGATGGGCTTACCAGCTCTGTTGGGCCTTCTTTGTTCGTCTTCCAGCCCATCTTCCATTCATAGGTCATCAGCAGTTGGGCCGCAACCTTCGCGCCGTTGTCATGCATTGTCCTGGTAAACTCACGCAAACCGGGGAGAAGATCCTCGCCATAAAGAGCGAATTCGCGGATGGCCTGAGACTCCTCTTCGGTTACATCCTTACGCCCTCCGTAGAACGTTTTCCCCGATCCGGTATCGAAGGTATACATGCCTCCAACAATAAGCAATCCAGCACCGCCTCGTGCTCTCTCAGCGTAATAGCAGATTACGTGCTTGCCCCCGCCACCACTGGCGTTGGCACAGGTCATCACGATGCGGTTCTTTAGCTTCAGCTTGCCTATTGAGATGGGTTGAAACAGGCTCTTTAAAGTGGTCATTGATCGCTCCAATTAAGGGAGAATGCTGAAATAATCTTAATCAACCCCCTACATCCCCCAGTATTGGGGGAGTTTGAAAGCTGGGGGACACCCCAAGATCCCCGGCAGGAAGTATCCTGCACCTATTCTTCAGCAATCTCTAATCGTATGTGGTAACTAGGTTAATAATGGCTATCGCCCTCTAACAAGAGACCAGACAGTGCTCGGTAGCCTTAGCTTGATAGGGGAAGTTGGTAGCTCAAGCTCACGCTTGCCACCAATCCACGACATGTTTACCCAGTCCACCCTGTCCTTCAGTTGGGTCAATTGCTCTTCTCTGCCGGAAGCAATCATATCGTCGATTTGGTTCATCAACTCGATAGCAGTATTGAGACGCTGCTCCGTCTCCTGGGCCATCTCTTTTGAGATGACGCCGTACCTAGCCTTTAGCTTGTTTAGTTCGAGCTCCGCCTGATATGCGCTGTCAACTATCTCCTGACGGTTCATCCACTTGGTTTCGTAATTCAGGTGATACTTCCAGCTAGGTGCTACCAGCGCCTGACGGTGCTCCTCCAGGCTATGTAAAAGTAGACTATAGCCATAGCGCTCTGGATTCTCGAAGGCGAGGCTTCCCGGATCCAGGAAAGGAGATATCGGTGCTGTGAACGTGAAGAGTCGCTTGTCATGAAATTTGCTCATTAAATGGCCACAGTAATCGACGGTGTCCATTACCGACTGTGTTGTCTGTTGTGGCAATCCAAACATATAGAAGATGTCCATTCGGCTGCATCCTGCTGCCAGAGCGGCCTCAATTGTATCCTCGAGGGCCTCAGTGGAGTAGTCCCGGCCACATACTTTTCTTATTGCAGGGTCGTGAGACTCCGGGGAGATCTCCAGACAGAACCCGGGGCAGGCTTCGCCCATTTTCTTTAACAGCTCCTTTGGGGCAGGGCTGAAGAGCTCCATGATAAGCTGGTTTTTCGCCCTCTCGCGACTTAATAATTCGAGAAGGCGGTAGGCATAATCTTCTCCCGCCTGAAGGATGTCTCCCAGGATGAATATGGGGCCGTTGCTGAATCTTCCGATACGTTGCACATCATGGACAACAGCCTCCGGGGTGCGGAAAGCGGGGCGATCACGGTTGTAGCACTGGCGGAAAGCGGCCGCGGAGCCGCCACAAATGATGCAGTTGTGGACGCACCCCCGGCAAGTTAGCACGGCCGTAATGGGATATCGCAGCCAGCGCTTGTAAGGGAGATAGTTGGACAGATCTCGGTACCGGATTACTGAGCGTATCGTGTTGTCATAGTGATTAACAAACACCTCGCTGAGATCATCAGGGACGTGAGACATTGGGTTTTCGTGCACTTCCCCGTTAGCATCTCGCCAGGAAAGATTTGGCACCTCGGTTGGTTCGATATCCTTCTTAATACAATCCATTAACTGGCGCAATGGCTCCTCGGTGGTGTCACCGCGGAGCACGTAATCAATCTCGAGATAATTGAAAAGTTCCCTGTGAAAGTAGGATGAGGAAAGTCCGCCGAAAACTAATTTTGCCTTGGGGTGGTGTTTTTTTACCAACCGGCCAATTTCAATGGCACCGTGGGAGTGGAGTAGCCAATGAAGGTCTATGCCGAATACTGGGGCTTCCAGGCTTTTGATGAGCTTCTCGGCATCGAATTTCGGGTCTCGGAGCATGCGAACCGCCAGATTGACAATACGCACACGATAGCCAGCGCGCTCAAGATACTCCGCGATACTGGTAAAACCTATAGGATAGAGCTCAAAAATAGGAGATGAGGGAATGAGGTCGCTGGTGGGACCGAATAGAATCGTCTTTTGGCGAAAGTCATAGACGCTAGGTGCGTGAAATAGAATTAGGTCAGTTCGGGGCACTAGAGAAGCTCCTTGGATCGGCGCTGCCTAATGATAACCCACCTCAAGAGTCAGGTCAATGTTCTCTATCTGTTCAAGTAAAAGGCCTCTGTTGGAAAGCATTGAGTCCGTTGGAACTATATTTAAGAATGCTGAAATAGTCTTAATCAACTCCTAAACCCCAAAGACGGGTGGATTTAGGAGTCTCGGGGGCACCCCCAGAGCCCCGGCAGGAAGTATCCCTGCACCTTTTTTTCAGTGGTCTCTATTTATAACTGCCCTTGTTTCTTCTACCATCTATATCCTCTCAGCCCCTGCCCTGTTCCTACCAATCCACGCCAGCTTTGCCAGCAAGTAGCCAAGCCCGTAGAGCAATATGATAGGACCAGCCACAAGGCTCTGATTGATCGGGTCGAAGGTGGGGGTAATGACACCACCGATTATGAAGGCGAGGACTACAGCATACCGCCACTTCCTGCGAATCCACCCAGGGCTGATGATACCAATCCTGGCCAAGAAGTACATCAATATCGGTATTTGGAACACAACACCGAGCCAAAAGAGGAGTCTAGAGACCACAGCAGTGTAATTATCCACTGTCCAAATTGGTTCTATATCACCACCAACGTAACTTGGAAATGAGTAGTATAGAAAATTCAGCGCCGGGGGCAGGAGGACAAAGTAGCCAAACATGATTCCCGCGATGAACAGGATGAGTGCCCCAGGAAGCAGTGTAAAAAAATATCTTTTCTCCTTATGAGTAAGCGCAGGCTTAAGAAACATTACAAACTGGTAAAGAAGGTAAGGCCATGCAAGAATGAAACCACCATATAGAGCGAGTTTCATATAACTTGCCAGTAGCCCGGTTACTTCGGTGTAATACAGCTCGATGCCAGGAAGGGGGTTCATCAAGATGGGGTAGATATACCGTGCCAGGGGGAAACAGATAATTATGCAGATAACAAGAGCTATTATGGATTTAAACAGACGCCCCCGCACTTCTTCGAGATGGCCTAAAACCGTGAGTTTTTTCTCTTCTTCCATCGGCTGTGCGGCGTCGCGTTGGTCAGCAGCTGTGCTATTCCTGAGCCTTGGGTTCCTTGCCCTCAACCAGGAGACTATCAACTTCCTTGGTCGGGGCACTCTCTACTTTCCTGGTCAGCGACGATTTTAGATCAATGGCTGCCTTCTTCAGGCCATCCAAGGGATTCTCATCTTGCTTCACAGGGGTGCCCTCCACCTCATTGGTTACCGCCATTGTCAGATCAGAGAAAGCGCTCTTAAGACGGCGCATTAATGTTCCTAATTTCCGCGCGATCTCAGGCAATCTTCTTGGGCCCAGTAGCGCCATGATGATAACAAATACTAGAAGTATCTCCCAGAAACCTATACCTAAAAAGCCATCAATCATCCATCACCAACCAATTGGATAATCCCCACGGTAAAGGAACGCTGTTTCCTCTCAATTATCGCGGATAAGAGGATACGAGGACATGTCAGAGGCTAACTTTTCTCTTCGCCAGTGGTATCTTTTTCTTTTGCGGACTCTTCCTTCTTGGATTTTGACTTCAACAATTCTTTGTCATCACCATCGTCATCTTCCTCGCCTGCCGCTGACTTACGAAAACTACGAACACCCTTACCAAGAGAGCCCAATGTCTGGGGCAACTTCCCTACCCCAAATACGATTAATACGACCACAACTATGATAAGGAATTCCCATCCATGTAATGGCATATGCCCCTCCTCTATAGCCTTCAGTTGCCCCGCTTGCTATTCAATGCCGGGATCAAATCCCCAGCGCTATACCCCAACTCGCCTACTGGCCTAGCTAAATATGGCGTTGCTATATATTTCATAGGTAGTAGTATATCGAGCTTTACCTGGCTTATACCAAGCCACAAGATAGCCTTTGTAGTAGTTGCACACTTATACGCGATATCGTTGACCTACTCCTGATTATTGTACCACTTCTACAGACAGACTTGCATGTATTGCTGAGATAGTTTCATCAACCCCTAATCCCCCAATCTTGGGGGATTTTTTAAAGCTGGGGGGCACCCCCAGACCACCAGCAGGTGGTATTCTGCACCCCTTTCTTACTAGTTGTTTAAAATATTTCGCAGGCGACTCAGCAGAGCCTCTTCCTCTTCAGGGAGAACAGTACGGGGATCCAGGAGTAGCAGGTTCTTCTCGGTCCGCCCGATGACCACAGGCAACTCGCAACGCAATTTATCGGCCAAATCTTTTACACTGCCCCTGCCCTTTATTGCAACCAGGCGAGTAGGTATGGTCCCACCAGGGAGGCTACCGCCACCTACTACAGATTCACCTTCAATGACTGATGCTGCACCATAGAGGAGATCACACCATCTCTGCGCTCGTTCCTCTATCTCCTCCACGGACGCCGAAATCATCCGCCACACTGGTATCTTGGTCTCAGCCTCGCTCTTGAGGTAATGGAGCAAGGTGACTGCCAACCCCGCTAGCCTCACCTTATCGATACGTACTGCGCGGGCCAGGGGATGCCTTTGAATCTTTGCAATTAGAGAGCCCTGGCCTACAATGATCCCAGCCTGGGGTCCGCCCAGAAGCTTATCAGCGGAGAACATGGCCAGATCTGCGCCAGCTGCAATGCTCTGCTGAACCATAGGCTCGGGATCCAGTCCAAATCGAGCGGAATCCAGGAGACAGCCACTACCCAGATCATCGAGTACTAGAAGCTCGTATCGCTCCCCGAGCGGAGTCAACTCATCAATGGCTACTGATTGAGTAAAACCAACGACTCTAAAGTTACTGGAGTGGACTCGGAGCAGGGCTGCAGTGCGATGGGTGATCGCCTCTTCGTAGTCAGACAAATATGTGCGGTTGGTGGTACCGACCTCAACCAGTTTAGCTCCACTCTGGCGCATCACACTGGGGATACGGAAGCCACCACCGATCTCCACCGCCTGCCCCCGTGAGACAATCACCTCCTTACCTTTGACCAGTGCACTGAGCACCAGGAGCACTGCTGAAGCGTTATTGTTTACTACCAAAGCGGACTCAGCTCCAGTCAGTTTGCAGAGTAGTGATTGAACATGAACCTGGCGAGAGCCACGTTTGCCGCTATCAAGGTCGATCTCCAGATTGGTATAACCCCTGGAGCACTAACTGTCGCCTCCCGGCTTAAAGGTGCTCTCCCCAAATTGGTGTGTAGAATGACGCCAGTGGCGTTGATCACCGGGCGCAGGTTAGGCTGTGCCAGAGAATTGACTAGGGTGGAGATGGATTCTACCATTTGGTCAAAGGATGGTAGCGGTACACCTTTCGCGATATGACGACGTACCTCTTCGAGATGTTGTCGGACTCCCTGTAGAACGAAATCGTGAGAGTAATCCTCTTCGAGGCAGTGTATCCGCTTATCGGATAGAATCTTATCTACACTGGGCAGGTTGCGCAAACTCTTATCCATTGCGAAGGAAATGTAGCATATACCTGTAAACCTGTCAAACAACATTTCGTTGGGTGAAGATGTCGACCAGGTTTGACATGCTTATTTCCGCACTCTATACTAATTTACTGCAAACAATGAGAAATCTGCTTGAGAGGGGGTGAGATCGATGGTAAACCGAAGTACATGAGCCGTAATGCGACTGAGAGCGTGGCTCTCACAAAATAAGACGACAATTCTAAAAGGAGATCTTTTTGCGTGCTTCAAGGATGCTGACGCCGGGGACATTGATCTTCGCCTCCATGCCGATGAAAAATATGCTACCTGCGCTGCCGATGAAGTGGGGAAACCCACAGAAAAAGAAAGTATGGATAAGCTGCTTTCTAAGGGGTATATCAGATGCTATAAGCCTACATCAAACATGGGTGGTACATTATCTCCACCCTGAGATGACAGGATTCGTCCCGGCCAGTTTCATTGCTGGTCGCTCGCTTGGCGAATTTCGGACTAGAGGTGACTTCACACCGCTAGTCCGTTTTTT
>RCNB010002272.1_pt1 | contig 12152 bp, 11 predicted proteins | sample 2041321 | NCBI WGS metagenome assembly RCNB01 (sample SAMN09708232, study PRJNA481090) | Marine sediment metagenome, whole genome shotgun sequencing project. | reverse complement strand
AATAAAAGAAAAAGCGATTCGTAGATTAAAGCATACTTCTCGCAGTAAAATTTTACGAACTTATTTAGGTTAATCTAGACAAGTTTTATACTTTTATCATATTATGAGTAGTCAAGAACTATTCGTTTTTTGATTAATGAATTGAAAACCCTCAACCTTGTTGAGGGTTTTCTTTTGGGACTATATGCCTCTTTTAATATTATCTCAAATGATATTTAAGCAACCATAAGAGATTTAGCTATATTTGCCAAAACAACAACAAAAAAGATGAAACACTTAATTGCCCCTTCTATGTTGGCTGCCGATTTTGCCAACCTTCAACGTGACACAGAAATGGTTAATAAGAGTGATTCCGATTGGTTTCATATCGACGTGATGGATGGGAATTTTGTGCCCAATATTTCTTATGGAATGCCCGTAATTAAAGCCATTAAAAAACATGCTACCAAACCATTGGATGTGCATTTAATGATTGTTGACCCCGATCGTTATATTACCGATTTTAAAAATGTCGGAGCCGATATCTTAACCGTACACTACGAAGCATGTACACATTTACATAGAACACTACAAGCAATAAAAGGTGCTGATATGCAAGCTGGAGTTGCCCTAAACCCGCACACACCAATTGCGGTTTTAGAAGATGTTATTCGTGATGTCGATTTGGTTTGTTTGATGAGTGTCAACCCAGGTTTCGGTGGGCAAAGTTTTATAGAAAATACCTACAAAAAAATTATTCAGTTAAAAGACTTGATTGAAAAATCAGGAGCTACTACAAAAATTGAAATTGACGGCGGTGTGAACGACAAGAATGCAGGTAAGTTACTCGCTGCAGGTGCAGATGTATTGGTTGCCGGTAGTTTTGTCTTTAAAAGCCCCAATCCTACAGAAACGATTGCGAAGTTGAAGGGTATATAGGGTTCAATCTATAAACACCCCTAAAGTCCCCTCAAGGAGACAATTCTATATTTTAAATAATAATTAGCACCTTCTACTATTAAAAGAATCATTTCGAAATGAAAAGCCTTATTATTAGATTCTTCATTTCCTTATTTTCGTTTAGCATGACAATTTCTAACCAGTAATTCTAATATCCTTCAAATTCAATTGTAATGACGTTTTACCATTCCATATATTTTCTTCGATAGTGAAGACCGCATCGAATGGCTGTCCGTCCTTCAACTGCTCATAATACTTTCCTAAATTAAATCCGATGGCATTGAATACTTGTTTGTTATTTTCAGAAATAACACTCAATTTTAAGTGGCTATCATCGGCACCAACAGTTTTACCGTAACCGTTGTCTCTTAAGTTTGTCGCCATAAATACGGGTTTCATGTTTTGAGGGCCAAAAGGACCAAACTGATTGATAATCCGTATCATTTTTTCAGTTACTTGATCCAAAGAGATTTCAGCATCAATCTTAATTTCTTGAGTTCTTAGCTCATCGGGAATTGTATCTTTTACAACCGCCTCAAACTTCTCTTTAAATTCTTTATAATCTTTTTCTAATAAGGTCAACCCGGCAGCATATTTATGCCCTCCAAATTGCTCAATGTATTCACTACATGCTTCCAAGGCATTGTAGACATCGAAACCACTCACTGAACGCGCAGAAGCGGCTAATTTATCGCCATTCTTTGTAAAAACAAGTGTGGGTCGATAATATGTTTCCGTTAAACGAGAGGCTACAATACCAATGACTCCTTTGTGCCACGATTCATGATAAACAACGGTCGTATATTGCTCTTTTTCATCATGCTTCTCTATTTGTAACAAGGCCTCTAGCGTGATTTTTTTATCCAAATCTTTACGGTCAGCATTATATATTTCAATAGCACCCGCAAATTCTAATGCAGAAGTCAAATCGACTGACGTCATCAGTTCTACAGCATGGTTACCGTGTTTCATGCGTCCAGCAGCATTAATTCGTGGAGCAATGACAAAAACAACATCAGTAATGGTTAAAACGTCCTTTTTTAATTGCTCGATGATAGCCTTAAAACCTAATCTTGGATTTGTATTAATTTGTTGCAAGCCGAAATATGCTAAGATTCTATTTTCTCCTGTCATCGGAACAATATCTGCGGCTATTGCAGTTGCTACTAAGTCTAAATATAGCATCAAATCATCTATAGTTTGCCCTTTTCGAGACGCCAATGCCTGAATCAATTTAAAGCCTACGCCACACCCACATAATTCATCATAAGGATAGTTACAATCATCGCGTTTGGCGTCTAATACTGCAACAGCATTAGGTAATTCTTTACCAGGACGATGATGATCACAAATGATAAAATCTATCCCTTTTTTCGAAGCATATTCAACTTTTTCAAGCGCTTTAATACCACAATCTAGTGCAATTATTAACGAAAAATCATTGTCTTCTGCAAAATCGATGCCTTGATACGACACGCCATAACCTTCTTTATATCGGTCTGGTATGTACGTAGCTACATTTGGATAATACGATCTTAAATATGAAGAAACCAAAGACACTGCTGTAGTACCATCAACATCATAATCACCAAAAACCAAGATATTTTCATTGCTTCCAATAGCTCTCTCAATACGTTCGACGGCTTGTTGCATATCTTGCATCAAAAACGGGTCATGTAGCTTGTCTAAACTCGGACGAAAAAAAAGCTTGGCTTCCTCATAGGTTTCTATCCCGCGTTGAACTAATAATCGAGCAATCATTTCGTTGACAGCTACAGCCGCTGCTAGCTCTTTAATTTTTGGTAATGAAGGTTTTGGTTTTAAAGTCCAACGCATGAGTGATGACTAAGATTTATCACAAAGCTAATCAATATAGGCAGCATTAATTGGCAGTATCTTTCTTTTTCTTACTACGGTTGAATAATCCGTCTAGTAAATCTTTCGCTTCTTTCGTAGGATCTTTTTTTAAGGAATCTACTTTTGTTGAATCTTTCTTTTTCCCACCGAGCAAACCACTCAACACATCGGTAACCTTATCTTTTCCTTGATTTAAAAGTTTTTCTTTTTGATTATTTGCAACTTCTTTCGATAAGTCTGTGAGCGCAGTCTTTAAATCGGTTTCAATCTTTGGGTCCGTAAATTTTCCCGTAATCAAGGCGCTAATAGGAACTTTTATATGCTCCATTTCTTCATCATTCAATTGTGCGATTAATTGTGAGACCTCAGTACCTAAATACTTTACGGGTACATTGAAGACGGCATCGTATGCCAAAGATTTGTCGAATCCGTGACTTCCAGAAATAGCGATTTCAATATCTTCATAATTTAATGTAAAGGGTTTCAAGGCAACTTTACCCTCTTTAAAAGTGAGCACCGCTTTTAAATTATCAAGATTTAGTTTCTTTATGTCTAGAAACGTTAGATTTTGTTCCATTTCTTGAAGTAAGGGCGACTTTTCAGTAGTAAGCTTAGAAGAAACTAATTGCCCCATCATAGTACCGTTTAAGGAGTTTAAGTTTGGCGTTAAATCATTCTTTAAATCGCCCGACATACTTATTTTAGCATCTATCTTACCGGCTATAACATTTGCTATGGGCGCCAACGCTTCAAATAATTCTAGTTGTTTAAAAGATTGCGAAATATCAAATTGACTCAGGTCTAAATCCATTTCAAATTTTGAAACATCCTCTTTAGTCGACACTTTACCGTTCAAACCTAAAGCACCTCCAAAAACAGTCGAGTTTACATTCTTAAGCACTACTTTTTCATCTTTGATAAGCATCGTTGCCGAAACATTTTTTAAAGTTATATTGTCATAAATAACAGTTGTTGCTGTTGCATCAATAGTACAATCTAAAAATGAAGGTATTTTGATTCGTCCTTGAGTGGCATCTTGTTTTTGACTATTTTCTTCATTCATTTCTATATTCTCAACAACCATAAAGTCGTTTACTGAAAATGTATTTGAGGTTATCGTAAATTTACCAGATACGTTCTCGTTATTAAACAAAAAACCTAATAAATTATTGACTTTACCAGATGCGTTCAAATCTGTTTCACCCAATTGCGCATTAAAACTGTTTAGATTCACTGTTAGAGGAGTAAAGGTTATTCCAGCTTTTGATAATTTTAATGGGCTGTTAAACTCATCTGAGCTATACTCGAAATTTGATAATTTAAAATTACCTGTTGTTTTCGTGTTTTCATATCGCTTGTTTTCGATAGCCGCCATATCAAAATTCGTCGTAGCATTTACGTTTAAAATTCCGCTCAAGCCTTTAAGTGCTTCCGCAGGATAAATTTGCTTTAAACTTGACATATTAACAATTCCGTTTAAGTTTGCTGTTACCTTCATGTTTTCGGTAATTTCTCTTAATTCAGCCTGGGCGTTAAAAACCTCAGTATCAACTTTAAAATTTAACGTATCAATAGTTATATACGTATCTTTTGTAAAGCCAGTTTCATTCGCAATTTTGGTGTTAATATTTATATTTTTAAGTGATTTTGGCAAATTTGGGTACTTAAAAGAAGCGTTCTGTGAATTGATTATAACACTGAACTTCGGAATATGACTTTCATCAATTATTCCCGCAATTTTTCCTTTTACATCAAAATTTCCTGAAGTGGTTACTCCCTCGATATTTTTAGAATAAACTTCTGGTATTAAAGCCAAAAAGTTTTTAAAATCAGACGAAGGCGTTTTAAAAGTGAGATCAATTTCTTGATTTTCTTCATTGACTTTTATAAAACCATCAAAAGTAAGTGGTAGCTGATTTAATAAAAGTTCGTTTTCTAAAAAACTATAGGTGTTATCTTTGAGATTGATTTCGAATACTGCATCTAATTTCAGTCGATTATTTTTTAAATATGATACGCTATCTTTTACAAAAGAAACCGACGCCAATGATTGTGTTTTTAACTGTGATGTTTCGGACGACAGCTTTCCATTGCCTGCATGTGTAACATCTGACAATAGCAACTTCATATTACTTGAATCATCTTGATAAGAAATACTACTATTCGTGATCTTATAAGATTCAAGGTTTAACTGAATTGCATTTGAATTCTTAGAGACTCTATCTGCAATGGCTTCTTTTTTAGCAACATCATAGTTTGTATTACCATTTTTATCAACTTTTATAGAAATTGCGGCCTTATCAATTATCACATTTGTAATACGAATTGCAGTACTGCTTTTAAATAAATCTGACAATGGCATTTTTAAATCAATCGCCTTTGCGGAAAACAACGTATCGCCTTTAAACGGTGCATTATTGATAATAGAAACACCTTTTAAGGCGACTTTCGTACTCGGAAAACTACTGAAAATACTTAAATCAGCTTTTTCAAAATCAACCGTAGCATTCATATTATTATTTGCTGTTTGCCTTACTAATTCTATAATTTTATCTTCAAATACAATAGGGAGCACAATGATAAGCACTATAAAAAACAAGAGTATTCCTATGATTATTTTAACGATTTTTTTCATGTTTCTTTGAATTAAAATTTTAAGCTATCAAAAGTCAATAGTATAACGCTTTTTTTAGGATTACATTTTACCAAACCGTACATTTTATTGTGCTAAAAAATAGCCTTTTTTTATTCATGAATACAAGCATTCTAAGAATAGTAAAAAAGTGTATTTTTGTTAAAAATTCAACGAATGAATATTTCTTTAATTCCGAATATAAAGCATACCAATAGTAATAATTTCTTTTTACTAGCTGGCCCTTGTGCGATTGAAAATGAAGATATGGCGCTTCGCATAGCCGAAAAAGTGATGACCATTACAGACACTCTGAAAATACCCTATGTTTTTAAAGGAAGTTTTAAGAAAGCGAATCGTTCACGTGTTGATAGTTTTACAGGGATTGGAGACGAAAAAGCTTTGAAAATTCTACAAAAAGTAAGTAACACTTTTAATGTGCCTACTGTTACAGATATTCATGACGTAACTGATGCCGCGAAAGCCGCAGCTTATGTAGATATATTACAAATTCCGGCTTTTTTAGTACGCCAAACAGATTTGGTAGTTGCAGCTGCCAAAACCGGGAAGGTTGTCAATTTAAAAAAAGGGCAATTTATGAGTGCTGAAAGTATGCAACATGCCGTAAAAAAAGTGATAGATAGTGGTAATGAAAAAGTCATGATTACCGATAGAGGCACCATGTTTGGTTACCAAGATATGATTGTCGATTTTAGGGGTATACCTACCATGAAGCAATACGCTACAACAGTTTTAGATGTTACGCATTCGTTGCAACAGCCAAATCAAACTTCTGGGGTTACTGGTGGTAGACCTGATATGATTGAAACTATTGCAAGAGCAGGAATCGCCACAGGAGTAGATGGTTTATTTATTGAAACGCATTTCGATCCAGCAAATGCCAAAAGTGACGGTGCCAATATGTTACATTTAGATCATTTAGAAAAATTATTGACCAACCTCGTCGCGATTAGGCAAACAATTAACAGTTTAATGTAACTTTTATTACACATAAATCCTCCCTTTTGTTATAATTTTATAGGGCTAAATAATAGCATAATTAGTAACGTATTAAAATTATAAAAATGGCAACAATAAGACTAGGAGATATAGCTCCGAACTTTACGGCATTATCAACTGAAGGCGAAATCAATTTACATAATTGGTTAGGTGATAGCTGGGGAATTTTATTTTCTCACCCAGCAGATTATACCCCAGTATGCACTACAGAGTTAGGCACCGTGGCGAAATATAAAGGAGAATTTGATAAGCGCAATGTTAAAGTTGTCGCTCTGAGCGTTGATGGTTTACAGTCTCATAAAGACTGGATTCTCGATATCAATGAAACCCAGAACACAACAGTCAACTTTCCTATTATTGCAGATGAAGACAGAAAGGTTTCTGAATTGTATGATATGATTCACCCTAATGCAGATGAAAAATTTACTGTGAGATCGGTTTTTATTATCGGCGATGATAAAAAAATAAAACTCATAATAACATATCCTGCCTCAACTGGAAGAAATTTTGACGAATTATTAAGAGTGATAGATTCACTACAACTAACGGCTTATCATAAAGTAGCCACTCCGGCTAATTGGCAATTAGGTCAAGATGTTGTTGTAAGCCCTTCTATTTCTACAGAAGATGCGAAACAACTCTTTAAAAAAGGTGTCAAAGAAATAAAACCTTATTTGAGAATGACGCCTCAACCGAACTTAAATTAAGGTTTTTTTAAATTGAATAATATAAATGTCACCAAAATAGGTGGCATTTATTTTTATGTTCTTATTTTTAAGCACAATTTTTTGGTATAATTTGTGTTTTTAAGTTGATATGAAAGTATTTTTTACAACCCTTATCTTATTTATTACGTGTGTTGTTAACGCGCAAAATTTTAAAAATGTAGACGAGAAAGTACGTTCATATCCGAAAAATATTGGAACTGCAGAGCAACTTGCTACTCAAATTGAACACGATTTCTCTACAGACATTGAAAAAGTCAGGGCAGTTTACACATGGTTGGCCACCAATATTACCTATGATTTAGCGAAGTTTTACAGCGGAGAAACAGAGATTAATTTTAGTTATGCCAGTCAGGAAGACTTACGACAAAAACTTAGTGCAGTGAATACGCATACGGTAAACGCGACTATGCGGACTAAAAAAGCAGTCTGTGAAGGGTATGCTCAAACATTTAAAAAAGTTTCAGAATTACTTAAAATTCCATGTTTATTTATAACGGGCTACTCTAAAGCTTCTATACAAGACATTGGCATTATACCGAAGCAAGAAGATCATGCATGGAACGCCGTTAGAATTGATGGTAACTGGCATTTAATAGATGCTACTTGGGGCGCTGGTGTTACGCAAAACAAACAATGGAAACCTCGTTTCGATACTTATTACTTTTTTACCGAGCCGGATGAGTTTGCCTTATCACATTTGCCAGGTGAAGCGGAATTATCGTTTACAGGAGAAAATGTCAGTGTATCTAATTTCTATAAAACCCCACTTTTTAGTAAAGCCTATTTTATAAACAAGCTTCAATTAGTGCATCCTACTCAAGGAGCACTTCGTGTTCAATCAAACTCAAAAATCACATTTGAACTCGATCAAATTCCTGAAAACATGAGTTTTCATTATGCCTTTAGAGAAAATATGCGCCCAACACTTATTGAGCCTACCTGTGAAAATTCTAAATGCACATTTAGTATTCCGTTTACAGGGACTAAAAACACAGAACTGTTTCTTCTCGCCAATAAAGAAACAGCTTTGCAGTATAAAGTATTCATTGAAAAATAATCAAAAACTATTTAAAGAACTTTTTAGCTCTTACCGAGTACGCATCTTGTAATATTGCTATCAATACTTTTTCGTCAATATCTTCCAATGTTTTATAACGCAGTGATTTCATCATTTTTCTTCCTGCAGTTGTCATATATTCTAAATTTGCTGTGAGATGTGCAGCATTCCAAAAACCTACATCGACATAATTTTTATGTTTTGGCACATTTAAATAACAGCAAGGTGTAGTTCCGAAATAATAAAAAGGGACTTTATATTTATATTTTAGATCAGCTTCTGGAAGTGTTCTTTCAATGATTACTTGCAAATGCAATAGCATAGAGCGAAATGGTTCTCGTTGGTTTAAGATGTACTCTTCTGCTGGATTCATACCCCAAATTTAAAAATTTTTGCGCTCTAAAATTATTAAACTAACTTGTGATTTAATTTATAATTAAAAGAGTGACGCAACAATCATCATTTTTTTCCTTGAATGGATTTTCAGGAATCCTCATCGGTTTTTTAGGGAGTATTGCTGTTTTTTTTGTGAATACGTTGACAGATGGTTACGGACTCTACTCTGACGGATTCTCACAACTACCGATTCTATTCATAGAAATCGGAATTATTATCGTTAGTGCGTTGATCATAGCGATCTCATTATTTATTATTTGGAGGAGAGGTAAGAAGCACGCAAAAAAAAATCAGCAGAAATTATGGAATTCAATTTCTAAAAAACAACGGATCAACTTATTACTCCCACTTATTGTTTTTTTAGTGGTCTTAATTTTCATTGCGAATAGGGGATATTATAGCATAATACCACCTCTGCTGCTATTTTGTTATGGGTTGTTATTATTAAATCTAAGTAGGTTTCAATCGAAATCATTGCTCCCATTAGCGCTGGCTGAAATAATATTGGCATTCATTGCCTACTTTGCCGACAACCATGAAATTTTATTGTTGTTGATTGGCGTTGGAATTTTACCCATTATTTACGGGGTATTAACCTTTAGTAACGGTAAAAAAGCGATAGAAAATCAGTCCTAGTCTTTTCCTGAAAAAGAAACAGCTTGTTATTATCCCATATTGTAAAAGAATTGCTCATTTACAATTTTACCGTTATCAACTTTATAGACACAAACTTCGTTCATTTGTTGCCTTCCTCTATCTTTAAAAGTCACATCAAAATCCATAGTACATGAAAAATGATTATCAGCCACTTGTGGTTCTGAAATTTCACCTTTATGAAATTCAACGACATTATTGAGCCAATCAGTACTTTTTTGAATAACTGCTTCCTTTCCTGATACTACTGGTGTAGGTGCCCCTGACATTTCAGTACTCACCACATTATCTCCGTATAACTCTTCCATAGCCTCTAAATTTTTACCTTGTCGGCATAATGCTATTAAGCGATTTGCAACTTCTTTTGTTGTCATAATTTTTATGTTTAGTTTTTTGGTTGCTTGAAGTTAAGTAAAATACTGCTTCAAAAGCTGTGTAACCCTTTATTTAACAGAATTTTAATCCAATTTTTAACATTACATTCCTTTACGAATATTTCTAATTAAATATTCTAAACCGTTTAATTTCAACTCATATACTAGCCCTAGCTGTAGGCCTATTTTCCCTTTCGGAAAACCTTTTGCGTTATACCAAACAATATAATGCTCAGGCAAGTCAATTAAAAGCGTGCCTTTATACTTGCCATAAGGCATTTTGGTATGAGCTAGGTCTATTAAGAATTGTTTGTCTTGAAGCATTATTCTTTTCCGTCTACATAATCTTGTAGATATGCAAAGCGGGGCGTTAGTTTACCGTTTTCCGTCATTCTAGCACGTTCTAAAACGCCATCGTTATCTCCATTAAAAAAAGCTGCGATCACATTTTTTAAAAATAGAAAACTAAAACCTCTACTGGCATTGTCCGGTAATTCACAAGGCAGGTTATCAACGGCCATGACGGTAATAGTATTTTTATTTTTATAATCTGTTTCGCATTCCCCGAAAGGGTCATAACCATACAAAGGGTCGGCAATGGTTGAAGCTCGAAGCGTACTCGCAACCGGGCCATCAATATCACAACTGATATCAGCCACTACCTTGATATTAAAATCAGGTGATTTTGCATCTTGGCGTGTAAAAATATACGGAGCGCCATCCCCAAAGAAATGTCCTGCAATATAGAGGTCACTAACTTTTGCAAAACGCATAAAATTAGATTCGTACGCTTGTGGGTTCTCGAAAAAATCAGTGTTATTCAGTATTTGACCGTCTTTACGGATGTTATAATCTAAGACATCTATATTGGTGTAAACAGCCTCGTCAAAATCTTTAGAAAGATAGTCTTCTACTGACACCTCCTTAATTTTTAAATGATCTAAAATTTCTTTTGCACCATTGCCAACTCTACCTTTACCCGTTAGAACAATTTTTATATTTGGTAGGGTTATGTTGTCTAATTCAGCCTCAAGTTCTATTCTATTTTTTACGTTTTCTGCTTTTGGCAGGTTGATAGTGCCAAATTTCAGACCATAGGCTCTCAACCCGTTATATGCACCAACAACCCCAGCATAATAACCAAATCCGATCAGGCGATGTCCATTTGCAGCAGTAATCGTTTCATGATCGTAAAATGTAATATTCTTGTCAAGTATCGCTCTTAATAATTCTCTATTATACGGTTGCTTTTTAATAGTATGCGAAAAGAAAAAATATGATTTATTTGGTATCAAGGCTGCTATAGGCACCTCTTTTACGCCTAGTAGTACGTCACAATTACCAATATCATTTGAAACCCTAAACCCTAAATTTTTATACGCCGTATCTTCAAATACACGTATATCAGAAGATTCAACTTCTATAGTCACATCAGGATACTCTTCAACTAATTTTTGACAAGCTTCTGGTGACAATACAACACGACGATCTGGTGGATTTTTACGTTCTTTAATTAGGGCAAATTTCATAAAAATAATTTGGTATAAAAGTTGCTGCAAGGTATTATGAATAATAAGATTTCGCAAGTTTAGAAATGATAAATAATGACTAAGTTTACGCTATATTATTCATTTTAATACCTAGGTCATTTTAAACCTAACAATGTTTTATATCGAGTGTACTTTGACTGATTAAATTTTTGTAGGTTTACGCACTTATTTCTTTGAAATTTTGGGGACGACTGGTTTTGACTGCAAGGTCAGTTAGACTGTAAGCATGTCGAGCAATGAAATAGTACTCGTAAAACTCAATTTCAACTTTTAAACGGCGATAATAACTACGCTTTAGCTGCATAATTCCGAATCACAGTAGGATTTAGCCTCGTCTCTACTAGGTAGAGAAGCTTTATGTCTCCTGAAAGCGTTTGCTAACCGCGTTCAATTTTGAGACATCGTAAAAGTCAGCATAGAAATATTAGACTTTGATAGTATTTTGAAATTAAAGAAGATAAGTAAATAGTGGGCAGTTCTTGGTCAGCTATTTGTCGAAAATCAAACAAGAAATAAACATGTAGAAAGCAATTTAATTGCTTGTTTGGACGAGAGTCCCTCCGTCTCCACATTAAAAAAACGTAATTATTTATTTATGAAATAGTTACGTTTTTTTATTTTACAATTTATTCATTTATTGTAGTTTTTTTATTTTAAAACACATCCCTTATAATGTTTATTTGCTTAAGTTTGAATTATTAACAATAATTCAATATTCTGAAATTTGCTCACTAAAATAAAAAATAAACCCTTTCTAATTTTGCTCTTTTTTTGTTTGAATAGTTTAACCTTTCAAGCACAAGATTTAGAACCTCGTTTTTTATCATCTGTTCCTTTAAAAACTAATTTTGGAGGGTTAGTTTATGGTTACTCTGATGGTGATATATTACTAAACGCTCAACAAATTGAAGGCTTAAATGCTAAATTAAATAGTGTTGCAGTCTT
>RCNB010002161.1_pt1 | contig 12154 bp, 13 predicted proteins | sample 2041321 | NCBI WGS metagenome assembly RCNB01 (sample SAMN09708232, study PRJNA481090) | Marine sediment metagenome, whole genome shotgun sequencing project. | reverse complement strand
CTTGCTCCATGTCCGTGATGACCTGCATCAATACGGTGCGCGTCAGATCCTCACCGCTTTTAGAGTGCACAACCTGTATCGACTCTCGATCGACAATCATCTGGCGAATTTCCGCCAGAGCAACGAATTTGCTGGCCTGGGTGTCATAAATTCGTCGATTCGGGTACTTCTTCAGAATTCTCAATGTCTTGCTCCTACCTGTGGGCAGTGCCGCAGCTCTGCAGTGCAACAAACTTAGTTGCGATGCAGAAATAAATTATCTATATTGCCTTAACTCGTTGTTTTTGCTTTCTTTTCTATTTTTTGCATTTGCAAATAAATGCTTGACTTACGCTGATTTGTTGGTATATTAGCTGTAATTCTTTTGCAATGCAAAATAAACAAGGAGCACCGCCATGACACAAGTAACACCGGAAAACATTAAGGAATTCTTCGAGCAAGCCACTCACGCCTATGGTGATGCCTGGAAGGCCCAAGCCAGCTATTACGATGCTGTCGTTCGCCGCAATGCGAAAGCACTGACTGATCTGGCCGATGCCCGAATCGCAAGCCTCAATGAGATGCGTGATTCGCAGACGTTCAATCAGGCCTTCGAGGCCAATCTCGCGTTTGAAGAAAGCGTCCGTGAGGGTCTTGAGTCTCTGCAGGAAGAGAACACCAAGTCCTGGGAGACATTGGTCGAAGATCTAAAGCTTATCTACAAGCCAGCCTCTGAAGCGCCTGCCAAAAAGGCCGCTCCAAAAGCAAAAGCGCCTGCTAAGAAAGCAGCCTGAGCTTGACCTAAACCTGACGGGTCCGCATTGTTGCGGGCCCGTCAAACCAGCTAGCAGGACCCAGAATGCAACAAATAAGCGGACTTGATGCCACCTTCTTATTCCTGGAATCTCAAAACGCGCCGATGCACATCGGCTCGGTTGGGATTTTCGATCCGTCAACCGCGCCAGATGGAATTGTCCGCTTCAAGCGCATTATTCAGACCGTAAAGGAACGGGCACACCTCGCTCCGTTCCTAAGGCAGCGATTGCTCGAAGTTCCGTTCAATGCCGACTTTCCTTATTGGGTTAATGATGAGGCGTTCGATCCTGAATTTCATATCCGCCATATTTCACTTCCAAAGCCCGGCGACTGGCGACAACTATGTATCCAGGTTTCGCGCTTACATGCGCGCGCACTTGATCGCTCTAGACCGCTTTGGGAGCTATACGTTATAGAGGGCCTCGACAACGTCGAGGGGATTCCGCCCGGTTGCTTTGCAATGGTGACCAAATTGCATCACGCCGTTATTGATGGTGTCTCGAGTCAGGCGATTGCCGCCGCACTCTGCGATGCGACACCCGAAATCCGTGAAGTGGAAGGCGCTGATCAATGGCGTGCAGACACTCCACCTACCCCGTTCGAATTGACCGCGATGGCCATGGAGAACAATGCCAAGCGTCCATGGCGTTTCCTCGAGTTCTTGCAAAAATCTGCGCCCACCTGGACCGAGGCCATTGAGGCCGCAATGAGCGGCACGCTAAAGTCGCCACCCAGTGTACCGCGCACAAGATTCAATAAAGTCGTATCTCCGCATCGTGTATTCGAGGGCATCAACCTCTCGCTGGAGAAAATCAGAGCCGTCAAAACCAAGGTCGGCGGGACAGTCAATGATGTGGTTCTCGCGATTTGTGCGGGAGCACTGCGCAAATACCTGCTGGAAAACGATGAGTTGCCGGAGCAGAGTTTGGTGACCATGTGTCCACTCAATGTACGCGACGAGAGTGCGTTGACTGACGGCGGCAATCAGGTCGTATCAATGGCAGTACCCTTGCATACCGATATTGCCGACGCGAAGGAACGCCTGCAGGCGATCTGCACATCGACCCGGGATGCCAAAGAATACACTCGTGCCGTCGGTGCCAAGGCCATGATGGAAATGGCGGAATATATTCCGATGGACCTCAGTGTCGCAGGCGCCCGCGTCGCCGCCGAGCAGGGAATAGCAAACTTTACGACACCAGAATTCAACACGGTTATCACGAATGTGCCCGGACCGTCGGTCCCCTATTTCAGCAACGGCGCACAATTTGTGCGGGGCTGGGGCATGGGACCGAGCGTCGACGGTAATGCACTATTTCACTCAGTCGGCAGCTATTGTGGCGAAATCAATATTGGCGTGACCTGTTGTCGGGAGATGATGCCAGACCCATCGCACTATGCCGAATTGCTTCTCGAGTCGTTTGCCGAACTTGAGCAAGCTACTCAGACAAAAAAGAAACCCGCGAAAAAGAAGCCCACAAAAAAGAAGACGAAAGCACGCAAACGGAATGGGAATCGGAATGAGCTACGTACTAAGAGAGAAGTTTCGCCCTCCAAGTGAGGCCTTGTATCAGACGGAACCCTTTCGCGCCGCCATAGAGCTCGGCGCACTGCATCTTTTCGAGCCTTGGTTGACTTCGATTCGAGGCGGCGATGGCCACCCCGTACTGGTTATTCCTGGATTTACAGCTGGCGATCGATCGACTGTCGTATTGCGAAACTTTCTGTCATCGCTCGGCTACCTGCCCTGCGGCTGGAAGCAAGGTGTCAACTTCGGCGCACGCCACGAATTGTTCGAAGGCGCTGGCGAGCTACTCATGCAACTGCATGAAGAGTACGGATGCCGCGTCAGCATCGTTGGGCAGAGTCTCGGTGGAATTTTCGCGCGCGAATTGGCAAAGAATCTTCCTGATGCGGTACGGCAGGTCATAACGCTCGGAAGCCCGTTCAACGATCCCGATGGCACAGCCTCCAATGTCTCGGACCTTTACAAGATGTTCAACCCGGAAGAACAGACGAAGTCAGAACAGTTCAAGAGTGAGGATTGGGAGCTGCACGCCGCCCCACCGGTGCCAACATCGTCGATATACAGTAAGTTTGATGGCATATGCCACTGGCGGTCCTGCCTGCAGCGCGGCGGCCACGACCAGGTTGAGAATATCGAGGTTCTGGGCAGCCATACCGGTATGGGAGTCAACGCTCAGGCGATGTTCATCGTTGCCGACCGACTGTCACAACGACGCAATGAGTGGAAGCCTTTTCACGTTGGCCGCTATTTCGGATGGCCCGCGAACGCGGCTTGAGGCCGGAACGGCGTCGGGCAGTCGTCACGAAGGTGACAGATAAAAGACACCCGCTATGCAAGCATGGCGAATATACGCCGTCACCGCGCTTCACGCGCGCCCGAACCCAAAAGGCAGGCTAATGGCCGAAACGATAAAGCTGGAAGACTTTCCGAAACTTGTTGGCAAAGAGCTGGAACCTTCCGAGTGGCTGGAAATTACTCAGGAGCGCGTTAACCAGTTCGCTGACGCAACGAACGATTTTCAATTCATACATGTCGACCCCGAGAAGGCAGCACAAACGCCCTTCGGTGGACCGATTGCACATGGTTTCCTTTCGCTGTCATTGTTGTCGTACCTCAATGCACAAACGGCGATCGTGCCCGAAAATCTTGCCATGGGAATCAATTATGGATCTGACAAGATTCGATACCTGATGCCCGTTCGGATCGGAAAACGTATTCGCTCAAAACAAACGGTGTTGGAGGTTGCCGAAAAGAAGCCGGGGCAGTGGCTAATGAAGACCGCCGTTACCGTCGAAATTGAAGGCGAAGATACCCCCGCTTTGATCGCCGAAATATTGTCAATGATGGTCGTAGCCTGACACGACCCCAAAACAGGAAGAGACAGTGAAATGAGTATCAGACTTGACGGCCAGGTGGCCATTGTTACAGGAGCTGGCCAGGGATTGGGTCGGTGTCATGCACTAGCACTCGCTGAGCGCGGTGCAAAAGTCGTTGTCAATGACCTTGGCGATAAGAGCGGCGATTCTGCCAACGCAAATGCAGTCGTCACAGAAATCGAAGCGGCCGGTGGCGAGGCGATTGGCCACGGCGCGAACGTTGCGGACTACACGCAAGTCGAAGACATGGTCAAGCAGGCCATGGACAAGTGGGGCCGCGTTGATATTCTGATCAATAACGCGGGCATCCTCCGCGACAAGACCTTCGCGAAGATGTCGCTCGATGATTTCCGTCTCGTCATCGAAGTTCACCTCATGGGCACAGTGAACTGCACCAAAGCCGTGTGGGAAATCATGCGCGAGCAGAACTACGGACGCGTCATGCTCACAACGTCGAGCTCTGGCCTGTACGGAAACTTTGGACAGTCCAACTACGGTGCCGCCAAAATGGCGATGGTCGGCCTGATGAATACACTGCATCTTGAAGGTGCCAAGAACGACATTCGCGTGAATTGTCTTGCACCGACAGCAGGCACAGCGATGACCGAAGGTCTTTTCCCCGAAGAGGTCTTCAAGCTCATGGCACCGGAATCTGTTAGTCCTGCCGTCGTATTCCTTGCAGGGCCCGATGCGCCAAGCCGCAAAGTACTTTGTGCCGGCGGCGGTAGCCTGGCCGTGTTCAAGGGATTCGAAACGGAAGGAATGAGTTTGTTACCGAATGATTTGTCACCAGAAGGCATCGCTGCCGTCTGGGATGAACTCAACGACGAGAACGGTATGCGAGAGCTCGGTGCCGGATTCGAACAGCCTGGAAAATTTGCAGAACAGGCCGCCAAGAAATTGGGGATTAGTCAATGAGAGAAGCAGTCATCGTTTCGACGGCACGTACGCCGATCGGAAAAGGCTATCGCGGCGCGTTCAACAATACCGAAGCGCCCAGCCTTGGCGGACACGCAGTTCAACACGCTGTCGAACGAGCAGGCATTGATCCTGCCGAAGTTGAGGATGTAATCATGGGTTGCGCGATGCCGCAGGGCACGCAGGGCCTGAACGTCGCCAGACAGATTGCATTAGCGGCCGGCCTTCCCGTCACGACCGCTGGGATGACAGTAGATCGCCAGTGTTCCTCTGGCATGATGGCCATCGCACTCGCGGCCAAGACGGTTGTTTGCGACAACGTCGACATCATGGTTGGCGGTGGTCTGGAGTCGATCAGCCTCGTGCAGAACGAACACCAGAACTTCTACCGTGCGGGCGACCCGCGCTTGTTGGAGAAGCACCCACATATCATGATGCCGATGATCGACACGGCAGAAGTTGTTGCGGCTCGCTACAGCATCAGTCGCGAAGCGCAGGATGAGTACGCGCTGCAGAGCCAGCAACGCACAGCGGCTGGCCAGGAAGCTGGCAAGTTTGATGACGAGATTGTGCCAATGCCATCAAGCATGGGCGTCATGGACAGAGAGACCAAAGAAATCTCGTTCCACGATGTTGTGCTCGACAAGGATGAGGGCAATCGACCCACGACGGCTATTGAAGGCCTCGCCGGATTGAAGCCCGTCAGGGAAAACGGATTGATTACCGCGGGTAACGCAAGTCAGTTGTCTGACGGCGCGTCGGCGTGCGTTGTCATGGAAGCCAGTGTTGCTGAGAGGCGCGGTCTGGCGCCACTCGGTATTTATCGCGGCACCGCTGTCGCCGGTTGTGAGCCCGACGAGATGGGCATCGGTCCTGTCTTCGCGGTACCAAAACTACTCGAGCGGGCTGGACTCAAGATGGACGATATCGATCTTTGGGAGCTCAACGAAGCATTCGCTGTGCAGGTACTTTATTGTCGCGACACGCTCGGTATTTCGAACGATATTCTTAACGTTGACGGCGGTGCTATTTCGATCGGTCATCCCTATGGAATGTCGGGCGCACGCATGGTCGGACACGCGCTGATCGAAGGCAAACGCCGCGGTGCCAAGTACGTTGTTTGCACCATGTGTATTGGTGGCGGTCAGGGCGCAGCCTCATTATTCGAGGTCGCGTAATGCGCGCATGGCTTGTTGTTGCCGCATTCGCCATCTTGGTCGGATCAGGTTGTGCGTCGCATGCCGTCGCCGAAGAACTCACGCCGCTACGAATTCTACTAACGAACGACGACGGCTACGACACGCCAGGCATCAAGGCTGTCCATAAAGCGCTGCTCGCAGCTGGGCACGATGTAACTTTAATCGCTCCACTGTCCAATCAAAGCGGGACCGGCATTCGCGTCTCTACGCAAGGCACTCTGGATTACAAGGAGCATGCCGAAGGGGTCTGGTCAGTTGATGGGACGCCGGCCGACTCGGTACTCGTGGGTGTACTGCATTTAATGAAGGATGACAGACCGGACCTCGTTGTTTCGGGCGCAAATTTTGGGCCGAATCTCGGTTTTGCGAGCAGCTCCGGTACCGTCGGCGCTGCTACCATGGCGATGCGAGTTGGGTTGCCGGCCATTGCGATATCCGTCGGCGTAGAGCCTTCTGAATACAGCGCGACACCGTATCCTTTTCCCAGCACTTTCGGAGCATTTGGCGGCGCAGCCGAACTCGTAGTGAAGCTCATCGAGGACCTCCAGACCACTCAAACCGCCGGCGGCGACCTGCTTCCCGAAACGACGATCTTGAATGTTAACTACCCACCAGTGAGTCCCGACGAGTTACAAGGCGTTCGGGTTCTGCAAGCAAGCTGGGACGTCGGTGTTCGTATTGCCTACGAGGAAACAGAAGAGCCGGGGAAACTCGCCGTGCGAATGCAACTGCTGGATGCCGGCGCGCCCGATGACGGCGATGACGACTGGCAATGGCTGTCACGGGGCTACGCTACCATTAGCGTCCTCGATGGCAATACTGGCGTGGGAACGTCGTTGGGCGATGTTATTTCGGGACGACTTGGTTACTAACCAGGTGGTTGGATCTGGGCAGTTCTTCGTGGACTTACATTTGGCACCGCGAACTTGAGTCACTCGCCAACTATGCGTGAGAGCATGTCGGACTGAATCAGTCGATTTGCGTGAGTAATGGAACAGGCATAGCTTGTCTACAGATTATCAACTCACACCTTGATCGACTTTCTGGCAATCGTCGGAAGTCAAAACGGAAACGAAGAATCTACGATTTCGGTTCCCAGCGAAATCGCAGAGTCGAAGTGTTTTGGTCGTTCGTTTACCCGGTAAAAGGATCGACCATTATTCCGAAGGTTGATCCGAAGCGCGTCACTACCGAGCGAAGCGCTGTAGTGACGCGGTGCACGAAACGCTCAACCGTGCGGTCTGCGCTCGCACTTCTCCACGTTCTCGACGAATTATGGGCCTCTTCCGGTAGCCCGAAGGCTGCCGTCGACAAAGACTGATGAAGGTCACCGAATGGTTTCACGCGCATCTATGTTGACAATGTAACCACTGTGTTTTCTGTGGATAACTATTCGTACCGCATCATTGTGACTTACCGCTCGCCGGCAGTTTTGGTATCGAACTCTTCATCCAAAAGAAGCACGACACGATTTGCCGCGGTTTTTTGTATCTCCTCAACGTCCCTTTAGCTAGCGTACTCCCCACTATCCGCAGCCGCAGCGGACAAAGCGGCAACACACACGCCATAGGCGTTTCACCCAACACAACACAAAGGAGGTACTCATCACTCGTAAATCGCTACAGCCCTCGGGCTGACTGGTAGCCGTTGACTGATCTTCACAAAGACAGTGAACGAACCTGATTACGGCTTCAGGCTGTAAGGGACTGGTGTCCCACGACTATTTTCCGAACCTGATTCGGACCTCGTATTCCGATAAGGATGCGATGCGGTCATCTAAACTCACCAACGAGCTATGACGCACCATGAAAGACCTGAACTACCAGCTAAAGCAACTCTGTCAATTCAACCGAGATGGCAGCTACGGCACTCAACACGCCCGATCACGACTGTTGAGCCAGATCGCCAACCAACTGGATTCACTTGGTTATCGCCGAATGAAGGTCAGTTCTTTGAAACCCAAACACGTAATTGCGCTAACGAAGCTCTGGGCGACTCAGGGCATAAGCACAGGCACACAGAAGAACCGCCTCTCGGCGCTACGCTGGTGGGCGAAGAAAATTAACAAGCAAAGTGTGATTGCCAAAGACAACAGCTTCTACGGTATCGGATCTCGAACCTATGTCACCAACTACTCCAAATCCCAGGATCTTGACCTTCGCAAGATCACGAAGATCAACGATCAGCGAGTCAGGCTGAGCCTGAAATTACAGGCAGCATTCGGCCTTCGCCGCGAAGAAGCCATTAAGTTTCAGCCAAGCTATGCAATCAAGGACGATCACATCAAATTGAAGTCGAGTTGGTGCAAGGGAGGCAGGGCCAGAACAGTACCAATCACCAACGACGAGCAGCGGAGATTGTTGGCCGAAATCAACGCGTTCGCCAAAGGCGGTTCGCTCATTCATCCCCTAATGACGTACGTGCAACAATTGCACCGGTATGAAGGGCAAACACTCCGTGCTGGTTTTTCAAAACTGCACGGCCTTCGGCACGGTTATGCCCAGCGTCGTTTCGAGACACTTACCGGATTCCGCTGCCCATCCAATGGCGGACCGACGTCGAAGGAGCTCAACTTGGCGCAGCGCGCGCTTAATGAAAAAGCGCGCACCATGATCAGTGAGGAACTTGGCCACAGTCGGGAAGCGATCTCGGCCGTCTACCTTGGACGGTAACCAGGTGTACGGATGAATCCCACCTACTTCGGATTACTCGCAGAATTCGGCGAATCAGAAATACCGCTTGAACGTGTCTGCGAGAAATATTTCGGCCTTTCCACACCGAAAGCGAAGCGCCGTGCATGCCTGCAACAACTTCCAATTCCAGCCTATCGTGCCGGTTCTCAGAAATCGCCCTGGCTCATCAGTGCAATTGACCTTGCACAACACATCGACGAGAAACGTATCGTTGCCGCTCGGCAATGGGCAAATATGAAATAGCGCTTCCTACCGTCGACATCTGCGCAAATGGGACACACCATGTCGCACTCTAAGCCGGTGCGACATGAAAAAACCACTACTTATAAACCGTTGATTTGAAAGCTACTTTTCAAAAATGGCGTCACTGCTCCATCATGGGAGCGACGGATACTACTCGTTTCGATTCGATCTGCGTCATCGTGAGGATTATAGGAACTTCGGATGCTCTCGTCCCCAGAGAATGAATAGCCGAAGAAGAAAACCGAACAATTCAATCGATATATAGATTATGTAACCACATAAGCTATTGTTATTTAGTTATAAACTAATTGGTTTGTCATTTTTTCTATAGTTCTATAGAATTCTTCGCCATGTTGGATACCAGCACCGAGAAATACGCAAAACAACGGCAGGCCGCCATACGAGCGGCTGCCTCTGTCTTTGCCGAGAAAGGCTTCCACGGCGCTTGTACAAAAGACATCGCAGCACAGATGGGCATCAAGCAAGGAAGCTTGTACTACTACTTCAAATCAAAGGAACAAGCCTTAGGCGAAGTTTGCCTGTACGGAATTCAGGACTACGTCGAACATATGGCGTCGATCTCGGACAGCGACCAGCCCTTTGAGGCAAAACTCATCGCGACGGTAACCTCTCATCTGAGCAGTTACCGCGAAAGAAACGAGGCACTGAAAGTTTATAACGACGAGCGCCTGTATCTGCCAATAGAGCGGCGCAGCCGCCTGAAAGAACTGGGCAGCGACTACCGGCAACGTCTGGAAGGAATATTTGAAGAAGGTAGGGCCAGAAAAACCGTTCGAGCAAATGTTGACTGTCACTTTGCCGCACAGGCCGTCATTGGCATGTGCAACGCGTGGGGCGATTTGATCGTCCGGGATCCGGACCTCGATCTGTTCGAGGTCATCCAAAAATGCACAGACCTGCTGATCAATGGATTTGCAGATAAACGTAACAACTGAGGATTAATTGTGGCACAACAAAAAGCAACTAACGTCACCTGGCAAGACGGTGAAGTATCGCGTGAAGACCGGTTCAGTATTTTGCGGCAACGCGCTGCAACAGTCTGGTTCACCGGACTTTCCGGCAGCGGCAAGAGCACCATTGCTATCGCCCTGGAGCGTGCCCTTTACAACATCGGAAAGCTGACCTACCGACTCGACGGCGACAATGTTCGTCTCGGGATCAACAAAAATCTCGGTTTTTCGGAAGAAGACCGCAAGGAAAATATTCGCCGCATTGGTGAAGTCGCAAAGTTGTTCGGCGACGCCGGCGTCATCTCACTCTCGAGTTTCATCAGCCCCTACAAAGGCGATCGCGATGAAGTGCGGGAACTGCATGAGAAGACCGGACTCGACTTTATCGAGGTTCATGTGGATTGCTCGCTCGCGGAAGCTGAGAAGCGCGATCCAAAAGGTCTTTACAAAAAGGCACGTGCGGGTGAGATCAAGAACTTCACCGGTATCGACGATCCCTACGAAGCCCCCGTCAACCCCGAGATTCACTTGCGGACTGACGAGATGACGCTCGAAGAAGAAGTACAGATCATTCTCGACCATCTGCAGCAGAACGGATTTATTCTTGAGCAACCCGTGACGGGCGCTGACGATCAGGTCGCGGCCGGAGGCTCTTCATGATTAAGCCACATGGTTCCGACACGCTTAATCCATTGTTGGTCACGAATGCTGATGAACTCGCGAAGCTCAAGGCCGAGGCGGCATCCCTGCCCTCGTTGCTGCTGAGTTCCGCGGCGGCGGCCAATGCTGTCATGTTGGGCGGCGGCTACTTCACACCCTTGTCCGGGTATATGAATGTCGCCGATGCGCTGAGTGTTGCTGAAAAAATGCACACAGTCGACGGCCTGTTCTGGCCTGTGCCAGTGCTCAATCTGGCAACCGACATCAGCGGCATTGACGGTGCCCAACGCATCGCGTTGCGAGACCCAAATGTAGACGGCAATCCCGTGATCGCCGTTATGGATGTCGACGCGATCGAAGAGCTGTCGTCAGAACAAAAGACCACCATCACTGAGCAGGTCTACGGCACGCTCGATTCCGCTCATCCCGGCGTCTCAGTTTTTGAGAATGAAGGTAACTTCTGTGTCTCTGGCGCAATTCAGGTATTCAACCTCAGTTACTTCGAAACAGACTTTGCAGGTACGTTCCAGACAGCCGTCGAGATTCGCGAAGATATCACGGCGCGCGGTTGGGAAAAGGTTGTCGCGTTCCAGACGCGCAATCCGATGCATCTGGCGCACGAGGAACTCTGTCGCATGGCGATGGAACGACTCAACGCCGACGGTATCGCAATTCACATGCTGCTCGGCAAGCTCAAGGCCGGCGATATCCCCGCGGACGTGCGCGATGCCTGCATCCGCAAGATGGTCGACATCTATTTCCCCGAGAACAGCGTTATCGTTTCGGGCTATGGCTTCGACATGCTGTATGCGGGACCACGAGAGGCTGTACTGCACGCGGTGTTCCGTCAGAATATGGGCGCAACACACCTCATCGTTGGACGTGACCATGCGGGTGTCGGCGACTACTACGGACCGTTCGACGCGCAGGCGATTTTTGAGCAGGTTCCGGAAGGCGCGCTTGAAATCGAAATCTTCAGTGCCGATCACACGGCCTGGTCCAAGAAACTCAACAAAGTGGTCATGATGCGAGAAGCGCCCGATCATGAGCCGAGCGACTATGTGTTCCTGTCTGGCACTAAAGTTCGCGAGATGCTCGGCGACGGAATTGCCCCCCCACCGGAGTTTTCAAGGCCCGAAGTCGCCAAGATCCTGATGGATCACTATCGTTCAGAAGTGGCGGAGGCCCAATCAGCTTAGGCAACCGCAACTTTCCGACTCTGAAAGAGTCCATAGTCAGATGATGATTGTGGGCTCTTTTTTTTCATTTGCGCTTCTCACTACGACGCTCAGTGTCGAAGTTCAGCCACCCGTTGATAAAGACAAAGAGGCGGAGATCATCGCCTGGGTTCAGGCAACGGCGGACACGGTAAAGCTGGCTTACGGCCGTTTTCCCAATCCCGATGCCAAAGTCATCGTGATCCCTTCACGAGAGAATGCCTGGGGTGGCGATTCGCCCGTCATTTTCGGTCGAGTCACGCGTCGCGGCGTTGAAACTATCGAACTGTTCGTCGATCCGGACCGGCCCATTAATGAGTTCTACGACGACTGGACCGCGACGCACGAGTTCAGCCACCTGATGCTGCCACTGCTGAGCCAGCGTTACCGTCCGTTGGAATTACGATACTGCGCCGATCATTGGCAGCACGCGTGATCTTTCCGTGATAGTCCACTAGTAATTTCGTACACATGAGAACAATGAGGAAACTGTTGCTGATCAGTTTATGCGCGCCATTGGCATTACAGGCGCAGACGTTGGTCAGCACATCGCC
>RCNB010002160.1_pt1 | contig 12155 bp, 11 predicted proteins | sample 2041321 | NCBI WGS metagenome assembly RCNB01 (sample SAMN09708232, study PRJNA481090) | Marine sediment metagenome, whole genome shotgun sequencing project. | reverse complement strand
ATGGTAGTGTGGGAGTTCCCATGTGAGAGTAGGTCACTGCCAGGCATCAAACGAAAAAGCCTCGCCCTTTTGGGCGGGGCTTTTTTTTTGGCGTAACCACAGAAGAGCTTGGATTTATATAGCAGGTTATGCCTGGAAATGAACCTGTATAATCAATCATGGTTAATCTCCCCGACCCTCGTGATCCTGAGCTCAATTTCGAGAAATTGTGGAGGACGTTTCAAGACAGGTATCCATTTTTCAACTTGAGAAAAGTCGACTGGAAAAAGCAGTATGACATTTACAGACCCAGGGTTACTGCGCTGATAACTGACGATGAGCTTTTCGACATAATTTGTGAGATGCTCGATCCGTTAGATGATGGCCATGTTGAGCTTAAAGGCAGAACGGGTCCAGATCGCAGGAAAAGACACTTCAACCCTGAACCAGAGCCGCGGTTCCGGCAGGAGTTTTCTAAACGTGATATCAAGCGTCTTTTCAAAACAACACAGAAAACACTCGTGTCAAAGGGGTTTGGGCCGCTTGAGAAAACCTCAGCGTGGATGATTCATTATTGTCGCTCTCCCAATGTGGGTTACATTCGGATTCTGGAATTGGAGGGTGTTAAAGAGCGAAAACTGAAAGAAGCACTGGATAGGATTTCCCTCGATTTTGAAAGCCTGGAAGGACTAATCATCGACATCCGTGAAAACCCCGGTGGCGACGATAGTACTGTCGTTGATATTGTGAACAGGTTTTGCGATCGAAATCGAATAGCCTTCCACAGGAAAACGAAGATTGGCCCTGGAGATACTGATTTTACACCCTTAAAATCATGGCATATTCAGCCACAGGGGGCCGTGCAATTCACTGGACCGATTGCGCTGTTGAGCTGTGACTCTGTCTTCAGTGGCGGAGAAGTCTTTGCGCTGGCGATGAAACAACTTCCCAATGTGACGATCATCGGTGATGATACAAATGGCATTTTTTCCTATCAACTTGAAAAGAAACTCCCGAATGGCTGGCGTTATTGCCTGTCTTATCAAATGTATTTTTCTGCCGATATGGTTTGTTATGAGGGCATGGGCGTACCGGTTGGTATCAAGTTACTTAATAGACAGAGTGACCTTGAGAACGGTGTGGACCCACTAATTACGTGTGCGCTGAAAGTAATTAAAACAAAAAATGTCTATCAGTTACCTGATTCCACACCGAACTCAGTAGCAAACTTTCAGGAGTCAGTCGATACCCAATGGCAATGAGGTGGTGTGCTTGGTGCCCCGCAGAACAATACTGGTGCTTACCGTGTGCACTGCCTTACAACGCAGGATGTGCTTGTTGAGCAATTGGTCATAGGCAACGATACTCTTACAAATCACCTTGAGTGTATAGTCCTGTTGTCCACTGGTGGCGTAGCACTCGAGAATTTCGGGGCTCTCGGCAACCATGCGATCAAATTCAGCCACCGAATCAGGGTGATGGTCTTCGAGTGAAATATTTGCGATGGCGGTAACGTGCAAGCCGACCTTCTCAGGTTCCAGTATGGCGACATTCGCCCGTATTACACCCTGCTTCTCAAGCCTTTTTACCCGTCGCCAGCATGGCGAAGTGGTTAATCCCACCCGCCTGGCCAGGGCTTGGCTGGATAGCGTGCCGTCACGTTGTAACGCGTCAAGAATTCGGTAATCAATCTTATCCATTGCAATAATATACCTTCAATACGTAATAGACAGTACAGACATACTAATATATCAAAGTATGAAGCAAAATATGGAAATAAAACCTTCATAAATTGATATAGAATAATTAAATCGATTTACCGGAATTATAGATGGCAAAAAACAGCACCTACACTTCGAGAAAACCGGATGCCCACGGCATCATCCACTACTCCGAAAATGAAAACCGGATGTGGAGTGAATTAATCAACGGTCAGTTGCCAATGCTCAATGGGTACGTCTGTCAGGAATACATCGATGCGATTGATGTGATGGATTTTCCCCGTAATCGGATACCGCAGCTTCATGAAGTGTCAGCAGTACTGATGGATCACACGGGTTGGTCTGTCACCGCAGTTCCGTCACTAATAGATTTTACGAGTTTTTTTAGACTATTGGCCAACCGCCAGTTCCCTGCAGCCTCCTTTATCCGTCGCAAGGAAGATATCGGTTATCTGCAGGAACCGGACATTTTTCATGAAATTTTCGGTCATGCTCCGCTTTTGATAGACTCTCGTTTTGCATCATTCACCGAGGCCTATGGTAAGGCTGGCCTGGCAGCAGACAAGAAAGACCATGCGATGTTGGCGCGGTTGTTCTGGTTTACCGTTGAATTCGGCCTGATCAATACGGTTGATGGCCTGCGCTCTTACGGAGCTGGCATCGTGTCTTCACCCGGTGAACTCGTTTACTCACTGGAGAGTGATCAACCGGAACGAAAGGCTTTCGACGTACTTGATGCGTTACGTACCCCTTACCGTATCGATATTTTCCAAACGGTATATTTCACCCTTGACAGTTTTGACACACTGTTCGAACTTGCACAGCTGGATCTTATTCCGTTGGTCAGCAAGGCTCGCAAGTTGGGTATGCATACCCCAACATATCCAATCAAAAACATCGCCTGAATCGCCGAGGATTTTTATGAACAAATTTTGTGACCTGACCAACAAGCACTGCGTGCCCTGCGAGGGTGGTGTTGATACCGTTAAACAAGAAGCCGCAGAAGAGATGCTTGCCGATCTTCCCGGTTGGGAACTGAGCGTTGATGGGAAGATGATTAGCCGACGCTTCGAGTTTCGTGGATTTTTCCGTACCATGTCTTTCATCAATGCCATGGCCTGGGTAGTGAACAACGAAAACCATCACCCGGATTTCTCCGCTGGATATAACTTTTGCCAGGTTGGGTTCACAACACATGCTATTGATGGGCTGTCAGAAAACGACTTTATTTGTGCTGCAAAGGTAAATGCACTGATCGAGGAGTGATCAAGGCCAGGTGATAAAGGGCCCGATGCCGTCATAATCTGGGCAATAATTAACTGACACCCCAAACATCTTGTTGAGCCACAAAGTTATATATGAGTGAAATTATATCCAGGCATGATGACGTCTGCTTCAGCTATGTTGATGTCGGCAGCGGGCCACCGTTGTTATTCTCTCATGCAAACGGATTCCCGTCTTCTGTATACAAACCGATTTTTCATATGATGGCAAATAATTTCCATACAATGGGACTGAATTTCTGTGGCGCCTGCAGTTGCAGAATTATGAATTTAGTGCGGTTTTTAGCATTGACCCGACAGAGGCACAGGACGCCACTTGCGGTTGGTGCGCGTAGGCGGCGTGACAACTGGACCAGCAGGAAAGACGCTCGTGAGTATTTTTCAGACAAGGCTCTCTTTAAAAGCTGGGATGAAAGAATGTTCGATTCATATATTGAAGATGGTCTTGTGGAAACGCCTGACGGAGTTGAACTTGCTTTCCCGAAGGGATTGGAGGCTTTCCTTTTTGGGTCGGTACCGACCTCAATGTGGAAGTATATAAAGCGGATGAAAAAGGAAGCTTTAATCGTCAGAGGTGAAGAATCAGATGTTCTTACGGATGATACCTGGGAGTTGCTGAAACACACCAGGCCGGATGTGGAATACCGGGAACTTTCCAGGCTCGGACACCTGTTCCCTATGCAGGCACCCGAAATGACAGCTGAAATTATTGTTGATTTTGCATCTTGATCTTCATGACAAAGTTTCCCATGTGAGAGCTCTGACCGCTCACGCGCTTCTGCGCGTTACGCGATTTAATTTGTACGAAATTTGCTAGCTGTTGTCTTTGTTCTGGAAATAGGCAACGACTTCAGAGGCCAGCCCGATACCGGCTTCCGAGTACATATTCCACGCCGCTTCCGCTCCGGCATCAATGAGTTCCGCGACTTCGTCCTCGTGGCTGGCGACGGCAAACACTTTTGCTTTTGAGTTGCGTTGGCGGACGAGGCTGATGATAGCCAGGTTCTCCTGGTGGCGCTTCAACGCCAGTATCCCGACTTCTATGCGTATATTGGTTGACCTGTCCCACATTTCGTCATCGGTAACGTCGAGGCGAACGACATTGCGGCCTGCGGCCTTGTGCGCGGCAATGATGTCGGGGTCGTTATCGATACCGATCAGTATGTTGCCGTAATCCGGTGCCAGTTTGTCGTACACTCCGGCGCCGAATTTTCCCATACCGACTACCGCAATTTTTGCACCACCCATATCAACAGGCTCGTCTTCGGGTAACACGGATTTTGTTTCGAATTTCCTGACCGTTAGCCGTATGCGTTCATATAGGCGATTTGCACGCATATTAATCGGCACAGCGATGATGATGGTCATGGTCAGTGCAAGCGCGATCGTAACCAGCCAGTCCTCTGTCAGCCACGCGTTGGACACCGCGATCGCACCAACAATCAACCCGAATTCGCTATAGTTGGCCAGCGTTAATGATGACAGTGTCGCAATTCGCGCTCGCATCCTGAATCGAGTGAAGACAACAAAAAACAAAATAACCTTGAAAACGACCACCACCGTCAGTAGCGAAGCGACCAACATGGCCGAGATTGTCAGGTGGCCTGACATACCGATGCTCAGGAAAAAACCAACCAGCAACAGGTCCTTGAAACCCAGCAGGCGCTTTGAGACTCTACCTGCCAGTGGGTGTGATGCCAACATGGCGCCGATTATCAATGCGCCAAGGTCACCCTTCACACCGACGGCATCGAACAGGTCATAGCCACCAAAAGCCAATGCAAGGCCGTAGAGAACCTGCAGTTCACCACTATGCCCGGCGCGACTCAAAAGGTGCATAAGCACATATCGCATTGGGATCAGTACCAGCAAACCCAGTGCCCAGATCGATGGCAGCTTGCCAGTGGATGCAGCCAGGAATACAACAGCGAAAATGTCCTGCATGATCAGGACGCCGATGACAATCTGACCGTACCTGGACTGGTACTCGCCTTTGTCCTCCAGCGTCTTGACAGCGAACACGGTGCTGGAAAAACTCAGCGCGAAACCGATCAACATGGCTTTGCCGATATCGATGCCGGCGAACGCCTGGATGCCGGCCAGACTTATCCAGTAGAGCAATGTGCCGAGTACGGCGACAACAACCACCGTGTGCAATGTCGTCCCCACCAAAATTACCGGGCGTAAAAGTGAGCGCAGATCGAGCTTCAGACCGATCGTGAACAGCAATAGCGTGACGCCAAGGTTGCCGATCATAGTCAGCCGGTCGGCGTCATACACGCCAGACAGGTTCAGCACAAAGCCACACAGCAGGTAACCCACCATGGGTGGCAGGCCAAAGCGCGCTGCCGCAATACCGGCGATCAGTGCCGGTCCTAACCAGAGGAGATCATCCATCGCTATTCCTCAACTGTCTTTGCGACGAAGTGAGCCGACCAGGCTGGCTACAATTACCGCCAGGTAAAACATTCCCAACACCGCTTCCAGGATAACAAAGACCTCAGCCAATGGTGTCGCCGGGCTGATATCGCCATATCCCAGCGTGGTTAATGTCACGAAGCTGAAGTAAGTGGTGATCGGCATATTGTCGTACCATGGTCCAGCTTCCACTCCCGTTAGGGCGTTTGGTGAAAATTCCAGGAGAATGGTGTACAGCAAGGACCAGATAAACCCGATCAGGAGGTAAAGGGCGACGGCACCTATGATTTTGTTCAGATCGACTGATCCGGTGAACAGTACTTCACCAGCCACCAGCCAGGCAACTGCCACCATAAACGTCAGCAACAAACCCAGGTAAGCGTATTTAATCAGTTCGTGCTCGGTTACGCTCCCCAAAACTACAATCGTTAGCAATAAGCCGACAATGATGGCCAGCCACTTGACCCAGGTAAAATTTCTTCTGAGGCTCAGCAAAGAAAGTAAGAGTAGAGCAATGCTCGAATACTCGATTACCTGCAGTGTAAGGTTGGCAGGCATGTCGCGGGATAGTGCGCCTGTCAGTAATAGTCCAATCAGGGCGATAGTGAGCCAGGTGAAGTTGTTCTTTTTATGAATTCTTCGCATGGCCAAAGGATAGGGCTACAGATGCCATCACACAAGTACCCCAGGCGTCCAACTCTCTCCAGATAGAAATAGCGCCATAGTAAAGCACCCGTCAGTTTACGCCGAAACAGAGAAGTGAACACAACTGTGCGGGAAAGCTCGCAAAACTTGTTTGTAATACAGCGTTCCGAAAACTCAGTGTAATGACTTGTTTATAAGATCATCCCTGCGTTTTTCAAGAGACTCAAGATGGTTTTTATCAAGAAGATCACCCAGGTTTTTTCTGAGTCGGTTGTTATCCAACTCAAGTAGTGTGGTTCGCCATGCATTTCCAATGCTGAGTCCGGTATTTTTAAGATATGCAGGCAGGTCGGTTTGAGTACCAAATGAGTCCTTATGATTAACCAGCATCAATTGCCACTCATCCGGGTCATACAACATGGACTCGGGTGTCCTGGCTGGATTGTTGATCAGTGTGTCAAAGATATACATTGCCTGATGTTGTTTGGGCATAGAACAAACTGCACGGCTCCCTTGACCACTGGTCACACGCTCGCGTTCACTCAGGGTAGCTGTCGGCACATATTGAAGCGTGCCCTGTAGACCACCTACCTCCCTGTGTACCGTCACCGGAACCATGTAAAGGCCGATCAACCGATCCAGTTTGTAGGCTGCGACTTCAGGAAAGAAACCCTTTTTGTCTGGTGATGCATTGAAGTAGGCGAATATTGTCTCATCAAAAGCAACAACCTGTAAAAGCCTCCATGTTGGGCCACCGGTGTTAATGTCGGTGATGGTGCCATTGGTGAGAATTCTTTCCAGTGTCTCGTCATTCAGTTCATCAGGTTCGTGACCTACACCCATTGGGTGTGCAATGGGTGACAAATCGATCGTGCCATCCTGATTGGCAACCGACACCACGTCATCCTGAAAGATCAATGCATTTCCGCTTCCCTGATACTTCGCTTTCAACATACCGGTATCAATCTCGATAACCCGCCCGCTCATACGCTGTTGAACACGCCGCGTGCTGGTTGGTGTATGACCAATGACGATTTGTGTGGCTCCAATTTTATCCAGTATGGCAGTCAGGCCGTCCTCCTCAATCAGGCGGTTACAGGTTGCGGTACCGCGATACCACATCGGACCTTTTGAGTTGTTCAGGGGGGATTTTCTAAGTTCAAGAATGGCTTGCGCCGAGTTCAACATTTCACCATCAAGCTGTCCGGCGTCCATTTTTTCTGTGAGAATCAAAGGGGCGTCGCGGTACCTGTTTATTGGGCTCAGGACACTGGCATCCTCAAGCGTTGACAAGGCGGTAAGATAATTACCCAGGTCTGCCTTTAAGGTTCCGTTCACGCCAGCAAGGCCGTGTTTCTCTATATACGGTGGCGCGCCGCCATGTACAAAGGCAGTACCATTGATCACGATCATTAACGGCTTCTCAAGTAACCATTTTCCATAAAACCCATCACTACGGAACGCGCGACGGTGTCCGAAAAATCCGGGTGGCGCCATATTGTCGAACTCGGCCTTTACCGCTAGTTCGTCCGAACGCTCTGGTTGATTTTGCCTGAATTGTTGAAACCAGTACTCACGCTCCTGCGCAGATTCATCATCTGAAAATGCCGCGTATTCAGCATCGGATACGTAGCGTACATCTCCGTTGAGATTCATAACCTCATGGTTGCCAAGCAATTGATGTACCTGACCACCGGCAAGGTCTGCTTCACGCTCCAGACGCATGACCAGATCCATCACCTGGCGGGATCCCGGACCACGATCAAGAAGATCACCAGTGATCACTAAATGGGTTTCACCACCGCTCCAGCCAAGGTCTTCATCGATGATGCCCGCTTTCTGAAATGTCGATACAAGTGCGTCGTAAGCGCCATGTATATCACTTACTGCAACGACGCGGTTGATATCTGAAAACTGCCAGTCATCCGCCAGGGTAGTAGACAGCGACAGGTAACAACAAAGAAGTACTGCGAGTAATCGGGAACCCAAAATTCTGCAACTCCAGGATAGATATTCACTTTTCACACGACTCTCCGGTTTTTGTCAAACTTACCTTAGACATCTATAACAAATAGTTCACTCAGAGTTTACAGGGTCAATAGCTGACCGGCATTAGCCAGGGTCAATAACCCGTCAAAAGATAAGACCAGCCTGGTCTTCGTATCGCAAAAAAACCTTGAGAGGATAGAGTCATGAATACATCAGGGAGCTCCGCCCGACAGCTTTTTCATAGCTACGTGAAATAAGTCTGAATGCAGGACTTTTTCAGTTGGTACACTTTGTCAGTCCCGGCCACGGCATGGAAATGGTCACTCATGATGGCGGACTCCCTTCTGTTTTATCGATCTCAGAGTGGATTCGTGCCAACAGGTCAGTGAAGATTCGGAAGCTCTCGTTGGCAGCCAGTTTTTCATTGATAAGGGATGCAAAGGCCTCTTCTTCCAACTTAATTAGTTGTTCTTTGAGTTCGCGGCAGTTCTCGGGTTGTGCCTGTTTACGGATTGCGAAAGCGCGGGTGTAGAAAGTATCGATACGGTCTTTCTTACGGTGCGCGTTCCAACGGGCCATGGCAAGAAAGCCGGAAATCAGCAGGAAGACGACGTACACCAGCATGTTAATGGTTTCGGCGTAGCGCTCCAGAAAGCTGGGCTCATTGCGCTCCAGGTAGCGCCTGGTGCCGGCGTGCAGTGGAAAGTTGAGATCCATTTGGTCGAAGTTGGTATTAATGGCTGAGAACAGGCTGGGAGCAATTGCCATGAAGCGTGGTTTGTGCTCGAACAAAGTTTTGCTGAGGAGGTAGATGAGGTCGGCCGATATATCCTTGCGGGTGACCAATATGGTATCCACACTCAAGGTCAGTATGTCTTCTTCGTTGCCTGCAATCGGGTAAGTGCGAGCAGGAATTTCCATGAGATCCATGCCGGGTACAAGGAAGCTGAGCCCGGTGCGCGTCAGTGACGAGCCTTCCTCGGGGGCTTCAGCGGCATTCACGAGTCGAAAACCACTTTCTTTCCAGAACGGGTTGCCGGGATCGATGGGGCCCAGGTAAATGATCAGGTCTGTGGCTCCGGGTTGAAATTCATCAAGTAGCTCATAATCTCCGGAGGACAAGTTCTGGCGTTCAGCCAGTACTTCCAGCAGGCGGCGTCCTGCCAGGGAGTTGTTGACGATATAAATGCGCTTGCCGGCCAGGGAGCGCGAATCTGCCTGGGGTGCGAGCTTCTCCGGGACCAACAGGTGCAGCACGCTCTTGTAGATCGGCATGATGGCGCGAACACCGGTGGTGAAGGGTCGCGTGCGGCTAACAAGGGCCAGGTCTGTATCCCCGCTTTGCAAGGCATTGAGTGCTGATTGCCCGGGCTGGCCGTTGGACACAGTTACCGTAATACCAGCTTGCCGGGAAAATATTTCCTGTAGTGCCACGCTATCGATATTGTCGTGATTGAGAATATGAAAGCGCAGTTCCTCTTGCTGGTGATCACAAGCAGCGACCAGAAGCAGAAGCAAGAATGGGATAAAGCGAATTAACAATATTTTCCGCATATAATTGGCACCGCTATTCTGGGGCTGCAAATACCAGAACCCCGGACCTCTTCATGTCTATTGTGAAGGTTATAAAGGGTGATCATTGAAAGAGCAAGTTAAACTGAGTAAAAGGGAGAATCAAAATGGGACACTCGGCTAAATTTTGGGACAGGATTGCAAAGCGGTGTTCGCAACCCTATCTAAGTACAAGAGACCTCAATCAATTCATACCATTTGGAGAAAAAACACCATGACACATGTACTTCCTGCCCTGCCGTACGCAGTCGATGCACTTGAACCGGTCATTTCAGCTGAGACCATTGACTATCATTATGGTAAACATCACCAAGCCTACGTTACCAACCTTAATAACCTCGTAGCTGGTACCGAATTTGAAAATGCGTCGCTGGAAGACATCGTCCTTAAATCAGACGGTGGAGTTTTCAACAATGCAGCACAGGTCTGGAACCACACGTTCTACTGGAATGGCCTGAGTCCTGAAGGTGGTGGCGAACCAGGTGGTTCTCTGGCTGAGGCTATTAACACGACTTTCGGTTCTTTCGAGGGATTTAAAGACGCGTTTATAAAGTCTGCAGTTGGAAACTTTGGATCCGGTTGGACCTGGCTGATCAAGAACAGCGATGGCTCGCTGGAAATTGTTAATACATCAAATGCTGCTAACCCGATGTGCGATGGCAAAACACCCCTGTTGACCGTAGACGTGTGGGAGCACGCCTATTATGTCGACTACCGCAATGCGCGACCCAAATATCTTCAGGAGATTTGGTCGCTGGTAAATTGGGAATTTGTCGCTGCAAACTATGCCTGAATACAGGGTGGGTTAGCGCCCGCTCATTGTGAACCGGTGGTTCTGTATTAAGGGCCATCGCTCAACGGATAGAAGCCTTGCCCTTTTGGGCGGGGCTTTTTTTTGGTAAGGTGGCCAGAATAAATCATCAATTGAACCCTTCCCTGGAAAATCACGCATAGAAGTTTTTACAGGGTTTTATACCTGCAGGCTTACCAGGGCAACTCCTTGCCATCGTAGTTGTAAAATTTGCCTGTGCTTTCGATGGTCAACCCCTCAATGACTTCAAGCACTGCGGAAATGCTTTCTGTTACGGCCAGCGACGCCGCTGAACCACCCATGTCAGTTCTTACCCAGCCGGGATGTATCACTACGCTGGTAAACCCCTGCGGGGCAAGTTCGGCACTGATAATATTGTTGATCTGGTTCAGGGCGGTTTTGCTGGTCCGATAGGAGTAAGACCCTCCTGTCGATAATTCAATGCTACCCATGATCGAGCTGATATTGACAATGGTTTTCTTCTCTCCGGCCTGGAGGTTGGGTAACAGGGCCTGTGTCACCCGCAATGGTCCCAGGCTGTTGACCTGAAAAGTGCGCTTCATAACCTCAAAATCCAGGCTGTCCAATGACGAGTCCGTGCGATTAAGCATCCCGGCATTGTTGATGAGCATTTGAATGGGTATGCCCTTGAGCCTGTTTGCCAATGCTTGGACACTCTCCGGGCTGGCCACATCCAGTTGCTCCACGCGGGCGCCGGTGGCTTTCAATTCATCGGCCTTTCCGGGGCTTCTTGCCGTGCCGATAACCTCATACCCTGTCTCCTGAAGCTGTTTGGTGAACTCCAGACCGAGGCCACGGTTGGCTCCTGTTACCAATATGACACCCTTGTTATCGGCCGAAACAGAGACAGGAAGCGATAGGCACACTAATAATGCTGTGGTTACGATGGTGAGTATTCTCATGGTTTTCTCCTTTTAATCATCCATTATCGTCTTGCAATCGGGGTGCATTAGGGCTGGGCAGACAGTGCCTCGCAGATCACGACATTGTCATTAGCAACGCGTTGAATCGGCACGATTCCCTGTCGGCTGACAGAAGGAATGTCGTATTCGACTGTGCCGGAACTGCAACTATCAAATGTCAGAATGATAGTGCCATCTGAACCCGGCGGGTCAGTACGGACTATTTCGGTGACCGTATCAAAAATACCACCTGAAGTCATCTCGATGTTCAAAACAGCCTGTTTTTCGGAAAACGGACCAACGGCGGTTAACCACCGGTGACCGGCATCACCAAGATCGGCCATCGAACCGACAGCTGGAGGCTCGGTATCGTAGGTGAACCAGGCCAATGATATGTATCCTATTTCAGGAAATACCGTAATGAAAAATCCCTGACCATCAGTTTCGGGGTTATACCAGGCATCGTTCAATCCGGCGTTGATGGTGAAGTTGGCACCACAATCCCCCCAATGGGAGGTAGCCTTATCTCCGGAAGCAAAAATCGCGGTGACCTCCACGCAGGTCGCCTCGCCTTGTAGCGCCAGAAACTCAAGGTTCACCTGGTAATCGCTTTTGTTACTGGGCCAATATCTGTGAGTGCGCACATGAATCCCATTGAATCGCCCTTCCAGGGGCGCGCCCGGGTATTGCTGATCCATATGGACATTAGCGTTGTAGGAAGCCGCGTGATCGGCATGATATGGGCATTCATTCCCCCCCCCGGGCCCGAAACTCGACCACGGAAAGGCGGTGGAGTCTTTGTGGCTGAACATGA
>RCNB010002159.1_pt1 | contig 12157 bp, 10 predicted proteins | sample 2041321 | NCBI WGS metagenome assembly RCNB01 (sample SAMN09708232, study PRJNA481090) | Marine sediment metagenome, whole genome shotgun sequencing project. | reverse complement strand
GGATTCAGAACAGTAATTAATCAATATTACAGCGTCCAGTTCTCAATAAACAATCCGATTAATATTTATCAATTTAAATTGCAGAAAATATCCTCAAAGGGGATTTGTATCGCAGTAAAAGAAGATTCCGACGTATTAAATCACATAAAAGCAGGCGACATGTTGAATATGAAATACTGCACAACAAACTCAGGCCCTACTGAAAAAATAAAAACAAAGATAAAGAGCATTAATAAAATAGATCAAAAACAATTTAAGGGACATTTTTTACTATGGTTGTCAAGTGCTAAAGACGAATGAAACGCTGATAAATGCTGAAGTAAAATTATGATTTACCTCTCTTAACGCAGCCTTCATTACGTTCTTCACAGTTGTGGTATCTCCAACATCAAAGTGGGCGGTTGGTTGTTAGTGGCAAGATATCAGCAGAAATAATGTTATTAAGCGATGTTCGCATAATATGCATTCTTAAATAATTAATAGTAATTTATCGAGGTTAAATTTTACTCTATTTATTACAATGTATAAAAGTACAAATATATAAACGTTCATAGATTAATATGTTCAGACCGCACTGCGCGTGCCCTGAACGGCGAGTTGAGCTTTCGCATTCGCCGTTCAGGTGAACTAAATAGGAGTATATATGGAATATAAAGTTGAATATGATATCAATTCCGGTGTTTGCGTAGTACAGGTTTCTGGGGTTCACGAGAGACCACAGGATACACAAGAACTCTTTCGAATCGCAGGTACTGTCGCGGCAGAACATGGATGCTCCCGATTTTTGTTCGATATGCGAGAAGCAACCATTTTAGGCAACATGATGGCTGCCTACAAATCTGTTATTGATCATGAGAAATATGGCGTCAGCAAACTCTTTCGGGTAGCAGCCGTATATTCGGAAATAACAGAGATCGAAGAATTTATGGAGAATGTCGTGGTAAATCGCGGAGCACCTAAATATAAAGTCTTTGATAACATGCTTGCAGCGTGGGATTGGATAGCAAAATAAAATACAGATCCCCATATATCTTTTGCATAACACAGGTTTTAGGACACACTCGAAACTTTCGTACACCATACCATATTACTATCTGGCCAGAAGTTGTGATAGCTGCTATATGTCAACTTTTAATATACCATAAAATGTTTATATACTACTGAGATATTCAAGTATTAGAGGGCGAGGATATCAACTGTTCTGCCTTTTTCCCCATCAAATAAATTTCAAATCAATCTGGTTTGTAATAGTTCATAATATTTACTGCCGGCAGGTACATGCTTAACCCTGTATTCCAGCTTAAGTGCATCGCTTTTCGTCATTGCAGAACTGGCACCAACTAATTCAACAGGTCTCCGAGATCTTGTGTATTTTGCACCTCTGCCTGAATTATGTGCTATCAACCGGTTTTTCAGGTTATTGGTTATTCCGCAGTATAAGGATTCGTCAGAGCATCGAATCAGATAAACTATCCATTTTTTAGTCACTATTTTCAATATTTTGCCCTTATTATTAAGCTCAATAGAGGAATCCGAAGAGCCAGAGGGGTATTATATTATCAAAGCCGACTTCTATTCCATCCCTCACTACAAATGCATCCTTAGCCCTCTCAATTTGGCTTTTTCCTTAACCTTTTCCAACAATTTCAAATAGATATTTTCGTAATGTTTACTGTACGATTTGCTTGATAAAAAGACAACACAACTTTACGATAATTTTCGGCAGTTGCTTCATATCGTTTTCGATGCTATCAACCTATGTTAAATCGACTGCGTTTTTATCACCGGAAACGCCTTTACAGGGGTAAAATAATGAAAATTCAAAATGTTGAAAAAATAACCGATTGCAGGCACCTGAATCTGTATGAGATATCATATATAAATAAAAACGACATTGAAAAATCGTGGCATATCGCTTCCAGGTCTGATAAACCAAAGTGCTTAACAGGAAAGTTCGACATGCCTGATGCGGTGGTGATTGTACCTTTTCACAAAAAAAAGGATAAACTCGTTATAATTAAGGAATATCGGGTGCCACTTGGGGATTATCAATACGGCTTTCCGGCAGGACTTGTTGATGAGGGTGAAACAATTGAACAAGCTTGTATTAGGGAGTTAAAAGAGGAGACGGGTTTGAATGTAACCCGTATTCAAAAAATAAGTCCGCCGGTATATTCTTCCAGCGGAATGACGGACGAATCCGTTTCAATGGTCTATGTCGAATGTGATGGAACACCGTCAAATAAGGGCAATGAAGATTCTGAGGACATCACAACCATTTTTATATCGCCGCCGGAAGCATCCGAGTTATGCAACGATTCAAAAATCAAGCTTGATGTTAAAACATGGCTGGTTCTCAACTCGTTTGCTGAAAGCGGGCGGATTTGATGGCGTCGTAGAAAGTCCCATCTACTGCGTTGCAGCGGTTTTTTATCCCGCTGATTTTTAGCGGGAGTATATGGAACTTTCTACTTAGCCATCGGAGTGCTTATAAGTTACCAAAGGAGAACCAAGATGGAAAAACAGCAATGGAATCCAGGAACCCTGCTTCAACTATCCGGGCAGTACTGGGCAACATGTACGCTTCATGCCGCTGTTCAGCTTGATGTGTTTACCGCAATAGGCGAACAGCAGTTTCCAGCAGGTGATATTGCCAAAAAGCTGAATGTCAATCAAGAAGGAGTGGTTAGGCTGCTTAATGCGCTTACTGCCCTGAATTTGCTGAAGAAAGAAAATGATTTTTTTTCCAACACCCGTGCCAGCAAGACTTTTCTCTCAAAAGACTCTCCGGGATATATCGGCTACATGATCTCTCACCATCATCATCTGGTAGAATCATGGTCCAAGCTGGATCAGGCAGTTCAGACCGGAACCCCTGTCAGGGAGCGGGGATCTCATACAAGTTCTGAGTGGCGGGAAAGCTTCCTTATGGGAATGTTTAATATGGCCATGAACATGGCTCCTATGGTGGTCGATAAAATAGATCTTTCCGGGCGCAGTCACTTGCTTGACCTAGGCGGCGGACCCGGAACATATGCCATCCATTTTTGCATGAAAAATCCCAAGCTCAAAGGTACGGTATATGATCTTCCCACTACCAGACCTTTTGCGGAAAAAACCATTGAAAAATTTGATCTCACCGACCGCATAGATTTCATTGACGGTAATTATGTTAATGAAGGCATTGAAGGGGTATATGATGTGGCCTGGCTTTCCCATATTCTCCACGGTGAAGGCCAAAAGGACTGTCAGCGGATCATACAAAAAGCAGTCTCCGTTTTAAAGCCCGGGAGTATGATCATTGTTCATGATTTTATTTTAAACAACTCAATGGACGGACCTCTTTTCCCTGCGCTGTTTTCCCTCAATATGTTTCTGGGCACTTCTGGCGGCCAGTCCTATTCTGAAAAACAGATAAACGGCATGCTATCTGAAGCCGGTGTAAAGCAGATCCGGCGACTTTCTTTCCAGGGGCCGACTGAATCGGGGATTATTACCGGTAGGGTTTGAAAAAATATGCGTTTACCCTGTGAGTTAAGCCGCTCCCGCTTGCATTTTTATCAGGTGTGATTATAATCAGATATTATGGAAAAACGAAATGAAAAAATACCGAGCCCTCAGGAAATCGAAAAAGAGATAAGCGAATTTTTGTCTAAAAAGTTCAAAAACAATGTCAAGGTTATATCTCCCGTTGTTTTGCCTCAGGAATTAACTTTGGATAATGGCAAAGAATCGCCCCAAAAGGTTAAAAAAATCAGTTTTGATCTATTGCCTGAAGATCTTATCTCTTACCTCGACCAGTACATCGTCAAGCAGGACATGGCCAAGGCGGTCTTAGCCACAAAAATATGCACTCATTTTAATCGAATAAAACGAGCCGAAGATTCTCCTGATGATTTCAACGAGATGGTAGGCAGCATAAAGAATAATGTACTGATGGTCGGCCCAACCGGAGTTGGGAAAACATACATTATCAAGCTAATCGCAAAAAAAATCGGCGTTCCCTTTGTAAAAGGCGATGCGACTAAATTTTCCGAAACAGGTTATGTGGGCGGAGATGTTGATGATCTTATTCGGGATCTGGTCCATGAAGCGGATGATGATATAGAGCTTGCCCAGCATGGGATAGTATATATTGACGAAATCGATAAAATAGCATCAAGCCGTAACCTGATCGGTGCTGATGTATCACGAACCGGTGTCCAGCGTGCTCTGTTAAAACCGATGGAAGAAACCGAGATCGATTTAAAAGTTCCCCATGATCCCATTTCAATGATCCAGGAAATCGAAGATTTTCGCAAAACCGGTAAGAGAAAAAAGCGTACAGTAAATACTAAAAATATATTGTTTATCATGAGCGGCGCTTTTAATGACCTGACGCAAATTATTAAAAAACGTATAAAAGATCAGGGAATTGGTTTTGGAGCACATATCACAAGCCCTAAGGAAGATATCGACCTGCTTGAACATGTAAAGTCTGAAGACCTCATAGCGTACGGATTTGAATCTGAATTCGTTGGTCGCCTGCCGGTGAGATCTGTTTTTGAAAACCTTACTGAAAATGATCTTTTTGAAATCCTTAAAAATCCTAACAATCCGATAATTATAAGTAAAAAACTCGATTTCGCTGCCTATGGCATTGACATAAAATTTGAAGATGAGGTGCTCCGTATGCTGGCGAAAAATGCCTTTAGTGAAAATACAGGAGCAAGAGGTCTGGTCAGTGCCATTGAGAGAAAAATGCTTTTATTTGAAAAAAAACTGCCATCCAAAGGCACTAAAAAATTTCCGGTTACAGCTGAGGTCATTGAAAATCCTGAAGAATCTCTTGAAGCATTAATAGCTTCACCGGATGAGAAGAAAATAAACGAATCTTTTGAAAAGCTTGCAAACAAAGAAAAAGAATTTATTAAAACGTACTTAAAATCGAACAAAAAAAATCTGTCTGAAAAATATAACCTGGTAATGACGCCATCCCGTATTGACATTATAGCCGAGCATTACACCAGACATATAATGGATACCGGAATTACCATAAAGAGAATTAAATCCTTTTACGATGGAATTAAAAAAATTGAACTGTACTTTTTTAAAACACATGATATTAATATTGTTTTAGAAGAAGATGCCATCGATTATATTATTGAACAGCTTGTAACATCTGAAATAAGCATTGATGCTTTTTATAAACAGCTTACAAAAGACTTTGAGCTTGGTCTGAAGCTGGTTCGGGAAAAAACAGAAAGAAACCGGTTTTTTATTACAAGAAAAGCGTTGCTTAACCCTGAATCTTTTATAAGCGAATTGATTAAAGATGAACTGAGTACATAAAAGCCATTAAAAAAGGTTCTAACTTCCATGATCGGAATTTCTAAATTATACTGTGGTACAGTCGAACCGTCAGATGCCCTTCGTTATGGACGAATGTCATCAAAGCTGCCCTCTCATCTCCTTCAGTTTTCCCGTGATAAGCAACCTGTGGTTGTATGGAATATCACCAGAAGATGTAATTTAAAATGTGTTCACTGTTACGCGCAAGCTGAAGACAGGTCGTTTGACAATGAACTGTCAACTGAAGAAGGCAAACGACTGATAGACGATCTGTCCGGTTTCGGAGTGCCGGTACTTCTGTTTTCCGGCGGAGAACCCACGGTTCGAAAGGATCTCCCTGAGCTTGCAGACTATGCTGTAAAAAAAGGCATGCGCGCCGTGATATCAACAAACGGCACACTTATTAATAGTCGAATGGCCGAAACATTAAAAGAGATCGGCCTGTCTTATGTCGGCATAAGCATAGACGGGATGGAAGAGATAAATGATAAATTCAGAGGAATTAAAGGGGCTTTTAAATCCGCACTTAAGGGAATTGAAAACTGCAAGGCAGCAGGCATAAAAGTCGGCCTTAGATTTACAATAAATAAGTTCAATGCAGCAGAGATTCCACAGATATTTGATCTTCTTGAGGATATGGAAATTCCTCGAGTCTGCTTTTATCACCTTGTATATGCCGGGCGCGGATCGAAACTTGTTGATGAAGACCTGTCCCATGAAGAATCGAGAAAAGCTGTTGATCTCATAATTGATCGAACCAAAGAGCTGCACGAAAAGGGAAAACCAAAAGAGGTATTAACCGTTGATAATCACGCAGACGGCCCATACTTGTATTTGAAACTCCTTAAAGAAAATCCTGCGCGTGCAAAAGAGGTTCTTGAACTTCTTAAGATGAATGAAGGGAATAATTCCGGAAGGGGCATAGGATGTATAAGCTGGGATGGTGAAGTTTACGCCGATCAATTCTGGCGGCATTACAGTTTTGGGAACGTTAAGGATCGCCCGTTTTCCGAAATCTGGACAGATACGTCGGAACCTCTTATGAAAAAACTTAAACAAAAGAAAAAGCACGTAAAAGACAGATGTGCAAGGTGTAAATGGCTCGATATCTGTGCAGGCAATTTCAGAGTGCGCGCAGAAGCGGTGACCGGAGATGTGTGGGCGCCTGATCCGGCTTGTTATTTGACAGATGAAGAAATAACTTAAAACCGGTTTCATAACCCCATCTAATGCCCGACAGCTGCGTTGCAATCCAATGCAATATGCTCACATACTGACGTGTATGCTCCGCTTTTTCATCGGATTGCGCTCCCGATGCTCGGGATCTAAAGACTTGCTGCTTAGGCATTATCTGAGGTTCTGAAACCGGTTTTATATAGAATTTTAGTTCACTTTAGTCATTTTTTCAAAAAGAGGATAATACCATGCTGTTCCCCGAATACCGACCAAGACGTCTGCGGCAAAATGAAGCGTTTCGGCGAATGATACGCGAAACAACCCTTTCTGTAGATGACCTGATTCTCCCGATTTTTGCCATCAGTGGTCAGAACATTAAAAACCCAATTTCTTCCATGCCCGGGCATTTTCAGTTATCAATAGACAATCTTATAAAAACGTCAAAAAAGGCGTTTGAACTGGGTATCCCTGCCGTAATGCTTTTTGGAATACCGGATAAAAAAGACCCCCTTGCTACCAGTGCATATGCAAAAGACGGTATTGTCCAGCAAGCAGTAAAATCGCTGAAAGACAAATTACCTGAGCTTGTGGTGATAACCGATGTCTGCCTATGCCAGTACACGGATCATGGCCACTGCGGCATTGTAGAAGGCAATATAATAGACAATGACGCTACTTTGGATCTTCTTGCCAGGACTGCACTGTCCCATGCAAAGGCGGGTGCCGACATGGTTGCCCCTTCAGATATGATGGACGGGCGTGTGGCTGAAATTCGCAACGCTCTTGATGAAAACGACCTGAGCAATATTCCTATAATGTCTTATGCTGCAAAATATTGCTCAGCTTATTACGGTCCTTTTCGTCAGGCAGCAGATTCAGCTCCAAAATTCGGAGACCGCAGAACGTATCAGATGGACCCGGCAAATTCTCTGGAAGCTGTAAGGGAAGTAACTATGGATGTGGAAGAAGGTGCTGATATCATAATGGTAAAGCCCGCTCTGTCCTACCTTGACATTATCTGCCGCATCCGTGATGAGATAGATCTTCCGCTGGCAGCGTATAACGTCAGTGGTGAGTATGCAATGATCAAGGCAGCCGAAAAAATGGGCTGGATAGACGGCAAAAAGGTTATGATGGAAACCCTCACAGCAATCAAGCGGGCAGGTGCGGATATGATTCTTACTTATTTTGCAGTAGAAGCGGCACAGGAACTAAGGGCCCGCTGAAAGCTCCTATTTTGTAAAAATGTCGAAAACAACTGAACATAAAAAACCATCTCATCCACACAGCGAGAAAAAAGAAGCGGCCCTTCGCCTTGTTGCATGGGAAACTACACGCAACTGCAACCTGACCTGTGTGCACTGCCGCGCATCCGCAACAAAAGGCCCGTACCCCGGGGAGCTTGACACTCAGGCCGCTTTTCGCCTTCTGGATCAGATTGCCCTTGTCGGCGAACCGATTGTCATACTTACAGGTGGTGAACCCCTGCTGCGTCCTGATATTTTTGATATTGCAAAATACGGCACGGATAAAGGTCTCAGGATGGTTATGGCGCCCAACGGTACGCTGATAACAGAAGCTAATGCCGGACAAATGGCGGATTCCGGTATTAAAAGAATAAGCATCAGCATAGATGGAGCAACTAAAGAAAGCCATGACAGTTTCCGTGGGGTCAAGGGCGCTTTTGAAGGCGCTCTAAACGGAATAAAACTGGCAAAGGAAGCGGGTGTTGAATTTCAGATAAATACAACAATTACAAAGACAAATCTTGATCAAATTCCAAAAATTCAGGATCTTGCTATAAAACTTGGGGCTGTCGCCCATCATATTTTTCTTCTTGTGCCTACCGGCAGAGGGAAATATATTGTGGATCAGGAGATTACAGCAGATGAATATGAAAATACACTGAACTGGTTTTATGACCAGAGGGAAAAAACTCCCCTGCAACTGAAAGCGACATGTGCTCCACATTACTACCGGATACTCAGACAAAGGGCAAAAAAAGAAAATAAATCCGTTACATTCAAATCACACGGCCTTGATGCTGTTACACGTGGATGTCTGGGCGGCACCGGGTTTTGTTTTATTTCAAATACAGGTATTGTTCAGCCGTGCGGGTTTTTGGACTTAAATTGCGGTGACGTTACAAAAACTTCTTTTGCCGAAATATGGAACAATTCAGATATCTTTTTAGCTTTGCGCAACTTTGATAACTTAAAGGGTAAATGCGGCGCATGCGAATATAAAAAAGTTTGCGGGGGGTGCAGGGCAAGGGCCTACGAAGCCACCGGCGATTTTTTGGCCGAAGAGCCCCTTTGTAATTACCAGCCGACTTCAATATTTGAGCGTAAAAGAAAGGCATAAGGCACAAAAGGCTTGTCCTGCGTAACCGCAGGCGAAGAAGGAAGAAGAAAAAGATAAAAAATCCACGCCCAAAGGACGTTGTTTTAAAATTGAATATAAATCAATTATCCATTTGAGACCTTTGAAACCAAGGATAGCATGTTATGAAAATCAATGACTTAATGATTCCGGACCCGATTACTATCACGGAAAAAGCTTCTGTCGGTGATGCTATTGAACTTATGAAAGTCAATTCTATTCGGCACCTGCCTGTTGTTTCACAAAAAAAGCTACTGAAGGGTTTTTTAACACTTGCTGATTTAAAACAGGGACTTATCCCTTCCATGCTGGGAGACTTGACTTTAACTGATCTAATGATAAAAGAACCGATAACCGTAGAGCCTGATAATGATATAGAAATTGCGGCACAGCTTATTTACAAGCACAAAATAGGCGGCATCCCGGTAGTTAAAAAAAATAAGCTGGTAGGCATAATAACTGAATCGGATATACTTCGGGCTTTTATCGATATGATGGGCATCCTTACCGCCAGTTCCCGTATAGATGTTGTGATAAAAGATGAACCCGGATCATTCAGAAAGGCTTTGCAGGTTATCAATGACAATGGCGGAGATATAATTAATGTAGGGATGACGGCTCGGCAAACAAGCAAACGAACATACTATTTCCGTCTTTCTGTCTGCAAAACGGATATTATTAAAAAAGCACTTGAAGACAGCGGTTTTGAGGTGCCGGATGCCATGGATTAACCTCGATGGCGTCGTAAAAAGTATCATCTACTGCGTTGTAGCGATTTTATTCCGCTGATTTTTAGCGAGGGTATATGAGCCTTTTAAATTAGCCATCCGAACAATCAAATAGCATTCAACTCAAGAGTTATCGGTCTATCCTCCTCACTTTTTCCTGTAAAGCGTATAGGACCCGGCCTTCTGTAGTTGTCCGACCCTGGTTCAGCTGCAAGCCATTTTTCTCTTAAAGCCTTCACAATTCTGAAAGAATTCGAATTTATATCCACAATACTTTTTTCCAGTACCAGTGCCAGCTTTCCCTTTCTTTCCTCAAGATGCATTAAAGGTGCAATCGGTATCCCCACAGGTTCCCACTTAGAAAAATCAAGCTCTAAGTTCTTAATGGCAGCCATCTGACCTGTGGCTTTGTTAGCTATTAAACTGAATACGGTCAACCCCAGGTTGTATGTGTAATTACAGTCAAACCGGGTCGGATCATTTCCCCTGCCGTCATAACCGTAAAAATGGGCTTGAGTCTTAAAATCTGGAACCGATTTTTTAAAAACCTTTTCAACCGAAACAGGGACTTTTACATTTTTCTTTATTATGCGTTCCTTTACAAGAACCTGTTTAAGAGTTTTTATGGATATTATTGATGCTTTAACAAGCAGGAAATCACTATCAATATAGTTCTTAAAGATAACCGGGCCGAAAGAATCCGGATCAAGCCCTTCTTTTTGAAGAGTCTTTTTGTAATAAGATTTTTTAATTCCTATTTTATACACACCTTTTTCCTTTAAAATATTGAGGTAATCCTTAACCAGTCCCATAATGATTTTATCGGTTTCAACCTGCGAAAACTGAAAATTTCCATGACTGTCCCTTTCTGTGAGGAGCCCCTCCTGAAAAAATGCCGGGATAACATTAAACAGGTCATCATCCCTGGTGTTCCATACCGTAAAAGATTCATCCTCCCGTGAACGTCGGGCAAGCCCCCTTAAGTACTCCAGCTTGTCCTTAAGCAAAGGAAAACGGGAATGAAAATTAGTATCATGGGATCTATTATATTCTGCAATGATTGTACTAAACTTTATAATAAAAGCCTGTATTTCGTTTATAAATTCAAGTACGCCTTCGGGTATTACTATTACGCCGTGATTTTTACCCACAGCAGCTCTCCTGACAATAGCGTTACATATCAAGCGGGAAAGATGCCGCAGTGTCATGCCGTATGCGGTATAGTCTACTGTGTTTTCTTTTTCAGCCCTTTTGATTCTTTCCCTGTCCGTATAGTCGGCAAGATCCTCACCGATAAGGGTAATATTCGCATGAGTCTGGAGGGCAACCTCAAGCGCCAGGTGACTTGCAACCCGTCCCATAACCTTGCAGATATGCCAGTATTTGACATCAGAACTGCTGTCTGTACACAGGTTTCCTATTGAATTGGCAAAAGACCGGGCTGCTGTATGAAAGCCAAATGACATGGCACATAAAACTTGGCCGCCGGCGTCTCTTACCTGGATATCTCCGTCAATTGTTTTTGGAACACCAATAACCTGGATACCGTCTTCAAACATCTCCTGAGCAAGAAATGCAGCATTTGTATTTGAATCATCTCCGCCCACAACGACTATAGCATCAAGCTCAAGCTGTTTGCAGGTCTCCCTGGAAAGTGTCATTTTCTCATCCGTATCGATTTTTGTCCTGCCTGTCTTAATCATACCAAAACCGCCGAGGTTTCTGTATGCATCCACAATATCGTCAGTCAACTCAACAGCCTCGTTTTCAATTATCCCGTCAGGACCAAGCAAAAAGCCGTATATTTTTGAATTTCGATTGGCTTTTTTTGCTGCATCATAGAGCCCTGCAATAACGTTATGACCTCCCGGTGCAGGCCCGCCGGAAAATACAAGACCGATATTTCGCTTTTTGCAGTATTCATTTTTAAAAGATTCGTCTGGAGAATCGATACCAACAATCTTTTGAACCTTATTTTCGATTATTTTTGGAAGGCTTTTCCTTGCTTCTTTGCCAGTGTCAAAAATGTAGTCCAAATCCTCATTCAACATTGTATAATTTTTTGAAAAAACATCACACTTTGGCGGAATGCTTTTTCTTCTTTCGACTACCTCCTGGTTAATATTATGGGTTACACTCTTAACTTTAGCGTTATCCAAAAGCTCCTCAATGCTTACAGGTTTTTTTTCAGGCATTGATATCCTCCACTTTTTTACTGTTAATTTTCGGCCTTCCAGGTTTCACAGCCTCTCAGCCTCCTTACCTTCCAGCTTCCCTGCTTTTATAGCTTTCCATCAACATTAGTGTCAAGGTAAACGTTTATTACAGGGTGTATCAATGCCTGCTCGCTTCTATACCAATGATGAAAAAACATGTTGCGATTTTAAATTATTGTGTTAAACATATTAAGATCTATAAAAAGCGCCATTTTGCAAAGGTCCCAGATTGTAATCAGGATGTGACCGTGTCGGATAAAAAAAACAGTTGGGGTGATATGCCCTAAGTGTAAGCGCATAGAGATAATATAGCTTAAAAGTGAA
>RCNB010002338.1_pt1 | contig 12160 bp, 7 predicted proteins | sample 2041321 | NCBI WGS metagenome assembly RCNB01 (sample SAMN09708232, study PRJNA481090) | Marine sediment metagenome, whole genome shotgun sequencing project. | reverse complement strand
CCAAAATGACTTTGTCTCAGTCGCGACCATTGGGTCAAAACCCGGTGAACACCTCGGCTATCAATATACTAAACGCGGCAACCCTGTCACGCTGAAGGCGCCCTTAGAGACAGGCACATATCTCATCCGCTACATTGCCCAAGGTAACCCACAAAAGGTCCTCGCGCGCCGCTCACTCAAAGTTGTCGAGATCAGCGCCGCCGTGGCCGAAGCTGCCGTTCTAGAAGCTGCCGACAGGGCAACCGCTGGGGCAGAGCTTGAGGTCTTCTGGATTGGGCCGGATGGCGAGGGTGATAGCATCGCCATCATTAAAATCGGCTCTGAGGCGGTGGAAGCTTCAGTTGCAACCGCCAGCAGTAACCCAGCCGTTTTGCAACTTCCGGCCGATCCGGGTGAATACATGCTGCATTACATGTCTGGACCAGATCAAATCTCGATCGGCAGGCGCCCTGTATCGCTTGAGTGACATCTAGCAGCAGTGTTCAAACTGCCTTGCGCAGCATTTGACAAGGCGATGGAGCCTCATTGGGTCAGGTGCGAAACCGACTCTCATGAATGGATTGCCCCGGACAGCTCATGGTGGTGTGCAATTTTGAACAGGGTGAACATTGGCCCCTTACGACGCGAGACTGGCATGCCGATGTGAACACATTGTACCCGCTGCGAAAGGCCAAGTCCTGCCCTTCACGACATATGCTGTGACGGGGCTGAAGGTCCCTAACGGGCTTATTCCGTTAAAAACTCCCCCCGGTTCGGGAGCCACGACAGAATCATTCAAGCGAAGCAAGCAGTTGACGCTCGTTGGACACATGCCTTGCGATCAGGTGCGCTTGACGTTTCCCGGATGGAATGAGCCGCCGCGCGGAAAGCGGCCATTGGGTTTCACCTACTTCCGGGAACAAAGTCAAAAGCTCATCTTGAAGGCCATCAGGCAAGGATCGAACTGCCTCCGGGCCGAGAAAAAGGCTCTCTGTTGGGGCCCCCTCTGCGTAAATGACCTCGTGTCGGGCGAAAACCAAATGGTAATACGCGATCTCGGCGAGGTCTGACTCTACAAAGATGCCTGGGATTTCAATAAGTTTGTGCGCAGCAACAAGAACCTCTGAGACGCCGAACATCCGGCTCACTATCGGGGACGATATCAACATGCGGTGTTGCCGCGACACTAATAAATCGCGTTTTGGAAGGCCTCTGCCAAGTGCGCCGGCGCATATTCTGACAGGACAGAGCTTGGGGTTGAGCGCCATGTCTGATGCCAAAACCAATCGTTTCATTGACAACAAGACCGGTTTCAATTCGCCTTCGATCGTCGATACAAGCGCGCCTGAAGAAAGATCTTCAACCAGCACTTGCCCGGCGCCGGTATCGATCAGCGTTCCGCCGGTAAGGCAAGGAATCGCACCCGGCGTTGGTGTGGTCTGAACGGTGTATGTTGCGCCGCCATCGTCACTTTCAAGCGATGAACCGGCCCCCGCACTGCCGATCTCGGTCGAGGTCATGCCCGCCGCAGGTCCGGTAGTTGCGGTAACGGGTGCGGGCGTGTTGGTGAAAGACACAAATGAATAGACCCCGCTGCTGTCAGACAGAGCGAGCCCGTTTGACGCAGCCAATCCAGAAAATGTGCCCGACGACGTTGTATCTATGACATAAACGTCTTTTCCGCCAATCCGGGTACTGGTGATCCCGACAAGGCTGTTTGTGCTGCGAATCGACCCGTTGGCGGCGTAAATCGTGATCACAAAATCGGAGATGTCAGTGTCGGGATCAAACGCAACTTCGATGAAGTCGACGTTTTTACCACCAAGGTACTTTATCTCAGAGAAGTAGGGGTCGGCCAATTTTTTGAACTCTGTCTGATTGAATTAAGAAACCAGTATACAGGCTTTTCAAAAACTCTGACGGGGAAAATTCAGCGCCATCAAACTTCAATGGCATCTGACGTTATTGAGTTTGTAGGGTCCAGCCCGCTGGGCTCTATTTATCTTGGGTTGTTCGGCACTACCTGATTTCTATCGGTCGGTGCGTCGACCTTCTGTGTGTTTACGCAGATTTGACGGCTTCTTTTTCTTTCGGTTCTTGAACGGATTTTCATCGTTTTGGGACCGCATGAACAGCCGTATTGGCGTTCCGGGCATGTCAAAGTCGACCCGTAACCCGTTGACAAGGTAGCGGGAATAGCTCGCCGGCAGCTTGTCTGGATGCGAACACATCACCACAAAACCCGGCGGTCGTGTCTTGGCTTGGGTCATGTATCGCAGCTTGACCCTTTTGCCTTGCGGCGCGGGCGGCGGATGCTGTTCCAGCATGCCCGTCAACCAGCGGTTCAGCTGTGCAGTGCTCACCCGACGGTTCCAGACTTCGTGGGCTTTCAGAATCGCTTCTTGCAGGCGATCGAGGCCTTTGCCGGTCTTGGCCGAAACCGTGACCAGAGGTGCGCCCCGTAACTGCGGCAAAAGCCGTTCAAAACTTTCGCGCAAATCGCGCAGCTTTTTCTGCTTTTCCGGTTCGATGTCCCATTTGTTCACGGCGAGCACAACAGCACGCCCCTCGCGCTCGGCCAGATCGGCGATGCGTAAATCCTGCTGCTCAAACGGGATCGCCGCATCCAGCAGGACCACGACAACTTCGGCGAATTTGACCGCACGTAGCCCGTCACCAACCGACAGTTTCTCAAGCTTTTCCTGTACTTTCGCCTTTTTCCTCATCCCGGCAGTATCAAAGATCCGGACGGGAACATCGCCCCATTCAGTGCGCACCGAAATCGCATCGCGCGTGATCCCTGCCTCGGGTCCTGTCAGTAGGCGATCTTCGCCGATGATTTGGTTGACTAGGGTTGATTTACCGGCATTGGGGCGACCCACGACGGCCACCTGCAATGGTTTGGCCTGTGTCGGAACACGGGGTGCGTCAGGGTCATCTTCGTCAATGCTGACGTCCGTGTCGGGCGCATCGTCCTGAGCTTTTTCGTCGAATGCGTCGGCCAATGGCATCAACTGGGCATACATATCGTTCAAGCCTTCGCCATGCTCGGCGGACAGACGAATCGGTTCCCCAAGACCAAGCGAATAGGCTTCGATCACACCGGCATCTGCCGCCGCGCCTTCGCCTTTGTTGGCCGCCAAGATCACGTGCGCCGATTTCTTGCGCAAGATGTCGGCAAATATCTGATCCGTTGGCGTCACCCCTGCCCGCGCATCAATCATGAACAAACAGACGTCAGCCATATCGACGGCCCGTTCGGTCAATCTCCGCATCCGTCCTTGCAGACTGTCATCGGTGACTTCTTCAAGGCCAGCGGTGTCGATCACGGTAAAGCGCAGATCACCAAGCCGTGCTGCGCCTTCACGCAAATCGCGCGTCACCCCGGGTTGATCATCGACCAAAGCCAGACGTTTGCCGACCAAGCGGTTGAATAACGTGGACTTGCCCACATTCGGGCGTCCCACAATAGCGAGGGTAAAAGACATCAGATGCTCCGCAAGCGCGTATCAAAGGCGCGCTGTAACGTACCTTGAGCCTAACGGAAAGCGTGGAGTTGCCCACCGGAGCCAACAACATACAAAACCCCGCCTGCAACAACCGGCGCAGTGGTCGCCCCGTCGGGCAAGGCAACAGAGCCGATCAGCGCACCACTTTTTGGGTCAAAACTGCGCAACAGACCATCGTTGGACGCCACAATCAGGCGGCCACCCGCCAGAATTGGCCCGTAATGGGCAAAAATTTCGGCGCGTTTCTTGGCCTTTTGTTTAACATAATTTGGCAGTCGAACAGCCCAGACACGACTTCCATCTCTTGTGTCCAAGCGTACCAGCTCATTTGTATCCGAAATCGTGAAAATACTGTTTCCCGCAGGCCAGATCTCACCTAATGCGCCGTCTGTCGCAGTCCAGTTGCGTTCTCCGTTTTCAAGGTTCAGGGAAACTGTGCGGCCTGAATTATTGCCAACATAGACTGTATTGCCTTTGATGACGGGGGGGCCGGTTACGTCGCTGATCTTGCTGAGAGAGCGGCCAAGACGCTCGCCGGTGACGGAGGCATCCCAGCGCCTTAAACCACCCCGCCGAAAGACAGTCACAACATCACCTGAGCCAAAGGCAAACACGGCCAGTGAGTCGGTAACCGCAGGTGCCGGCGCACCAAGAACATTGGTGATCGAACTGGAAGCCCTGACCTGCCACGCAATGCGCCCGTCGTCTTTTTTCAGGGCCCATCCGGTGTCATCCCCCGCAACCAAATAAAGCAGATCGCCATAAACAGTTGGAGAACCGCTGCCCGTTGCATCCAGTTGTTGTGCCCAGATCACTGCACCAGTGGCCGCGTCGAGGGCCGCCACTTCGCCATATCCCAGTGAAACATAAACCCGCCCGCTATCAACCGCGAGCCCGCCTCCTGTTGCGTCAGTGGCGGTATCGCGGGCTGGCCTGATATCGCGTTGCCAAATCGTCGCCCCTCCCGCCGAGGTCGCTGTTACAGTGGAGACAGCATCAAGCGTGAAGATACGCCCATCAGCGACAACTGGGGTGGCCGTGATCCTGAACTTGCGGCTGTCACCTTCGCCGATGGGGGCCGACCAGATCCGTTGCAAAGCAGATCCAAGTGCTGCGTTGTCGGTCCGATAGGCAGCAGATCCGGTGCTTTGGGCCCAGTTTGCGTTTGATTTCTGAGCTGGCAGCGATATCGGTCGGCTTTCGTTGACAGTTTTTTGTGGCGCTACGGCTGTGTCCCCGTCCTGAAGAACAGACCGCAACTGCTCTCGTTGCCCTGGCAGAATGATCTGCGGCTCTGTACAGGCACTAAGCAAACCCAGTCCGACAGCCGCAAGGACGATGTTGCGGCGAAAGGCGGGAGCGATCGATATCATAGTTTTATCCTGTCTGCGCTGCCATCTGATGTGAGCCTGCCTTAGCCGTTTGCAGGCACGGCAATCTTGGGTGTACCGCCAAGCGCCACAATCACCTGTGCGGCGCGTTGTTGCAAGCCTGAGCTGACCTGTGCGTCATCCAGAATAGACTGAAGCATGGCAATTGCGGCCTCGATCTCTCCGTCTTGCACATCCAGCAATGCAAGTTGTTCCATGGCAAGCAATCGCAAAGGCGCACCGGGTTGTGCCAACGCCTCGTACTGACTGCGTTTTTCGGCGGGTGAAACGCTATCATCAGACAAACCGAGCGCTTTGAATGCGGCAATCTGGCGGTAGATTTCCGGAATTTCACCGTTCACAGCCAGCGCATTCAGAGTCTCGGCCGCTCCTGCAGCGTCTTCTGCATCAGCCTGTTGCGCCGCCAGCATGAAATCAAGCACCGGCTGGCCCGCATTCGGGCTTGCTTCGGGCGCGATTGCCTTTAAGGCCGCAACCCGCGCTACAGAGTCATTCAGTTCAAGCGCTGCCAGCATTGCGTCGCCGAGGTTCTCTGCTGCAGCGCGGGTCTTTGCCTTGGTCCATTCCGACCACGCAGCACCGCCTACGACCAGCACAATCAGCAGCACCGCAATCCAGCCATAGCGCTTTAGCAACGCATACAATCGGTCCCGACGGACTTCTTCGGACACCTCTTCGATGAAACTCTCGGCGTTGCTCATGGTAATCCCTGTTGTGGCCTCAGATTGTCAGTTTGACCTGATACTACGCCCCTCTTAGCGCGCCTGCAGTGCCAAGCCAAGACCCGGTCCGCACAAGGCAATGGCAACAAAACGCGCCAGTGCCCGCACTGCTCATGCCACGTCTTGCGCCGCGGATCGGAAAAGATTATTCTGAACTGGTTAGTTTAGCGAATTAAGTACCTATATTAGCGGGCATAACCTTTCGCCGAACGTCGCAAAGGTACCGTCGAAGAAAGGCACTACATGCGATTGATTCCTGCCCTCACCGCTCTGTTGGTGGCTGCATTTTTATACTTTGCGGTCTTTGAGCGCGAGGCGCTGATATTGTTTGCCGCTGGCGGGGAAAGCCCCAACGATGCAACTCTGGAGGCAGAAGAGCCGAGCATCGCCGCTGTTAGCGTTGTCGCCCGCCATTCTGTGGCCCAAACCATCGATAGCGCGGTCATACTGCGCGGCCAGACCCAAGCGAACCGTCAGGTTGATGTGCGATCAGAAGTTTCCGCACGGGTGATCTCTCCGCCATTGCGCAAAGGTGTTTTTGTGAACACCGATGATGTGCTCTGCCAACTTGATCCCGGAACCCGTAATGCGACGCTGGCCGACACCCGTGCCAATCTGCTGGAGTCGCAAAGCAAGGTGCCAGAGGCGCAAGCCCGTCTGGAAGAGGCGCATGCGCTGGTCAAAGAGGCCATGATCACCATCAACGCCGCGCAGAAGTTGTCTGAGGGCGGTTATGCTTCGGAAACCCGCGTTGCGCAGGCTGTGGCCGCCGTGCGCTCGTCCGAAGCGGCAGTGCAGTCGGCAATCTCCGGCGTTGAATCAGCCAAGGCCGGTATCCAGTCGGCACAGGCGAGAATTGCGGAAGCCGAAAAAGACATCGAGAGGCTGACCATTAAGGCGCCGTTTGAGGGTCTGTTGGAAAGCGATTCAGCCGAGCTTGGCAGTTTGATGCAGCCGGGCAGTCTGTGCGCAACAGTGATACAACTCGATCCGATCAAAGTGATTGGATTTGTGCCGGAAACCGCCGTAAATCGGGTTGAGGTTGGCGCGCTGGCAAAAGCCGATCTGACGTCCGGATTGCAGGTACAAGGGCGGGTAACTTTTCTGTCGCGCTCTGCCGATCCCGAAACCCGCACCTTTCTTGTTGAAATTGACGTCGCCAACGCCGACTTGAGCATCCGCGACGGGCAGACCGCCGAGATCGTTATCGGTGCTGAGGGCCAAAAAGCGCACCTTCTGCCGCAATCTGTTCTAACACTTAACGATGAGGGCAAAATGGGCGTCCGACTGGTCGACGCCGGCTCGAAAGCGCTGTTCCAGCCGGTGACCCTGATGCGCGATACAGTGGACGGTATTTGGGTGTCCGGCCTGCCGGACAAGGCCGACGTCATTTTGGTTGGGCAGGAATTCGTCATTGACGGCGTGCCTGTTGCCCCAACCTATCAAGAGGTCAAGCAATGACCGGATTAGTCAGTTGGGCCGCCTCGCGCGCCCGAATGGTTCTGGCCTTTATCTTCCTGTCTTTGCTGGCAGGGAGCTTTGCCTATTTCTCGCTTCCTAAAGAGGGCGAGCCTGATATCGAAATTCCAGTTCTGTTTGTATCAGTGCCATTTCCGGGCATTTCAGCAGCCGATTCCGAGACATTGCTGGTCAAAGTGATGGAAACCGAACTGTCCAGTCTGGACGGGCTCGACAAAATGAGTGCGACAGCCTCAGAAGGTTATGCCGGTGTGGCGCTGGAGTTTGATTTTGGCTGGGACAAGACCAAGATCCTAGCGGATGCTCGTGATGCGATGAATACTGCCGAGGCCAAGTTTCCCGATGGTGCAGAAAAATACAGCATCACAGAGGTCAACCTTTCCGAATTTCCGATTATCATTGTGAATCTGACCGGCCCTGTCCCTGAACGCACAATGTCACGCGTTGCAAAGGACCTGCAGGACAAAATCGAAGGGCTAGAGGCGGTACTAGAGGCCGGAATCGCGGGCAACCGCGATGAAATGGTCGAGGTCATCATTGATCCGCTGCGGCTGGAATCCTACAATATCACACCCGGTGAGTTGATCTCAGTTGTGCGTAACAACAATCAGTTGATTGCTGCGGGCGAGGTTGAGACGGCGCAAGGCACATTTGCGGTCAAAATCCCGTCATCGTTTGATGAAGCGCGCGACATTTATGCCCTGCCCGTCAAGATCAATGGCGACCGGGTCGTCACCCTTGGCGATCTGGCGGCGATTAATCTGACGTTTGAAGATCGTCGCGGAACAGCGCGCTTTAATGGCGAAACGACGGTCGCCCTGCAGATCGTCAAACGCAAGGGGTTCAACTTGATCGACACCGCGGCACTGGTACGCCAAACCGTGGACGAGGCTCAGAAAGACTGGCCCGCCGAATTGCAAACCGCAGTAGAGGTCGGCAGCTCAAACGATCAGTCCCGCATCGTTGGCTCCATGGTTGGCCAACTGGAAGGATCAGTTCTGACTGCCATTGCATTGGTAATGATCGTGGTTCTGGGCACGCTTGGAACCCGAGCCGCGTTGCTGGTTGGTTTTGCGATCCCCACCTCGTTCCTTTTGTGTTTCGTTTTGCTTGCGATCATGGGCATTTCGATTTCCAACATCGTCATGTTCGGCTTGATCCTTGCCGTCGGGATGCTGGTGGATGGGGCCATCGTGGTGGTCGAATATGCCGACAAACGCATCAAAGATGGCACCGGCCCGATGCACGCCTATGTTGAGGCAGCGCAGCGGATGTTCTGGCCCATTGTGTCCTCAACCGCGACAACGCTTTGTGCGTTTCTGCCGATGCTGTTCTGGCCCGGTGTGCCCGGCCAATTTATGGGCATGTTGCCCGTTACCCTGATCTTTGTGTTGTCTGCATCACTGATCGTGGCGCTGATTTATTTGCCTGTGATGGGCGGCGTCACCGGCCGGATGAGCCGGATGTTTGGCAATACCTCTGATGCCCTGCGGGGGAGGTTGCCGTGGGCAGTTTGCGCTCTAATGGTGCCAGTCGCGCTATATTGTCTGTTTTTGGGCATGATGCAGGTGTTGAATCCACACTACCTGTTACCCGACAGTGTCGCCGACTGGGTCGGTCTGGTCTTTGGCATCGTGTTGTTTCTTTTTGGGGCTTTTGCCTCTTCCGTCACGCTGGGGGCAGCGCGGATTGAACGCGCGCCGCGCAAAATCCGCGCCGGGCACGAGCGTACGGTGTTTGGGATGTTTACCAAGTTCATCGCGGGCAACCCCATCATGCCAGTGGTGACGATCGGAGTTGTAGCTTTTGCCGTCATGACCGTCTTTACTGTTTTCTCGGCCAACAATAACGGCGTTGAGTTCTTTGTCGATTCCGAACCGGAGCAGGCCACGGTCTATGTGCGCGCACGCGGGAACATCTCACTTTCCGAAGCCGACGGCATGGTGCGTCAGGTCGAAGATATCGTTATCGCGCACCCTGGTGTGGTGAACGTTTTCTCGTTTGCCGGTGACGGTGGGCTGAACACAGATTCCAGCGGCAACTCTATCCCCAAAGATACCGTAGGTCAGGTCCAGTTCGAAACGATTCCATGGGAAGATCGGCCAACCCAGACCGAAACCTGGTTCTTTGGTCTGCTGGAACGCCAGATCAGCTCTGTCGTGTTTGATGGCGACACTGTGATCGACGAATTGAATGCGGAACTGGCCAAATTACCGGGATTTGAGGCTGAAATTCTGGCCCTCGCCCAAGGGCCTTCGTCAGGCAAGCCGGTGCATCTGCGCCTAAAGGGTGACGACTTTGAGGTCCTCAAGACCACTGCCGGGATTGCCCGCGCGCAGTTTGAGGCAACGCCGGGTCTGACGCTGATCGAAGACAGTCGCCCTCTGCCCGGCATTGACTGGCAGATCGACATCGATGTTGAAAAGGCCGGGCGTTATGGTGCCGATGTGGCGACTGTTGGTGCCATGGTCCAGCTGGTGACACGCGGTGTTCTGCTGGACACGATGAATTTGCCCAGTTCTGATGAAGAAGTCGACATACGTGTTCGCCTGCCAGAAGAGGACCGCGTGCTGAGCACGCTTGATACCCTCAAGGTTCGCACGCCGGGCGGTCTGGTGCCCCTGTCCAACTTCATCAGTCGCAAACCAGTCGCCAAGCTGGGAGAGATTAATCGCGTAGACCAGCAACGTTATTTCGATGTGAAAGCGGATTTCATCCCGGGACTGGTAAAATTTGTGACCAAGACCGATGACGCAGAACAGATTCTCGCGACCGCCCGCGTGGTGCCCGAAGGCGAAGGATCAGGCTCTGTAGAAACGCCTCCGGGTGCGTATTCCGGCCCAAACGACGTGGCCTATGACGGGCTGCGCCTGTCGAAGGGCGTTAGCATTGCAGACCTTGATGCAGCCCGCGATGATGGCACGCTAAGTGCGGTCTCGATCAATGCCAATGAACGCATTTCAGTGCTGACCAAGTGGCTGGAAACGGACCCGCTGCCTGCTGGCGTGGCATGGGAATGGACCGGTGATCAGGAAGAGCAGGCAGAAAGCGGCGCGTTCCTGATGAAAGCCTTTGCGGGTGCGTTGGGGCTGATGTTCATCATTCTTCTGGCGCAATTCAATTCGTTCTACAATTCGTTCCTCGTGCTCATCGCTGTGGTGCTTTCGACCACCGGTGTATTGATCGGGATGATGGTGATGAACCAGCCGTTCTCGATCATCATGACCGGGACCGGGATCGTCGCGCTGGCTGGAATCGTAGTGAACAACAACATCGTTCTGATTGATACCTATCAGGAATATTCCCGGTACATGCCGCGCATTGAGGCGATTGTGCGCACGTCCGAGGCGCGTATTCGACCGGTTTTGCTGACCACAATCACCACAATGGCCGGTCTTGCGCCAATGATGTTCGGTCTCAGTCTTGATTTCATCGGCGGAGGCTACACGATCGACAGCCCGACTGCCTTGTGGTGGAAACAGCTGGCAACTGCGGTTGTGTTTGGGCTGGGGATTGCAACGGTTCTGACATTGGTTGTGACACCGTCGATGCTGGCATTGCGGGTGTGGTTCACCACGTACGTCTTGTGGTTCGCGCGATTGCTGGCCAAACTGTCGCTGGGCACCAGTTCTCAGGCGGCACAGGACTGGGCTCTGCAACGCGCAGCCCGCCGCCTTAAGGCGCCCGAGATCATCTGGGACGATCCATATCTTTCGCCAGTGCCGGCCGAGGCAACATCGCTTAAGGCGGCTGAATAGAGGTGAGGTGAGGTCCGCCCTACGCATAAATCCGCTCTGACACGGATGTGATGTTTAAATGTCAGCCGCTGTTGCTAAGATAAGGTTCTTTCCTCGTTCATTACCGGAGCACTACCGATGATTTTTCGCCGCCTTACTCTCGCTTTTGCCCTGTCTTTTATTGGAGTGTCCGCCATGGCCGCCGACCTGATCCAAAAAACCAGCCCCCATACCGTCAGCGTCACAATAGACCGCCTGTCTGCCGCTGTTGAAGCAGCGGGTGCCAAGGTTTTTGCGCGCGTTGACCATGCTGCGGGAGCCCAAAGCGTCGGCGCGGATCTACGGCCGACTGAGATGTTGATGTTTGGCAACCCGAAACTAGGCACTCCGGCGATACAGGCGGCACAAACATCCGGGCTCGACCTGCCTCTGCGTGTCCTGGCATATGAGGACGCAGACGGCGTCGTGCTGGTGACCTATCATGATCCGGCAGAGCTGGCAGGCATTCATGGAATGCCAGCAGACGCTGAGGTGCTGGCCAAGATGACCGGCGCCTTGGGCAAGCTGACAGACAAGGCCATTGCGGCGGAATAACGGGCGGCTACTCCTGTGATTCCTTGCGCACAGAGATTGACCTAGTTTCCGGTTCAGGCCGCCTGTTCTTCTGACTGCTGGCGGTACCACAGCTGCGCATACCGCCCATTCTTGACCAATAAGTCGTCATGGCTGCCGCGTTCCACAATCTCACCCGCTTCCAGCACAATGATCTGATCGGCATCGGCAACTGTGCTCAGGCGGGTGCGCCCTTCTCCTGCCCGGTGCAGGGCGTCCTGAATATCACTTTCCGTCTCGCTATCGAGCGCAGATGTCGCTTCGTCCAACAGCAGGATGGGGGGATTTTTGAGCAAGGTCCGGGCAATGCCGACCCGCTGCTTCTCTCCACCTGAGAGTTTGAGACCACGTTCGCCGACCGCCGTCTCGTAGCCGTCAGGCAGGCTTAGGATGAAGTCGTGTATCTGGGCCGCACGCGCTGCATCTTCGATCTGATCCTGCGTCGCGCCGTCACGACCGTAGGCAATGTTGTACCGGATGGTGTCATTGAAGAGCACCGTGTCCTGCGGCACCACGCCGATGACATCATGCAGGCTGGTTTGCGTCACATCCCGCACATCCTGCCCATCAATTTTCAGGGCGCCACCAACCACATCATAAAACCGGAACAACAATCGCCCGATGGTGGATTTCCCTGATCCGGTTGATCCAACGATGGCCACGGTCTTGCCAGCTTCCACAGTCAGAGACACGCCTTTCAGGATGCGTCGTTCTGGATCATATCCAAACTC
>RCNB010002235.1_pt1 | contig 12170 bp, 13 predicted proteins | sample 2041321 | NCBI WGS metagenome assembly RCNB01 (sample SAMN09708232, study PRJNA481090) | Marine sediment metagenome, whole genome shotgun sequencing project. | reverse complement strand
TAGCTATGAAATTCATTGGGATGAAGACCAAGCCTGGTTTAGCTTTGGGACCATTAAATTTAATGCTGATAACAACCAAGAAGTATTAGGGTTTGATTTTGATGTACCAAATGATGATTTCTTTTTTTATGAACTCAAACCCAAAAGGAAAAAATAATTCAACTCAAATTTGCTGAATTTTTGAGGCTATTTCTTTGGGCACCTTCCATATATCCAGGAAACGCTTTTGAAGTTTCGGTGCCAGCAATAAAAAGGCGTTGTTGTAAAAACGAATTTCTATAAACTTTATGGCCATTGTTTTGATGCGGAAATAAATGACCCTCATAAGGCGCATAAGTATGCTTCTCATTTTGCCAAATAAGTTCTTGGTAATTTAAATAATCTCTCACTTTAGATCCGTAATATTTTTCAAGTTGCTTTAGGATCATTTCTAACCTTTCCTCCTTGCTGATGGAGAAATAGGCACCGTTTAAAAATCCTTTCAAAGCAAACTTGTTATTTTCAAAGTTTGAATGGTCATACATTTCAGGAATGGGGCCTGAGTTGCTAAATATAGTGCCACTAAGATTATTTTCTTTCCAAAAGGCATTTACATATGAAAGCGATATTTTGATTGATTCTCCCATCCAGGTATGCGTATTTTGAGCTACTTCTTCTACTTCTTGGGGTAAAGAAGGGCTTACTTGAATAGTATTCTGAAATAAAAATGGTGGAAGGGTAGAAACTACATGAGATGCTTTGAATGTTCCGAGATTCGTGTTTAGCACTAAATGATCATCGTTTTCCTGAATATGGTCAACAGTACAACCTAAGTGGATTTGAGTTGTGTCAAGTTGCTTCTCTAAACTTTTGATTAACAAATAACTACCTCCTTTGATTCTGTAGCTGGGTTCTTGATTCTGTGGTAGAGCTACAAGTTGATGCGGGCTGGTTGAAATGGGTTCGTAAATTGCGGTTTCACCTAATTCCTGTTCAAAGATTCCTAGTCCTAATTGCGCCAATAATTCTAAAAGCTCCGTATGCTGTTTGCTTATCCATGTTGCGCCCATTTCTACAGGAGTTTGATTCTCATCCATTGTTAGTATGCGGCCACCTGTTCGATCTCGACCTTCAAGGATGTTTACACTGATTCCTTTTTCTTTTAAAAAATAAGCCAAGGTCAATCCGGTTAATCCGGCGCCAATGATAAGAACATCAATCGTTTTGTCAATCATTTGATAATTTTAAATTCTTAGATTCAGACGTTAAAAGTATAAATAAATATCAAATATTTTTTCCTTTTATAAGGTCCTGCGATTCATATAATTACAATATAAGTTATAAGATATCGTTTTAACCCAAAATTTAAATGATTGGTTCGATTCGGTTCTTTTCCCCTCAGAGATCCTTGGGTTGAACCATGAATTTAAATTTTTTTTGAATTCCAGAATAAAAACTTTTTACTTATTGAACAGATCTATTCAATTATCTTAATGCTATACCTTTGACGATCTAAATCTTTTTACCAAACAAAAACCGCCCCCAACACCTGATATAATATTTAGAAGTTCTACTTATAATACTTAGGCGTCAGTACCTATTTTTTATTTATTTAGGAATATTTTAAAAATTATCACGATACTTTTATAAATCAACACTGTAGGTAGATCACTTTCATTTAAATGAAATTATCTATGTAACGAACTTTATTTTTGATGTAATTATTTTACAAAAGTCATGCCAATGGAATTTATACAGCCATTTTAATTATCTTTAGATTTCATATACATTTTCAAAAAAAACTATGCAAAATATTGATTTTTCGTCTTTTAAAGTAAGTAGTCACATTAATCTAAATGATCGTCAAACAGACCTAAATTTATCCTTAGAAGATAAAGCTATAGAAAAGGAGCTAAGAAAAGTTCGTAAAAAACTGGGTAAACTTCAGGATACATTATATGCTCATGGAAAATATGCTGTATTGATTTGTATACAAGGAATGGATACTGCAGGTAAAGATAGCATGATAAGAGAAGTTTTTAAAGATTTTAATACCCGTGGGGTAGTTGTTCATAGTTTTAAAGTACCAACGCCACTTGAATTGGGGCATGACTACTTATGGAGACATTATATTGCTTTACCTGCCAGAGGTAAATTTGCCATTTTTAATCGAACACATTATGAAAATGTGTTGGTTACACGAGTCCACCCTGGTTATATTATGGGTGAAAATATTCCAGGAATAAATTCAGTTGATGATATTACACAAAGTTTTTGGGAACAGCGATTTGATCAGATCAATAACTTTGAAGATCATATCGCAAAAAACGGGACAATCATATTCAAATTCTTTTTACATCTATCAAAGGAAGAGCAAAAAAATCGATTATTAAGACGCTTAGAGAAGGAAGAAAAACATTGGAAGTTTTCTCCTGGTGATTTGAAAGAGCGCAAACTTTGGGAGCAATACCAATCTTGCTATCAGGAGGCAATTAATAAAACTTCAAAACCTAATTCACCTTGGTATACAATACCTGCTGATGACAAACCAACGGCTCGCTATTTGGTTGCCAAAATTCTATATGATACCTTGAAAACATATACAGATATTCGGGAGCCGGATCTTGATGATGAAGTCAAGGCGAATCTTGAAGTTTATAAAAAACAGCTGAATGAAGAATAATAGAAAAACAGAATTTAAAAATCTTTGTCTATGAAAAGAATTATTTTTTATGCCTTGCTGCTATTGACAATATTTTCCTGTAAGCAAACCAATAAATCAAATGATCATATTGATTCTCCTATGGATAATCCCCTGCCAATTGAACCTGAACTTCTGTTGGATGAAAAATCAGAAACGGAATTGCCATTACTCCCATTGGCATATTTGAAAGACTATACAGAGAAATATGCTGGTCAAGAAAACTTGCTCAAAACTGGTGTATTGTCACAAAGACTGCAAAAATTGGAAAGGTTTAATTATGAGGCTTTGCTTCAAAATTACAACACTGAAACAGCAATAGTGATTGTCAATAATATTGTCCAAATGAGCGGTTGCAAAGAACATTCTTGCCCAAGCAGTGCATATGACTTTTTCATTGATCTTGACAATGATAATATCAATATCTTTCATTTCAGAAATAATATGCTTCGTGTTTATCAAGAAAAAGGTTTGATTGAACTTCCGCCTGAATTTGCTACAGAACTAGAAACAAAAAAAAATAATGCTGGGATTGGGAACCCGGAAAGTATTGAATCAAACTATGAGTTATAGGAGCAAAACACTATAATCAATTAGAAGCTTAATTATTTAACCTCACCTATACTAAATACTGATATTTAAAGTTTTATATAAGGGTGCACATGTTAATCGCGCCTTTATTGTTATGAATATAATTCTGTTAATAGATGTTGGAAGTACTATTCTGGTGATCATTACTATGATCTTATGGATAGCTATAATTATAGAAAAATTTGTTCACCCTGCTTATAAGGACTTTTTTAGAGGTAGTCGATTATGGCCCAATGATGATGAGGAAAGGCGGCGACTCAAAAAATGGATTCAAGGGGTTGGACTATATTATTTTACAGCCGTATTGGTATTACTATTTTCTCCAGCTATGGCATTAATCATGGGCTTTGGAGGTATTTTTTACTCCATTGTTATCTATTATTGGTTGGTAATTGTAAAAAAAGAAAAAAGGAATTAATATAGGAAAAACGGTTTTCAAATTTTAGAAATATAGTTTTAAAACTAATTTTCAATTATATAAAACTAAAATACCTTTAAACCTCCAATAAGTATCGATGATTATTGGTATATTTAATATTGTTTATATTTTTATAGATAACGATTAACTATTTAGTGGGATCAGTTCGTTTTTCTACTGAACCCGAAGTTTTTAATTATTTGAAAGCAATAATCAATGTCTTATTCCAGAAGAACCTTTGTTAAAAAGGCAACAATAGCCTCATGCTCACTTCCATTATTGTTCTCACCATTTAAGTCCACTTTAATGAATCAAAATCAGGTTGACTTAGATATTAGTATTTTCTCAAAGCATTTACAGTTTTTAGATTTAAAAGATGCCGGTCAAGTGGCAGCTGAACTTGGATTTAATGGGATTGACTTAACCGTTCGGCCCAAAGGACATGTGCTACCTAAAGAGGTTTCTTCTAGTTTAAAAAAGGCCATAAATGACATAGAAGGCTCTGGGTCATCTTGTAAGTTAATTACAACTGTTATTGAAGATGTTCAGAATCCTGAGGATAAAGCCATTATCAAGACAGCCGGAGAGTTAGGAGTGAAATTTTACAGGACAAATTGGTTTAAATACTTAGAAAATAAAACGATGATTGAGTCCTTAGAGATCTATCAAAAGAAGGTTGAGGAACTTGGCAAATTTAATAGTGAACATGATATCATTGGCTGTTATCAAAACCATGCCGGAACTAAAGTTGGAGGCTCTTTTTGGGAAATTGAAAAATTACTTGAAACAGTTGATTCAGATTCTTTTGGTGTTCAATATGATATCCGCCACGCGGTGGCCGAAGGTGGTTATTCTTGGGAAAATGGACTAAGACTTTTACATAAGCGTATTAAGGTTATCGTCTTAAAGGATTTTAAATGGGGAAAGGTTAATGGTGAATGGAAACCCATTAATGTGCCTATTGGTCAGGGAATGGTAGATTTCACCAAATATTTTAAACTACTTAAGTTTTATGGTTTAAAACCGCCCGTTTCACTTCATCTAGAATATCCTCTAGGAGGAGCTGAAAACGGCTCATATTCAATAAGCATTGACAAAGCACAAGTCTTTAATGCGATGAAAAATGATCTTAGTGCCATAAGAACGCTATGGTTAAATGCTTAGGAACAATTTTAGAAAAATAAGTTGCAACGCTGACAATGGTCATATTCTAAAACTTCTCTAAATGCTAATTTTGTAATCAGAACCTGAATTAGCTTGATACAATAGTATAAATCGAGTAATGTTAACATCGGGTTTTCAGTATTTTATGAAGCACGCTGGGACAATATCAAAAATCACAAAATCTACAATTACAGTTTCTTTAGAGGCAAATATAAATTGTGAATCGTGCAAAGCGAAGGCTGCATGCGGTGTCTCAGAATCAAATGCCAAAGAAATTGAAATAGATAATACCAACTTAATCGCACCTGATACCAGTCATACTTTTCAATTAAATGAGGGAGTGGATGTTGAAATGAAGCAAGAACTTGGGTTAAAGGCAGTATTCTGGGCCTATATATTTCCCTTTATATTATTGATAAGTACATTGTTTATTACATCGGTTTTCTTTTCAGAATTGGAAGCAGGCCTGTTTGCACTTACAATACTGTTCCCTTACTACATTTTTTTACATCTTTTGAATTCTTTCTTCAAAAAGAAATTTAAAGTTACCATCCTAAAAACGATTTAAAATGATATCATCAATCTTATATAGCGCCATACTTCTTGTCTCCGTTGGTATTGTGGCTGCTATAATATTATATGTTGTTTCTAAAAAGTTCTATGTATATGAAAACCCTTTAATTGGTGAAGTAGACGAGATACTTCCAGCGGCAAATTGCGGTGGTTGCGGTTCTCCTGGATGTAAAGCATTTGCAGAAAAATTAGTGAATACTGATGATATTTCAGAATTATTCTGTCCTGTTGGAGGAAATGATGTCATGAAACAGGTTGCCAATCTATTAGGCAAGGAAGTTGCGGAAAAAGACCCTACAGTAGCAGTATTACTTTGCCAAGGAGGTTGTGATGTAAGACCAAAAACCACCATTTATCAAGGACCTCGTTCTTGTGCAATTTCGTCATTAGTTTATGGAGGAGAAACAGATTGTCAGTATGGTTGTTTAGGCGATGGTGATTGCGTTGATGTATGCGATTTTGATGCCATGTACATGAATGAAGAAACAGGATTGCCTGAAATTATTACTGATAAATGCACTTCATGTGGTGCTTGTGTTAAAGCTTGCCCTAGAGATATCATTGAAATGCGCCCTAGAAATAAAAGGGATCTTAAAATATTTGTCGGCTGTTTGAACGAAGATAAAGGAGGCATTGCTAAAAAAGCCTGTAATGTGGCTTGTATTGGCTGCTCAAAATGTGAAGATGTTTGCCCTAAAGATGCCGTTGTGATGACTGGTAATTTGGCTTATATCGATCCTGCTTTGTGCACCTTATGCCGAAAATGTGTTGAAGTCTGTCCAACACATTCTATCATAGAAACAAATTTTCCACCAAAAAAAGTTAAAAAGCCTAAAGAAAAAAAGACTGCATCAACTCCAGTTGTAAAAACTACAGCAAAAATTGTTTCTGAGGTGAAAATTGAAACAAAAGCCGAAGTTGAATTTGAAAAACCAAATACAAATGCTTAAAACATTTCCAAAAGGAGGTATTCATCCAGCTGAAAATAAGATCACCTCGTCAAAGTCTATAAAAATGATGCCTGTCCCTAAGGTTGTATATGTTCCTATCGCCCAGCATATTGGAATCCCAGCTGAAATTATAGTTGGTCGAAAAGATAAAGTTGAAATTGGGCAGGTTATCGCAAAATCTGGTGGATTTGTTTCTTCAAACATTCATTCTCCAGTTGCTGGGACTGTTACTAAGCTCGACATGATAGTTGACAGCAGTGGCTATAAAAAACAATGTATTGTTATTAGAACAGACCAAAAAAATGAATCTAATTTCAGCACGCCAGATTTCCCCTTAAAAAAGGAAATATCAATGGATCAAAAGGATATTCTTCAGCATATTTCAGATTCAGGTATTGTCGGTTTAGGTGGGGCGACTTTTCCATCGCACGTTAAACTTGATCTTAAAAATGACAGACATGTAGATTGCCTTATCATAAATGGAGTTGAGTGCGAGCCTTATTTAACGGCTGACCACAGATTAATGCTTGAAAAAGCAGAAGAAATTATTGTTGGTATTCAGATTTTAATGCACGCCTTGCATATTAAAAGTGCGGTAATTGGAATTGAAAATAATAAAAAGGATGCAATAGATGTTCTTAAGAAGGCTTCTGCAGCTCATGCACAAATTAAAGTAGCAGCTTTAAAGGTAAAATATCCGCAAGGCAGCGAGAAGCAACTGATTAAGTCTATTTTAAAAAGGGAAGTGCCAAAAGGAGGCTTACCGATGGATGTTGGCGTAATTGTGCATAACGTTGGAACCATTTTCGCTATCTATCAGGCAATTCAATTCAATCAGCCATTAATAGAACGTGTTGTAACGATTACCGGTAAGAAAGTAGAAGGCGCATCTAATTTCTGGGTTAAAATTGGGACACCTATTAAAGATTTGGTCGAAGAGGTTGGTGGCTTACCAGAAGGAACTCGAAAAATAGTAAATGGAGGCCCCATGATGGGGAAAGCCATCAAAAACACAGATGTTCCGGTTACCAAAGGGACTTCTGGTATTTTAATCATTTCTGAAGATGAAGCGAGTAGAAAAGAATCTAAAAACTGTATTCGATGCAGTAATTGTGTTTTCGTATGTCCTATGGGATTAGAGCCGCATTTACTGATGAATTTATCTGAAAAAGGATTGTATGAACGAGCAGCAAAGGAAGATATAATGACTTGTATTGAATGTGGTTCGTGTAGTTACGTATGCCCGTCCCATCGACCTTTATTAGACTATATCAGATTTGGTAAAAATATTGTTAAGAAACTACAAACAGTTAAAAATTAAGATGATAGACGAAAAAATCATAATATCCGCGTCCCCGCACGTGCACTCTGACAGAACATCAAAAAAGTTGATGTATGATGTGTTTATTGCTTTAATACCGGCATTTTTAGTGTCTTTATATTTATTTGGTTTAAGTGCTTTGATCATGACATCCGTAGCCGTGATTTCCTGCATTGCGTTTGAATATCTGATTCAGAAGTATTTATTAAAAACCACGATTACAGTAGGTGATGGTTCAGCTTTGCTAACCGGGATTTTATTGGCCTTTAATTTACCATCTTCATTACCTCTATGGATGGTTATTATCGGAAGTTTAGTGGCCATAGGAATAGCCAAAATGTCTTTTGGAGGATTGGGATTTAACATATTTAACCCGGCATTGGTTGGGCGGGTATTTTTATTGGTTTCATTTCCTGTACAAATGACTTCATGGCCAACTCCGGTAGAAAACAATACTAGCTTGTTTGATGCCGTTACAGGAGAAACTACCTTAGGAATAATTAAGGAAGGTTTAATGTATGGAGAAACGATGTCAACCCTATCAGAAAAAATTCCAACAATTCTTGAATTATTGCTGGGCATAACAAGCGGCTCTGCTGGAGAAATGTCCGCTTTAGCACTTATTTTAGGAGGCCTTTATTTATTGATAAAAAAAGTAATTACCTGGCATATACCAGTTACTATTCTTGTAACCATGGCATTATTCACTGGAATATTTTGGTTGGTAGATCCTGAGCATTATGCCAATCCGTTAATACATGTTCTATCAGGTGGTGCTATCCTAGGAGCATTTTATATGGCTACGGATTTAGTTACGAGCCCCATGACAAAAAAAGGCATGGTCATCTTTGCTATTGGAATAGCTGTAATTACGGTTGTGATCAGACTCTATGGAGCATATCCGGAGGGTATTTCGTTTGCCATATTAATTATGAATGCATTTGTACCTCTAATAAATACATATTTCAAACCAAGACGTTTTGGTAGTAATATCAAAGCAAAAATCGTGTAATTATGACGAAAAAAGAATCCACATTTCTAAATATGACAATGACGCTTTTTGCAATTACGCTTGTTGCGGGTGTATCTCTTGGCTTTATAAATGACATTACCAAAGGACCAAAAGCTAAGGCAAAATTAGAGCGTAAAATAAGTGCTTTAAAAAATGTTTTACCAGAATTCAATAACAATCCTGTTGAAGATGTAAAACTGATTAAATCTGACTTAGCCAAAGATAGTGTCGAAATCTATGCCGCATTTTTAAATGAAAATCAAACAGGAACGGCTATCGTTGGTTCTTCCGAAAAAGGTTTTAGTGGTTTGGTGAAAATCATGGTTGGTTTTAACTCAGATGGTAGTATTAAAAACATAGCCGTTTTAGAACAGAAGGAGACTCCTGGTTTAGGAACCAAGATGAAAGATGAAAAGTTCATCAAGCAATTTAGAGGGAAACATCCTTCAACTTTTAACTTAAAAGTGATAAAAGACCAGGGGGATGTTGATGCTTTAACAGGAGCAACGATAAGCACGAGAGCTTTTAGTGAAGCCACACAAATGGCTTATGACGTATTTGTAGAATATCAGACCCCTTAAAAAAATTAAGCAAGATGGCAGTAGAAATTAGTCAAAAAGAAAATTTTCTGAAAGGAATTATCAAGGATAACCCTGTCTTTGTCATGCTTTTAGGCATGTGCCCAACTTTAGGGGTAACCTCATCAGCATTTAATGGCTTAGGCATGGGAATAGCTACACTTTTTGTTCTTTTAATGTCAAATATTGTAGTCTCTTTAATAAAATCTCAAATACCGAGTAAAGTAAGAATTCCTGCTTTTATTGTGATTATAGCCTCATTTGTTACGATTGTTGAAATGGTTTTAGAAGCATTTATTCCATTTTTATATGAGCAATTGGGAATTTTTATCCCCTTGATTGTTGTGAATTGTTTAATCTTAGGAAGGGCAGAGGCCTATGCATCAAAAAATAATTTAATCTCATCTACTGTCGATGCTTTAGGCATGGGAATTGGATTTACAATAGCTTTAACCCTGTTAGGGGGAGTTAGAGAAATTCTTGGAAGCGGTAGCATATTTGATTTTAAAATGGTGTCAGAAGATGCAAGTACTATGATCCTTTTTATTTTACCACCTGGAGCATTTATAGCTTTGGCATACCTGAGTGTTATGTTTAATAAAATATCAACCAAAGAAAATTAAAAGATGGAATATATTTTAATACTTATAGCAGCAGTTTTTGTTAACAATATTGTGCTTTCTCAATTTCTGGGTATATGTCCTTTTTTAGGAGTTTCTAATAAAGTTTCTACTTCCGTTGGAATGTCTGGAGCTGTTTTGTTTGTTATGACCATTGCAACACTCGTAACTTATCTATTGTATCAATTTGTATTGGTGCCAACCGGATTGGATTATTTACGCACGATTACTTTTATTTTAGTCATCGCAGCCTTAGTTCAAATGGTTGAGATTATTTTAAAAAAAGTTAGCCCGCCGCTTTACCAAGCCTTAGGTGTCTTTCTACCTTTAATTACAACAAATTGCGCTGTATTAGGAGTCGCTATTTTGGCATTAGGATTAGAAAGTGGAAGTCTATTAAAAGCAGTATTCTTCGCCATCGCAAATGCGATAGGTTTTGCGCTTGCACTGATTGTTTTCGCAAGTATCCGTGAGCAGTTAGAATTAGCGGATATTCCAAAAGGAATGAAAGGAGTTCCAATTAACTTATTAGTTGCAGGCCTTTTATCACTTGCTTTTTTAGGGTTTACAGGGTTGGTTTAAATACTCATAAAAATTATTTTCAAAAATAAAGTGACCATTTGATACAATTTCTGGGTCAAAAGACTGTAATAGCAAAGGATACAGAGAATAGGGTATATAAGAAGATAAACACTATATTAACTTTACACAATAGTTGTGCAGAATAAAAAGTAGATTAATGACTAAGAACAACATAATATCGGGAAATCAGTTATCTGCACGCTCTATTCTAACCTGGAGGATAGTCCAAACTACAATTTGGCTTGTGGGCGTTTTCATTCTTTTTAATTTGATTTTTTACCCAACTATTGGTATTCACTTATTTTGGAATGTGCTTATTCCTGTTGCTCCACTCCTGTTGGTTGTTGCAGTAGGTGTGTGGCGGAACATTTGCCCAATGGCGTCAATTGCATTATTCCCAAGACATATGGGTTTCTCAAAAAGAAAGAAAATAACTATTGCCCAATCGGGTAAGTTAAACCTGATTGCGGTAATAGCTTTATTTATTATTGTGCCTTTGCGACATGCTATATTCGATATGAATGGATTGGCTACAGCGATATTGATCATTTCTTTAGGATTAATTGCAGCTGTTACCGGCTTATTTTTTGAATGGAAAAGTGCTTGGTGTTCAGGTTTATGCCCGGTTCACCCAGTAGAAAAATTATATGGTTTAAATAACCGACTTTCATTGCCCAATGCCCATTGTGACAAATGTCATCGCTGTGTAACACCTTGCCCTGATTCAACACCAGGCATTAATCCTATGTCATCTAAAAAGACAAACTACCATCGGATAGCCGGATTCCTAATGGTAGGTGCGTTTCCGGGATTCATTTGGGGATGGTTCCAGGTTCCTGATTATCCAGGCATAACAGGCATCGAACAACTTGTTTCTATTTACCAGACACCCTGTTTAGGTCTTGTTATAACAAGTGCTTTATTCTTGATATTGAAAAGATTTGTAAAGGAGAGAGTTTTGATCGCAATATTTTCTGCTGCAGCGGTTTCCTGCTATTATTGGTTCAGATTACCGGCTTTGCTTGGCTTTGGCATTTTTCCAAGTGACGGAATGCTGATTGACTTAACGGGGATATTACCGGAATGGTCAATAACAGTTACAATTATTACCACAACCCTTTTCTTTTTTTGGTGGATCGTTGTTAGTAAACAAAACAAAATTAGTTGGGGGATCAGACCTGCTTATGCTGATAACAAGAATGAATAATCTGCATAACAATTAATAAACGCCATTAAAACAGGCGTTTATTAAGACCGTTAGCCTTTATCAAGACAAAGAAAAACCAATGATTATATTTTATAGGGAAATTGGTGAATGACTGTTAAACATACTCTAAAACTGAATTATTATGGAAACCACCACTTGTCAATCATCTAAGATTTTACGACTGATCATATTATTGTTACTTGTTGGCTTTTGTGCACCGGTGACAACCCTTTCTGCTCAAAAGAAGAAGAAAAAGAGTAAGAAGAAAGAAGACATTACCTTGTCTTCGAATATTGTTATCACGCAAGACGACCAACCATCATCATACAGGATTGTTATACCTTCAGCTCCGACACGCCATGAGTTGAAAGCATCAAAAGTCCTGCAGGATTATTTACTTCAAATTTCAGGGACTGCCCTTCCAATTATCCAGGCTGATAAATCAAAAAGCGATTTTGAAATTGTTCTTGGTCA
>RCNB010002157.1_pt1 | contig 12170 bp, 10 predicted proteins | sample 2041321 | NCBI WGS metagenome assembly RCNB01 (sample SAMN09708232, study PRJNA481090) | Marine sediment metagenome, whole genome shotgun sequencing project. | reverse complement strand
TACTGGTATCAGGAAGGTCTTTTAACAATTCTATTACCTCTTGCTTGGCTGTGAGCATCATAGTACCTCCTGCTATATGGTCTTGAGTAGAGCTAGTGCCCATCCATAAATGGCTATTTTCCGCAATCTCTGCGTCAGATTTGGATTTTAATCCTCGAAATACCTCAGTGTATTCCTGTGGTTAAAATCCTCATCTTTATTGACCTTGCGAAAACTATCTCATTTCTGGATGGACACTAAATGAAATTATTTTAACATTTCATCCCCTGCTTTTCAAATACTACCTCATATCACAGGTGAATATACATAAATTCTTAACACATCCGGTGGAAAATGTCGAGGGGGACGTCGAGGGGGACGTTCGTGCATAGCGTGCGTAACTCCCTAAAAAATGGACGAAGTTAAATTTTCAATGTTCAACAAAGTCTACCATATGTCCCCTCATTGCTCCAGAACTTGTCAATGAAATTATGATTGCTTTTATTGGACGGGTGATATGGTGCAGGGAATACTTCTGAAATTTGGAGATCCGGTTTCCGGACTGAAAGGGCCTTCATCACTGGTCAACATGTTAATATTAGCCCGCTGCCAGTTTTGTTGAGTCATGTCTTTTTCAGGGAACCACCAGCCAAAATCAGCCAGAAGAACATCGGGTCGGATATCATCGGTAACTTTTGCTTTCTGATAAATTTCCCCCCGTGCAGTTTTGATATTTATCATATCGCCATCCTTAATGTTGAACTGTAAAGCTGTCTGTGGATGGATCCTGGCAATGGGTTCTGAATCAGCAGATCGAAGGCGGTTGATTTGTCGATTGTCCGAATGTCTGAAAAAACCGGATTTTCGACAGGTCAGAATAAGGGGATACTCTTTAGAGAGATTACACGGCTGTATATAGTCCGGAAGTGGTGCCAAACCGGCATTCAGCAATTGCTTTGAATAGAATTCCACTTTGCCGGAAGGGGTTGAAAAATCCCGGGATAGATATTTTTGTTCCTTTCTTTCTCCTGAAAGGGTTTTTATTTTTTTGAACTCTTGAAATGTCAGTTTTGAGGGTTCAAGAATCAAATCAAAGAAATCATGAATATTTTCATAAAAGAGATGGCCCACACCTAGATGTTTGGCCAGGCGGGTTGTGATATCAAAATCGGACAGAGCCCCATTGATATGAACTGCTTTTTGCTGGAGGCCTGCATTGGGATAGTAGGGCGGTGCAATGATGCTGTCGTATTCAAGAAAAGTGGCCGGGGGCAGAATAACATCAGCAAGGGATGCAGTAGGTGTCATGAACCGGTCTGAAACTGCAAGAAAATCAACTTTGTTTAAAGCCTCAAAGGTGTTTTTTGAATTGCTGAAAGTCATTATGGGATTTGATCCGCAGACATAGAGTGATGAAATTTTGTAGGGTCTGCCTGTATTGACGGCTTTGACAATGTCTGCCGGAAGCACTCTTCTGAACCATGACAGATGATTCCTGGCTGAACTGATATTGGTCTGCCAGATTTCGGAAGTCATAAGGTCCGATAGGGTTGCCTTGGAACCGTTGGCACCGGTTACAGGGTACATAGGCTCAAGATCAGATCCCAGTTTATCCAGATGTCCGGTCAGGGCTCTTAAGATTGATATGGCCCTGGCAGTAGCAAAGCTGTTGGGGCCGTGGTCAATGGCATTGCCCCATTGTATTACAGCCTTTTGTGCTGTTGCATAGAGTCTGGCTGCTTCAAGAATATCCTTTTCAGGAATTTTAGTGACCTTTGCCACCTTTTCAAGGGGATATCGGGCTGCATGATTTTTTAGTTCCTCAAACCCGATGCACCACTGATCCACAAATGCCTTGTCATATAGTTGTTCAGAAATGATGATATGGATAAATCCCAGGGCCAGGATCAGATCGGTTCCAGGCAATACAGGTAGATGCAAATGGGCTTTTTTTGCAGCAGAATTTTTCATGGGATCTATCACAATGCATTTGCTGCTGTTTTGAATGGCCTGGATCAGTTTCTGATGCTCACTCTGACGGGTTTTGGACAGGTCTGCTCCCCACAGAATAATACAGTCCGGATGCCCATCATAGTCCGGAACCGGGAAAAATCCATGGGTGATTTTTCCTGCAAACAATCTTGGAAGAAAACAGACATGACCGGATGTTGAAAGGTTGGGAGTTCCGAACGCATTGACCAGCCTTTCTGTATATACATCAATTAAGCCCTTAGTGGTGCCCTGGATTACAGCAACACTATGGGGGCCTTCTTCTTTTTTTGCCTGATTCAAGTGATAGGCTGTGTATTCAAAAGCCTCTTCCCAGGATATCTTTTCCCATTTTCCCTGACCCCGTGCACCTGTTCTTTTTAAAGGAAATATCAACCGTTGCGGATGATAGAGCATTTCAAGGGCAGATCTGGCTTTCAGGCAGATACTTCCCTTGTTTACCGGGCTTTGCGGATCTCCGACAATTTTAACGGCCCGGCCTTTTTTAACATGAACAAGGATACCGCAACATGAAAAGCACATGCCGCATGTGGTTTGAATGATGTCGTCTGTTGTCTGGTTCACGATTTTATTCCAAATGGCAGCCTTCCTGCCCTGATCGGTTTGCGGACTTACACTATCAATTTTAATAATATTTGCATTTTCATGCAAGGGTTTTTTGCTTAAGGATCTGGGCGGCAGGAAAGGTAAATTGTGCCGAAATTCCCGCATTTCAGCTGTCTTGGATAAAAATGCCGGATTGACAATATGATGGGTTTCTGCTATTTGGATTTGTATTGTTTGAAGCCGATTGGGACTTGTTGAGGTATCAGCGCCGGCACAATATGTTGTTCTTCACCCTCTGCCGTCGCACAATCATAGCTTTTTTGCTTGATTCGTTCTCAAAAAACGAATTCTTATCATTCATTTTTTTGTCATTTAATAGAAAAATTCTTTAATGACTTCATCTCAGCAAAACAACTTTAAAAGAGTCCTGGAAATCCTCGAATTTAAAATACTCTCAAGTGTTCTAAAGCCGCGGGAACGATTAATCGAGCGGGAACTCATGGAAGAATACGGGATCAGCCGGGGAACTGTCAGAAAGATACTCAAAGAACTCGCTGTCAAAAATCTTATCAACCACATATCCAACCGGGGAGCTGTTGTTGCTGAACCCACTCCAAAAGAAGTAGAAGACATTTATCACACTCGGGTTCTATTGGAAAGTTACGCCATCGAATTTGTGGTTGCTAATATGAATAGAGCCATACTTAAAAAAATCGAAGCACATGAGATCGCTTTTGAAAAAGCATTAAAAGAGAAAAATCTAAGAGGGATCCTGAATTATAATCGATTGTTTCACCAGGCGATATTTGGAGTATGTGAAAACAAGATTGTCTCAGAGATGATTGACCAGCTCAGAAATCGTTCCCGGATCTGGTACCACTATATTCGCGGAAACGATCAACACCGTGAAAGCAGTATCAAAGATCATATAGTAATGATTGACTGTCTCCGTTCCAAAAATGTAGTCAAGCTGAAAGCGATAAATGAAAGTCATTTAACCACAGGATACAAAAGCTATAAGGAACATTTGATAATAATTTGATTCTTTTAATCATTCCCATATGATGAAAAGATCAAAACCAGGGTAAACCCTAACGTTGCAGAAATATTTAGTCCAAAACCGCTTCGCTCTCTCTATCAATAGCCTCTTATCACTTTTTAGAAAAAATATTGACAATAATAACTATTAACTCTATCATTTGTTAAATTATTTACAATATTGTTTACAATTCTTCAGAATAGGTAGACAATATGATAACAAGGGGAAAAGTCCAGTATTGACAAAGCCTTAGGGAGTTATCTAAAAATGTCGTGAGTTCTCAATAAGTACAGGCTGTGCTTGAAAAAGCCCCCCGTCCGCCTCGCTCCGCTTGGCTGGAGGGCGGGCCACAATCCCCCTTTGAAAAGGGAAAGTAATCGGAATGCCCGAACTGAGAACTTACAAAATGTCACTATTGATCAGTCGCTTTTTCACTACTATTTCTGTGTTAGGCAGATAGCGACGTTCTCTGCCCACAGCCATTGACATTGAGATAAGTATTGTTAATAACTTCTGCTACTTATCCGAATATCAGGATTATATCGAGCAGGGAGAAGCATAATGCAAGAGGAACGGATAAAGACCGATGTCTTGTGCATTGGAGGAGGGATAGCAGGCATTATGGCCGCTATTAGAGCAGCCGAGTTAGGTGCCAGTGTTGTTGTCGCGGAAAAAGGAAATGTACAATACAGCGGTTGCGGCCGTATGGGTAATGACCATTTCGAAACATACATCCCCAAAGAGCACGGTTCGGACAAGGACGCATGGATCGAAGAATTGTTACGAACAGCCAAAGGAGAGATACTGATTAGTAAGGACCTCTTGCGAGCCCAGTTTATGAAGGCATATGATATTGTAAAATTGTGGGACAAATGGGGTATTCCCATGAAATACAAAGGACGCTGGGAGTTTTCAGGTCACTCTTTTCCGGATCATCCCATGACACACATAAAATATGAGGGGCGTTTTCAAAAAAAAGTTCTGACAAGACAGGCTAAAAAACGGGGTGTGACCATTTTAAACCGGGTAATGATGCTGGACCTTATTCGCAATAGCAACAGGGTTATTGGAGCCATCGGGGCCCATACCAGGGAGGAAAAACTGCTGATATTCGAAGCAAAAGCCGTTGTGCTCGGTACTGGCAAATGCTCGCGACTGTATCCGCCCTTAACCCCTGGCTGGTTGTTTAATGATCCCCATGGGGGCTCCCAGTCAGGTGATGGCCGGGCAATGGCTTATCGGTCCGGCGCGGAGCTTCAAAACCTGGAGATGCCCCAACGACATATCGGTCCAAAATACTTTGCTCGATTTGGTCAGGCAACCTGGATTGGGGTTGTAAAAGACTGGTATGGAAAACCGGCAGGAACCTTCGTGAGTAAACCAGACCGCCGCTATGGAGACATGATTTGCGAAGTGAACAAGTTGGCTCCTGAGCAATATACCAAAACAGGAAAAGGTCCTCTTTACATGGATTGTACCGATATAACGGCCGCGGATTATAAATATATGATGCACTGGATGGAAAATGAAGGGTATCCGGCCATGACAGAGTATATGGAGGCAGAGGGAATTGATTTCAGGAAACACCCTATTGAATTCGCGACTTATCCTTTGCGAGGAGGAGGACTTATTGTAGCCAATGAAAAAGCCGAAACCTCACTGAAAGGACTGTATGCGGCCGGGGATGAAGCATTTGGCGACATATCAGCCGCGGCTACTTTTGGATACATAGGGGGAGAAAATGCCGCTAAATATATCCAGAATGTTAAACAGGCAACCATTAGTAAAGATAACCAAATAATCAAAGATACTCAACGGCTGATTGATGACATCAGAGGTCATGAGGATGGACCTGACTGGGAGGAGACGAATATTGCCTTACAGCAAACCATGCTGGATTACGTTGGCAAGGTTCGAAATGAGTCCCTCCTTAAACAAGGTCTCCAACACCTCCGAAGGATTAAACAAAAAACCCGAAACACATTGATGGCAAAAAACCCTCATGAAGTCGCGCGATGTTTGGAAGTACTCAACATGTTGGAAATTGGGGAACTCACTTTTTTAATGGCGCTCAACCGGAAAGAAACACGCGGTCTCCATGTCCGGCCGGATTATCCGTTTACAGACCCTACACTTAATCAGGCGCACATTATTCGGAAAATCAAGGGTGAGAATATTTTGGATTGGAAATCGTATTAAAAGAGGAAAGCTATGCCCCCGGTAATCGTTTCGGAAGACTGTATTAGATGTAACAAATGTGTAGAAATATGCTCTGAGGATGTTTTTTACGGATCAAAAAAGGGTGAAGTTCCTAAAGTGACATACCCCAAAGAGTGTGTTCATTTCAATGGCTGTGTATCAGTATGCCCGGTCCCCGGAGCGATACGGCTTCGAATTCCCTTACCCATGCAATTGGTCTATAGGGACGCCGAGACCACAACCTGAATTACATCTGAGAAAGCTTAAAAATACTTGAACAAAACCCCTTGTCAAGACAGATTAATTTTTAAAGGGTTGGGTATAAACACCTTGTTAAGCATACTCCAGTAGTAGACTTATGGAGTTCAGTTAGTAATAGAATTAGTATGATTCAATTCGTAACCAAAAACAATCATGAAGATTATTTTACTGGGAACGGGTGGGCCAAAACCTGACCCGAATCGTCAAGGTCCCTGTTTGGCAATACAGGTTTGTGATCAGTATATTCTCTTTGACGCCGGCCGTGGCGCAGGGACTCAGCTGGCAGGGGCAGGAATACCTGTCGAGAGTGTCAATCCAATATTTATTACTCACCATCATTATGATCATATTGGTAACCTGGGAGATATTATTCTCTCCAGTTGGAATCAGGGGCGAAAAACCCGGCTTTCTATTTTTGGGCCGGAAGGCACGTCTGAAATTGTCGATGTTCTCTTAAACCAGGTATACAAAAAAGATATCGATTTTCGATTGACTGAGGCTAGCTTAAGTGGTGTGATATTGGCTGATATTAAGGAGACTGTAAATGCTGAAGATGTAAAGTCCGGACTGGTTTATGAAAACAATACCCTTAAAATATATTCAGATTATGTCAAACACGGACACGGCCTTGGAATATCACAGGAAAACTGGAAATGCCTTGGTTATCGCATTGAGGCGGAAGGCAAAACAGCAACCATTAGTGGTGATACCGTTGATTGTCAAGGTCTCACTGCTTTGGCTAAAGACACTGATGCTTTGGTCCTGTGTTGCTACCTTTCAACAAAAGAAGTCGAGGATATGGAGGGAAGCCTGATCGCGAAACACATTCTGGCTTGTTCTCCCCAGGTTGGAGAAATCGCCAAAAAAGCAAATGCAAAAAAACTGATACTGACGCATATCAGAGAAAAAAGTGACGCTTTATTAGAAGAAGCCGTCCGGGAAATTAGGAATTGTTTTAATGGAGAAATAATTGTGGGTCATGATCTATTGGTGGTTGATGTTTAGTTTTGGCAAATCGGTAAAATCGAGAGACCCTCCCTTTAAGCTTCTTCATTTATGATTTAAGGTATGTTATAACCAGTGAGGTAAATCTTCAGAAGGTTTTTTTTATCAACAAAACAACCGGGCGGAAAGAGCTGGTATTTACGAATTTCAGTTTACTATGTTCTGTCACCCGCAGGATACCATGATTGATATCCTGGTAACTAATCGTAAAAGATATTTCACTTAAAGATATGTGTGGATTTTCTTTTTGTCGACTACTTATTTGACTAATTCATTCTTTCAACTTTTAAAAAAGGAGAAAAAAAATGAAAATGAGAAATTTTTTGATGGCTTTTGCGGCCGCATGCATGATGCTCGTACCAGTTCTGGGTCAGGCTGGAGACTGGTCACCGAAGGGTGCGATTAAACTTCAAATTGGTTTTGGCGCTGGTGGTTCTACAGACATCATGGGGCGTTTGATCGCGGCCAAAGTCGAAGAAAACACAGGATGGAACATGGTTGTCGAAAATAAACCAGGCGGAGGTGGTGTTGCCATGTTTTCCGGGCTCATGACAAAAAAACCCGATGGCTTAACGCTTGGAGTAGGCGTGAATATACCAATCCTCTTAAATTTAGTCATGCGAGGAGATAAGCTGCCCTTTAACATAGATAGTTTTGACTATATTGGCACTATATTAAAAGGGGAAAATGCAATAGTGGCAAAGGCAGACGCACCATTTGACAATTTTAAAGAATTTTTAGAATATGCAAAAGTCAAGAAAGGTGTAAATATAGCCTTTGATGCCAAGCCGCAACAGATGATACTGGATGCTGTAAGTAAACAAGCCGATGTGAAATTTAAATATATAAAACACAAAAGTGGCGCGGAACAGATTCAAAGTGTTCTTGGGGGTCATGTAGCCGTTGGTTGTCTCGCTGGCGCTCATATTAAATATGTCAGGAGTGGTGATCTGAAGATGATCGTGGTCTTAAACAAGGAACGTCATTCTTATGCGCTTAATGTAATGACCTTGATTCAGAATGGCTATAATTTTTACCTCGAACCCTATTATTATATTGCCGCGCCAAAAGGATTGCCTGCTAATATAAAAACAGCGTTAGCCAAGGCTTTTGACGAAGCCATTTATTCTGAAAAAGTCAAAAAAATCCTTTTAAATACGTTGAAATCCCACCCCAGTAACCTGGGCCCTGATGGTACCTACAAAATGTTATCTGATGGAGTAAAGGACATCAAAAGCCTCATAGATGCAGGGCAATAAGATTTTCAAACGAACCCCGCGATTTAGTAACGCGGGGTCACCTTATTCATCGCCATGAAACTTAAAATGACTCTCAATCGCATGTCAGGACTTGTTGTCGCTGTGGCGGGCGTTATTCTGCTTTCCTGGATTATTCCAAATCATACTGAAACCGCGGATTCTGGTTGGCTGAAACCGGCAACTCTGCCGAAAATCACATCAATTATCATCATCATCGCTGGCGCGATACATTTTGTTTTTCCTACCGGAAAGGCCGAGTTTGATGTGGGGTTTTCCAAGCGCGTTGGTCTGTTCTTTGTGATCAGCACCATTGGACTTTATTTGATGAGCCTTATTGGGTTTATCCTTGCCGCACCGCTACTGGTATTGGTGATTATGATAATGATTGGAGAGCGTCGACCGCTTTGGCTTGTTTCCGGAATTATACTTCTACCGGCATTGATCTGGTTTTGTGTTGACTTTTTGCTGAACAGGCCGCTTCCGTAAAAGAAAACTGTTACTATTATTATGATTGATTTTGGCATCATACTAGCGGGCTTCGCTGACTCGTTAACCATATACAACTTATTTTTTGTGCTTTTTGGTGTTATTCTGGGCCAATTCGTGGGTGCAGTACCAGGGGTTGGTCCCGTAATGGCCATGGCCATTGCCATCCCATTTACCTTTGAACTTGATCCCCTCCCGGCTATCGCCTTTCTGGTAGGGGTCAACAAGGGGGGGCTGGTTGGCGGCGCTATTCCAGCCATATTTATCAATACCCCCGGAACCCCCGATGCCGCGGCTACTACACTGGATGGTTATCCGATGACAAAGGCCGGAAAACCGGAAAAAGCGACAAAGATGGCGCTCTATTCATCTATAACGGGTGACGCTTTCAGCGATGTGGTACTTATTACGATTGCCCCGCTGATTGCCACCATTGCCTTGAAAATGGGCCCTATTGAAATACTTGCCCTGATGGTATTTGCCTTCTCTATCATCGCGGGTCTTGTCGGAGATTCCATGGCCAAGGGAATAGCTTCAGCGGCCTTTGGACTGTTTTGTGCTACCGTTGGCCTGGACCCGGAAAACAGCACTCCTCGTTTTATTTTTGGTTATTTTGAACTATATGACGGGTTGCCTCTCGTGTCTGTTGCTCTCGGTATGTTGGCTGTGGCCGAAATTTTTCGTCGGCTTTCAATGATACGTGGCAAGATCGGCGCGGCCGTAACGATCTCAAAAGCACAAAAAAAGGAGGACCGTCGGGTCAGTTGGGCTGAATACTGGGCCTGCCGTTATACTATATTAAGGGGTTCAGTGATTGGCACCATTTTAGGAGCTATTCCAGGGCTTGATTCATCGGCTGCGGCATTTATGAGTTACGCCACCGCCAAGCAGACATCAAAAGATCCGGATAGTTTCGGTAAGGGAAATATTCACGGAATTGCGGCCACAGAATCGGCCAATAGTTCCGTTTCCGGGGCCAACCTGATCCCACTGCTGACGCTGGGGATACCGGGTAATATTGCCGCCGCTCTTATTATCACCGCTTTTATGATACATGGGATTCAGCCGGGTCCACTTCTTTTCCAGGAACAGGGACGTCTGATTTACGGTCTTTTCGGTGCCTTGCTTATGGCAAATGTTCTTAATCTCTTTACCGGGCTTTTAGGATTACGTCTTTGGGCTCGTGTGATTAGAGCACCTGAATCGTTTATATTTTCAACCGCGCTGCTGCTTTGCATCATCGGTGTTTATATGTCAACCAGCGGATTGTTCGGCGTGGGTGTTATGTTCTTTTTTGGAGTGCTTGGATACTTGATGAACGCGTTTGGTTATTCCGTTATTGTGTTTGTTATCGCCTTTTTTCTTGGGGAAAGATTCGAGCTCTCTTTATCTCAATCACTTAATATGATCGACGGTGATTTCACCATACTGTTGACACACCCGGTTGCTCTCATTTTATTCGTCTTGGCAATTTTTTCGGTGTATTGGTTTGGGTTTAGCTCGACAAAAAAAAAGGAGTAACTACGGTTTTTTAGTCGGGCTAGGTGATTTCATGGGCTTTTCATCCAGGCACTAATTATATAACAGGAGATTTAACCAATGGGGTTTCCAACTATTTACCCAACAAGTACGACTGTTTATAATCCCGATCGATGCTGGAACGGATATACCGTGTTTCAGGCAAAGGATATAGGGGCGACAATAATCGATATGAATGGCAACGTAGTGAAGCAGGTGCACCGCCTTCATGGTTTCCCCAATAAACTGCTACCCAACGGCGTATTGATGGGCAGTACCGGTCGTCGCAGCAATAAATTCGGTTATCAGGATATCAAAGATCTGATTCAGCTGGACTGGGAAGGAAAAATAACCTGGCGGTTCAATCGATACGAGAATATTGAAGATCCCGGTGAAACTCCCCAGTGGATGGCGAGGCAACATCACGACTACCAGCGTGAGGGGAATCCGGTCGGTTATTACGTTCCGGGGATGGAGCCCCAAACGGACAAAGGCAACACGTTGATATTGTGTCACAAGAATCTTTACCAGTCGAAAATAACCGATAAACAGCTGCTGGACGACACGATTATCGAGGTTGACTGGGAAGGCAACATCGTCTGGGAATGGATATGCAGCGAACACTTTGACGAATTCAATTTCGACCAACAAATGTTAAATACCTTATACCGACACCCAAATCTGCATGCTGACATCGGCGAAGGTATCGCCGACTGGATCCATATCAATTCCATGTCCGCACTGGGGCCAAATAAATGGTTTGACGAAGGGGATACACGATATCATCCGGATAACTTGATCTGGTCCAGCCGGCAGATAAATATTCTGGTAATTATCGATAAACAGACCGGTAAAGTTGTCTGGCAAATCGGCCCGAACTACGATTCGACACCGGCTTTAAGAAAGATGGAATGGCTTATAGGACCTCATCATGCCCATATGATTCCAAGAGGGTTGCCGGGAGAAGGAAATATTCTGGTATTCGACAACGGCGGATGGGCTGGTTACGGCCCCCCAAACCCGGGAGCGCCCACCGGTTTTAACAACGCCATGCGCGACAGCTCCCGCGTTCTTGAAATTGACCCCAATACGTTGGAAATCGTCTGGAAGTATACTCCGATCGAAGCGGGGTTTGTTGAATTGGCGGATAATTACAAGTTTTATAGCGGGTACATCAGCTCGGTCCAAAGATTGCCGAATGGAAACACAATGATAACCGAAGGTGCGGACGGCCGTCTGTTTGAGATTACGCCGGACTACCAACTCGTTTGGGAATACATGAGTCCTTTCTATGCCATGGTTGAGAACACTAATTACCTCTACCGGGCGTACCGGTATCCTTATGAGTGGATTCCCCAGTTAGACAAACCAGAGGAGATACCGCTTAAAAAAATCGATTGCGCTTCGTTCCGCGTGCCCGGCACTGTCGAGACCGCCCCCAAGAACGTCTCCGTTTTCGAACAGGGTGACGGGTTTAGCGAGGTCGCACAAATCTGTATTATATCAACGGATACGCTGGAAAAAAAATAGACTGTTGGTATCACTTAATATCATCGGCGGTGATTTCACCATACTACTAAAACGTCCGGTCACTCTCATTTTACGTCGAGGGGGACGTTCGTCGAGAGTTGCGTTCGTGCAGAACGTGCGCAACTCCCTAAAAAATGGACGAAATTCAACTTTCAATGCTCAACAAAGCCTACCATACGTTTTTGTCAAATACGGTTAAAATAAATAAAAAACTCCGCACCTCTTTGGCTTATCCATGGGAACAAATCCCCAATTTCATACATTCCGGAAAAGCTTCAGCTGGTTTAGTGGATCAACAACGCCCGTGGGCATCGGGAATTGTCTGTTTTGTAACCTTA
>RCNB010002156.1_pt1 | contig 12170 bp, 11 predicted proteins | sample 2041321 | NCBI WGS metagenome assembly RCNB01 (sample SAMN09708232, study PRJNA481090) | Marine sediment metagenome, whole genome shotgun sequencing project. | reverse complement strand
CCATGGTGCATGATGTGAAGGCTGTCGCTTATGCGTGCGAATTGGCCAACTTCTATTCCATGGACTGCATCTCCCTTGGGGTGATTATTTCTTGGGCCATGGAGTGTTTCGAAAAAGGAGTTATCACAAAGGAAGACGCATATGGTTTGGATCTAACTTGGGGAAACGCTGAAGCCCTGGTTGAAATGACCAGAAAGATCGGCGAGCGGGCCGATGGTTTAGGATACCTACTGGGCGAAGGCACTAAGATCGCTTCTGAGCGACTCGGTCAAGGATCCGAGCAATGGGCGGTGCAGATGAAGGGCCAAGAGATTGCTGCCCACAACTGGAGAGCCCAGTATATTTCGGCGCTCAACTACTGCACCGGCGTTGCCGCGGGCCCTAACCACGAACGGGGAAATTCTCAGCATATCTGGGTGGGCCATATCAGGCTCCCCGAGTGGGGCATCGACGAAGTGGACAACGAGGAGCGTTGGTCTTGGGACAATGCAGCCGATCGCAATGCCAAGTTTCACGACTATTGTAACTGCATCAACTCGGCAGGCCATTGCAAATTCCAGGAGTTCCGTGGTTACACCTTAACAGACCTGTGCAACACTATCAACGCTGCTACCGGAATGAACTGGAACCCAGAGGATCTGCGACGTTCGGGAGAGAGGATAACCACCATGCAAAAGCTACTGAATATCCGATATGGGTGGAAAAAAGAGGATGATTTTAAGTATCCCAAGCGGTTTATGGAGCCGGTGACCGAGGGACCAGCGGCAGGCAAGATCCCTGTGGGTCTGGATGACGCCATCTTGGAATACTAGGCGGTTCGAGGCTGGGATTCGGATGGAAAACCGACACCGGAACTGATTCAGCGTTTGGGTATGGAAGAGTACCTATAGCAGAAGGTGAATAACTAATAAGTTGGATTATTATCAGTGGGGGGACTCTTTCCCCCACTTTACTTTGGTTCACCCGACCGTAACAGACCCGGTTTAAGGCCACATTCCAGAAGTATGTACCCTAAACTTAGTAATGTCTATGTTTAACTGTAATTGACTAGCGCTTTGCAATCAAGTCAGGCAGGTCTGTGGGGTCTCTTCCAGCAGTGGCCATAGTGTGTCTAATGTATGAAGCGTAATTTCTATGGTAGTGAAACCGTATGACTTATCTTATCCATCAGGAGATGTAACTCGTGAATGAAGGCAACCTTGAATGGAAAGAAGTTCTTGAGCAAATTGCTCCGTACCCTTCAGTCGCAGAAATCGATGAGATGTGGTTAGCCGCTGCAGAGAAAATCGAGGGGAAGATTATTGTGCTCGATGATGACCCCACAGGTGTCCAGACAGTCCATTCTATCCCGGTTTACACTTCGTGGGATCGAGATACCTTGAAGCAGGTCTTGGCGGATGAATCCAAATTATGCTATATCCTCACCAACTCCAGGGCATTGACTGCAGAGGAAACGGTAAGGCTTCACCGGAGGTTGGCCAAAGACCTGCGCGAAGTTACGGCGAAGAAGAACGTGAAATTCTTACTTATCTCCAGAAGTGATTCCACGCTTAGAGGTCATTATCCAATAGAGACCCAAACGCTTTATGAAGAGTTAGCAGTAGATAAAGTTATAGACGGTGAGATCATCGCCCCATTTTTTCTCGAAGGGGGGAGGCTTACGATCGACGATGTTCATTATGTTAGAGAGGGCAATTCATTGGTCCCCGCGGGCCAAACCGAATTTGCCCGAGACAGCACATTCGGCTACAGGTCTTCAGATTTGAAGGAATGGGTTGAAGAAAAAACAATGGGGAAATATCCGGCACGGAATGTTTCAAGTGTGTCTTTGGAAGAGTTAAGGAAAAGGGATATTCAGGGGATAGTAAGTAAATTGGAGAGCGTAACCGGATACAACAAAGTGATTGTTAACGCAGTCGAATATAAGGACTTAAAGGTGTTTCTTATCGGACTGGTTGATGCGTTAAGTAAAGGGAAACGTTTCCTTTTCCGCACTGCAGCCTCTTTTGTTCAAGTGGCAGGAGGAATCAAACCCAAAGCGCTTCTTACCATCGAGACACTGTATCCAGGCGGGAAGGCACCTAATCCAGGGTTGGTAGTTGTGGGTTCTTATGTTCAAAAAACCACAAAACAACTGCAGGCTTTACAAAAAAATATAAACATGGCCTTTATCGAGTGGGATGTCAAGCAAGCTGAGACCGATTTAAAACTGAACACCGAGGTTGAAAGAGTGATCAAAAGCGTGGAAGATGCATTTAGTGCATCACGGGACGCTTGCCTTTACACCTCCCGCGAGTTCTTAGGCGGTGCGGCCCGAGGTAAAGACAGTGAAGAGGACTTGGTTTTTTCCGCTCGAGTGTCAGAAGGTCTCGTCCGTGCGGTTCAGGGTCTAAGAATCTCACCCGGTTTCCTTGTGGCCAAAGGTGGCATTACCTCCAGCGATATTGGGGTCAAAGGTCTCGAAGTAAAGAGGGCGATGGTCATGGGGCAGATTCTACCTGGAGTTCCGGTGTGGGAGCTGGGACCCGAAAGCCGTTTTCCTGGGCTGCCTTATGTTGTTTTCCCCGGTAATGTGGGGGATGAGGACGCTTTAAAACGCATAGTAGATATACTGAGAGGCCAATAGGAACTCAGCGGTTCGCGCAAATCCGACACGATGGATCCTTTGAGAGTTCAATCCTTTAAATCTTTCAGACGCCCATTCAGTCCCCCAAGTGATTCTTTGCTCTTTAGAAACACTACGGAAATGTTTGCTTAATACATCCAGTCATAAATAATTGCGCATATCATTGCTCTCAATAGTTTTGGCGGATGATGACAATACTTGTAGATAATAATTTTTTGTCAATCGAGAAAACGCAAAATTCCACAATGCGCAGGTAACTAAGACCGTATGTATAGAAGGCTAAAAAGTTACCAAGTACGGTGAAACCATCGGCACCAATCACGTTCTTCCCACAATGCGGGCTTTACGTGGGCAAATTCGTAAAGACGTCACCTATCAGCACGCCACCAAAGAGGCGTCCCTTGAGACCGCCAAATTGTGTGAGCGGTCCTGTAACTATGAAAACATGTTGGCCCATGGCATCAGTTGCAAGGTGAGTGTCGATAAATACGGGGAGGAGTAAGGGCCAACAGGAGGTACCATTCATGGCGATACGAGTAGAGGGCTACAATCACGTGGCCATTGTGGTGAGGGATCTTGAAGTTTGTAAATGGTTTTATGGTGACATCCTGGGGTTGAAAGGGGCCCGGAGACCTGCCTTAAACTTCCCCGGACAGTGGTATCAGGTGGGCCAAAACACCCAGCTTCACCTTATGGTATTTGAGGAAGTGATCCCCAACACAATGCGACATTTTGCCCTGGAGGTGGAGGATTTTCCGAACGCTTTGGTTCACCTGGAGGCCCACAACATCGATATAGTGGAAGGTCCAGGCAAACGGCCCGATGGATCTGATTATCTTTTTTGCAAAGACCCGGACGGGAATTTGGTGGAAATCACCAAACATTGAAAAGATCAAACAAGTATTCAGGTATCCAGTCTATAGACTGAAGGCTGAAGAATATCCACCGCGCCGCGTCTCGAAAACAAAGGCACCCCATTTCGCAGAGGCTATTCAATAGAAACCCCTGGATCGAAAGATCTTGAGATGAAAGACCGGATTTCTCTATCCACCTACTATAATCCTGCCTTTAGACCAAGAAAGGTCGAGACCTTCAAAAGCAGAAATGGTTTGCCGCAATCATATCATAAATAAGATCTGGTAAGAAAATCCTTCTTACTTCGTTCGTTTTTCTGGCCATTTATAAAATGGTAGATTCTCAATGGCCTAAAAGACGGATGTCGAAACACGTTTATATTTGCAATTGATTCCATAGTAGATTATTCTATTGTAGAGTAAAGTCCCTGGGCCTCAGTCTCATTGTGTAACGATCATGGGTTCGAGTCATGAAAGCCAAACCCACCACTGAATACGCACTGCTTGGAGCGCTTATGTCAGGCCCTATGCACGGCTATGAAATCTTGCAGTTTCTGGAAACAGGACTGGGACCAGCCTTGCATATAAGCACAAGCCAGCTCTATGTCCTCCTTAAGAGACTTGAGAAAGATGGGCTTATGCGTTCCAGCCTTGAAATCCAGGACACCCGCCCATCAAAAAGGGTTTTTTCTCTAAGACCAATGGGTAAAGAGGTATTTCTTGAGTGGCTGCTGAGTCCTACTGAACATGTGCGGGACCTGCGCATTGAACTTCTGGCTAAGCTCTTCTTTTTTCACAATCTTGGCCTTCAGGGAGGCGAAGCCCTGGTGGATGCCCAGATTGCCCTTTTGGAACAGGTAAAAAAAGGTCTTACGGCAAGGAGCCGTGCGGAAAAGGACGACTACAACCGACTGGTGTACGGTTTTAAGATTTCCACGCTCACGGGATGGCTCAACTGGTTGAAGAAGGAGGCGGTTTTATTTGTCAAATGAGGTAAATGAATCATAGGTGTTAAGGTAAGGTCAAAGGAGTGAGACTTAGGGTTCAAGCCTTAGGGAGAAAGATCTTTACCAGAAATCATTTTTCAGGAGTTATTCTATGGGAAACAAGTTCAAGTCTTCAGCAATAACCATTCCCGTTGACGAGTCCGTGGGAACAGTCTTGGCCCACGACATCACGGAAATCAGACCCGGCCGGTTCAAAGGACCGGCGTTTAAGAAAGGGCATATCATTACCGAGGAGGATGTGCCCCACCTGAAGAGGGTAGGCAAGGAACACCTGTACGTCTTGCACCTGGAACCGGGAGAGGTTCACGAAGATGACGCGGCCCTTCGCCTTGCAAAGTCCCTGGCTGGAAAAGGCGTGTCCTTTGACCCCCATCCTTCCGAGGGAAAGATACAGCTGAAAGCGGCCCACCGGGGCCTTTTGAAGGTTGATGTGGACGCACTGACCCGAATCAATCTGGTCCCTGATATCAGTTGTTCTTCCAGACACACGAATACCGTAGTGGAACACGGGGAAATCATTGCCGGCGTACGGGCCATTCCGCTGATCATTGATGATAAAAACCTTGAAAAAGCCGAAAAGATTGCCATGGAAACGGAAAACTTTTTTTCCGTGAAATCTTTTTTGACCCCCAACACCGGGCTTGTCATTACCGGCAACGAGGTATTTTCAGGGCTCATCAACGATAAATTCGCCCCAATTATTCGGAATAAACTCCAGGCTTTTGATTGCGGCATCATGGGGATCGCCTTTGCCCCCGACCATAGGCAACGGATTGTGTCGGAAATCGGGAAGTTCCTTCAGGACGGCGCGGAAATGATTGTGGTGGCCGGCGGCATGAGTGTGGATCCCGACGACATCACGCGCGTGGCCATTGCAGATGCCGGAGCCGAGGACGTGGTCTACGGTACCCCGGTGCTTCCCGGAGCCATGTTTTTGTATGGACGTTTCGGAGATATCCCGGTCCTGGGACTGCCTGCCTGCGTTCTTTTTTATCGGGCCACGGTCCTCGACCTTATTTTGCCCCGGGTTCTGGCGGGAGAGAGGATTACAAGGAAAGACCTTGCAGTATTGGCCCACGGGGGAATGTGTCTGGATTGCGATCAGTGTCATTTTCCCCGGTGTTCATTTGGAAAATAGATCAGTGATTTTGATGTGACAGCCATAAAGGGAGATTCAAAATGTTCAGTCAAAAAAGAATCGTCATCAAAGGTGCAGGGGATTTGGCCACGGGAGTGGCCGCCCGGTTGTGGCGGAGCGGTTTCCCTGTTATAATGACCGAGATCGATCAGCCCCTGACAGTTCGCCGAACTGTTTCATTGTCCGACAGCATTTATGAAGGGGAAGTAACCGTAGAAGATATGACGGCCCGGCGGGTGCAGGACAGGGCGGAAATTCTGAAGGCGCTGGACGAGCGGGTTATCCCCATGCGGGTGGACCCAGAGGCAAAAAGCGTGCGCGAAACAGACGCTTTTGCCGTGATCGACGCCATCATGGCCAAGAAAAACTTCGGCACCCGCATGGATGATGCGCCTTTTGTAGTAGGCCTGGGACCCGGATTCACGGCCGGCAAGGATGTTCATGCCTTGGTTGAAACCAAGCGGGGGCATACCCTGGGCCGGGTCATCTGGGAGGGATTGGCCATACCCAACACCGGGATTCCCGGTAAAGTGAAGGGGTTCGGCGCAAGGCGCGTGATCAGGGCCCCTGCGCCGGGTATTTTCAAGGGAATATTGTCCATCGGCACCCACGTAGAGGAAGGGGACATCGTAGCCTATGCAGGGGATACGCCCATTCCGGCGCCCATTTCCGGGATGCTGCGCGGATTGCTCCATGACGGCATATCCGTGGAAAAAGGCTTAAAAAGCGGCGATGTGGACCCACGAGATATCCAGGAAAACTGCTGGACCATCTCAGACAAGGCATTGGCCATCGGTGGAGGCGTGCTAGAAGCCATCCTGATGCACATTAAACAGACGGGTTCATGACAGGCGAATCACGCCCCTCCGCTTTGGGATTTCGCAAATTCTTCATGGAGGCCCCGGGTGTGTGTGGAGGCGAAAACGATATTTTTATTGACGTCATGGCTGGAAAAAAATGCTGCTCATGTCCACGAGAATCGCCCCCTCGGGCATCCCCTCCATGGCCCCATCTTTCCCTGTAACAGTCTCCTGGACGATGCGGTCGTCAGGTAAAATGGTGATCACTACATCTACGGATGCGTCTGCCCCTTTGAGGGAGGAAGCTGCTTCCGCCCCATCAGTGGCCAATCGATCCACCGCTTCACAGTTTATGTCATATCCCGTAAGCTGGTATCCCGAATTTATCAGGTTCCTTGCCATGGGTTTACCCAAAACACCTAAACCTATGAAACCAATCTTTTTAATCATTTTCTACTCCCTCCTGAACAAATTGGAGGTGTATTTTTCCATGAAAAAGGAGAGCCCAACCCCACCATTTTGTAATCACAAAACTAACCACATAATCGGGTCCTACAGTTCACTCGTTTAGCGACCCGGATCGACTGAAAGGGCTTTATGGACTGGAAAGACATGCCATTTTTCTCCGAATTGTGTCTTTAGCGTGGTCCAAAAGCCCAGTAGGCCCAGTTCAGTTGGCTCTTTTCCATCTTCAGGTGTTTTACTTCACTGAAAAGAGGTTCTAAGTCATATTCGACCCGTTTTAGCCGAGTCCTGCTATCTGTGATGGTGATATAGTGTGCACCTTGCTCCTGATCGTCAGGCCTGCGGTAGGATATGCTGCCTGGATTTATCCACATTGTGATGTCAGAAAGGTAATGGACACCGGGCCGATGGGTGTGGCCAAAAATCAGCCGTGGTAATGGCTCACTGCTGTTCATAGGAAAGTTCTGGTGAACAAAGGAGACGAACTCACTGTGCGTTTCGATTGTGCGATAGCCACCGCCAGTCTTTATGTCTATGGGATATGAATGGCTCATACAATATCTTACCCTGTCTAAAGAGAAATCTGCACTTGTAGGCAGTTGGTCCAAAAAAGAAATGTCCTGCTCATCCAAACGCATGGCGTTGTGATGCTTCCACAACAGTTCCGCGGTTTCCAAACCCTCAAGGCACCCGTATTGCCTGTAACAGGATACCACGTCTTCGTCATGGTTGCCTCTCACACACATGACTCGGTGCTCTCTAACCCAATCCAGCACTTGTTTCGGGAATGGCCCCCAGTCGACAAGATCACCCGCGCAGTAAATAATATCACTATCTTGTTCCTTGTTCCAAATTGCCTCCAGCGCACAAATATTGCTATGAATGTCTGCTATGAGTAAAGCTTTCATTCTACATCTCAGCCTCTCATTTAAGAGAGCACCTTTTTTACAAATTCCTTCATCGGTTAGTTAGTTCCCGACCGAAAACTGTTATTTCCCTAGTCTCTGCGTCAGACTCAAATTATAATCCTCGAAATACTCACTGTATGGATGCCTGTCCCGCTGTATTTAAGCGGGGTGGTTATAATTTTCGCCTTCCCCCGCTCAAAGTCCGGGATCTTCGACTAGATCTTGGAAAAAATTCCTGGTTTTCGTTCAGGCATTAGTTAGCGCTCAGCCAGTTTAAACCCGATTCTGACGACTCTGTCATCCAGATTGTAGCCTCATCCCTTCAAGTATAAAGCCCAGACCAGGGAATCGGTCTTGATCTCTGGTCGGGGCTTTCCGGGGACTTCAGTTATGCTTTGGCAATTCAGGCTGGCAGACTATGCGCCACCCTGCCCGTCAAGGGCCTTCAGTATCAGCTCAGGGCTCGCCGGCAGTTCGGTAAGCCAAACACCGACGGCATCATGTATGGCATTTACGATGGCGGGTGCAGGACAGTTGGCTGTCATTTCACCCAAACCCTTTGCTCCAAATGGCCCGTTTGTAGACGGGCATTCATAGATGACCGACTCCAAATCCGGGATATCCATGGTCGTGGGAATCGCGTAGTCACCAAGATTGGTGGGCTGGTGTTCAAGGCTCGGGTATCGGGGGTGGAGTGCTTCGCTCAAAGCCGCTCCAATGCCCATGGCTGCACCGCCGTCAATCTGACCCTCGATAAGCATGGGGTTAATTGCCTTGCCCACATCGTAGGAGCTCACCAGTCTGAGGATCTCCACTTCCCCGGTCTCCGTGTCCACTTCCACCTCGGCCAGATTTGCTGCCCAAGCCAGGGAGCATACGGGGTCGCACTCACCTGTATCGGGATCAATGATGGCTGGATCTCGCATGTAGTGACCCAACCCCACAATCAGCCTGCGCATCCCGAAAGTGGCTGCGCCGGCCACTTCCCCAATGGCCAGGGAAGTGGTAGGATCGTTTTTAACAGATATCTTGCCATCAGCGGCCACCAAATCCTCTGGAGATTTCTCTAACATCTGGGCAGCCACTTCCAACAGGATGTTCCGTGCGTTTTCCGCTGCCTCTACCGTGGCTTTCCCATCAACATATGTCACTCTGCTTGCAAAAGTACCGAAGCTCAAAGGGCAGTTGTCGGTATCGCCATTGACCACTTTCACTTGCCCGTAGTCAATCCCCAGGACCTCGGCTGTCATTTGCGCCAAAACGGTTTTACAGCCCTGTCCTATGTCGCAGGAGCCCACCGTAAGAACCGCGCTTCCATCCGGCTGGATTTTGACCAGGGCCTGACTGGAGTCTCCTCCACCACTCATGCCCATGGGGTAAAAACCGGCCGCTATTCCTATTCCTCTTTTTTTCATGATTTTACCTCCTTTCCGCTGACGTCATGGTCATAAGTTTATCGGGAAGGTCCACCCCTGCTTTTTCCGCCAGCTTCTGCATGACTTCCACAAGGGCAACGCTATTGAGTACCCGTCTGGTCGCCGTGTGCTCGCCTTTGCGGAAGGCATTTACAAAGCGGATTTCCCACGGGTCCATTCCCAGTTCAGTCGCAATCTTGTCTACCTGAACCTCAGTGGCAAAGGTGGCGGGAGTAATCCCAAAGCCACGCATAGAGCTTGCAGGCGGTTTGTTGGTATAGACGCAGTAACCTTGTACATAAACGTTTTCAATGAAGTAGGGGCCTGCAGCTAAGAAAGAATGCTTGTCAACGACGTAACCATTGAGCGAAGTGTAAGCTCCGGCGTCCCGGATAGACTTGATCTGTCGGGCCACAATTCGGCCGTCTTTCGTGACCCCATCCTTAACGGTCATACGCCAGGCCCCCCGGAAGGTGGAGTAGCGCAGATCTTCTTCACGGGTCCAACGCCATTTACACGGCTGGCCGGTTTTCAAGGCCAACAACGCCGTAACGTGGTCAGCGTGAATGTCGTTTTTAGCCCCAAATCCGCCACCGACGGTTCCGCCCACATAATTTATATCACTGAACCCGGCGTTGTGTCTCCAACTGCTGCCCGTTCTCGCGGCCCATTGTTTACATTGTACCTTTTCGGGATCCATCTGGAGGATGCCACAAAGCATTCCCAGGTGGAAATAAAGGGCCTGGCTAACAGTGTAAATGGTTAGCTTTCCTGCGGCAGTCGGAACCGCCAGGGAGACCATGGGCTCCAGCTGGGCATGTTCCAGGGAAGGATGAAGATACTCATTCTCCACTATGATATCAGCCTTCCCGAATCCCTTTTCAACATCACCAAGGGCGATCTGCCGGAAATTCCGCTCCCCGAACATTAACATGTTTCCCTCGGGCCGCACCTTGGGGGCATCGGGCTTCATGGCCTCTACCGGATCAAGCACGTAGGGCTCTTCCTCCACGTCCAGCTTAATGGCATGGACCGCTTCCATGGCCGTGTCTTCGTCCACCGCCGCCACCGCGGCAATAGGTTCTCCCCGGTACCGGATATCTTCCGCCAAGACAGGCTGGTCAGGAATGAGACCAAATGCATTGCAGGGGACATCGGCAGCCGTAATCACCCCAACCACGCCGGGGATACGTTCCGCCGCGCTGGTGTCCAGGTTCTTGACCTTTCCTTTGATGACCGGACTTCGGAGTGCCTTTATCTTCAGTGTCCCAGGCACGAAAACGTCGTCCACGAAACGCGTTTCCCCTGTGACATGGGCCATGCCGTCATAACGTTTGACTCTTTGTCCAACAACTCTCGTTTCCATCCAACTCACCTCCTTCCTTTCAGGAGCCCTGTGGGCCAGCCATTTTTTCGGCAGCCGCCATTACCGAGTCTATTATTTTGACATATCCTGTGCAGCGGCACAGGTTGCCGGAAAGGCCCTCTTTGATATTTTCCCGGGTGGGGTTGGGGTTTTCATCAAGTAAGGCCTTCGCCGCTAGGATCATCCCGGGCGTGCAAAATCCGCACTGGGCCCCGTAATGCTCATGAAAGGCCCCCTGGAGAGGATGCAGTTCTCCTGGTTTGACTAGCCCTTCTACGGTGATGACCTCTTTTCCCCGGGCAGCCAAAGCGTTGGTAATGCAGGATCTGACAAGTTTGCCATCCAATAAAACTGAACAGGTACCGCAGTCACCGGTGTTACAACCTTCCTTTGGACTGGTAATCAACAGCTTGTCGCGAAGGACCTCCAACAGGGTGGTCTTCAGGTCTACGGCCACCTCGCAAAGTTGGCCGTTTACAGTAAATTCAAGTGAGTACATTTCTAACACCTCCTTTTTATGCTGAGATTTGGGTGAGAAGCTGCCGTACCAGCGCCTCGACGGCGCGACGGCGATACCATGCCGAACTACGCACGTCGTCTATGGGATTGCTTGCATCGGCGGCTGCCTTGGCTGACTCATCTATCAGACCTTCGCTCAACGTCTTTCCTTCCAAGAGGGCAGACGCCTCAGAAGCTAACATGGGTGTTGGTGCAACAGCACCCAGGGCGATGCGGGCGCCCTGGCACTCACCGCCGGCCAGAGGACAATAGATGGCCACAGAAACCACAGAGAGGGATTGGGCCTTTCTCTTCCCTATCTTGCGATACCCCCATCCGGCCTCTGCTGCCTGCTCCGGGACTATGATTTCCCGGATCAGTCCCCCATTTTCGATCAAGGTTTCTCCAGGTCCGGTAAAGAACTGTTCAACTGCCACAGTTCGCTCGCCCTCCTTGGAAACGAGCTTCAGGCTCGCCCCGAGGGCTAAAAGGGCGGTGGCCGAGTCGGCCGCCGGAGAAGCGTTGGCAAGGTTGCCGCCGATGGTACCCACATTTCGTATGGCTACCGATGCAATGTGTGAAACAGCGTCCACCAAAAGAGGGGCCTTATCTTTTGCTAAATCGGAATGTATGATTTCAGTAAAAGTAGTCCCTGCCCCGATTACAAGTTTGTCCCCTTCGGCCTTGATGTAGTCTAAACCAGACTCCCCGATGTAGATGAGCACCTCGGGAGAAAATGTTCTCTGGTTTATAGCGACCATCAAATCCGTGCCACCGGCAAGGACGCGGGCCTTGCTTCCGTACTGGGCCAGCAAATCACACGCATCCTGAGGACTATTCGCTTTAAGAAATTGTCCTTCAGTCATGATCTTCTACCTCCTTTCTTAGTTGGAATTTATCTATCTGTTTTTATCCTTACTCCTACCTTTTGCCAATAATGGTGCGTTCCGGCTCCTACTTGGCAGGGCCGATAATCTTTTGGTCGAATCGTTGGCGAAGCAGATCATCCCGGATGGGTGAAAAACACTCAAAAAAGACCGCCGGCTCGTCGCCGTCATTCCGTTCTGCATGGGGTATATTCGAAGGGATGTGG
>RCNB010010389.1_pt1 | contig 12171 bp, 9 predicted proteins | sample 2041321 | NCBI WGS metagenome assembly RCNB01 (sample SAMN09708232, study PRJNA481090) | Marine sediment metagenome, whole genome shotgun sequencing project. | reverse complement strand
ATTCCAGAATGGAATGATAGTGGTGTAATTAAAAACATGGAAAAAATACTAATAACTCATGATAGAAATGAAGTAAAAACTATTATGACCAATTATGTTGGAATCGTTAGGTCCAACGAACGTTTAAAACGTGCTGAAAAACGTTTACGAGTGCTTTATGAAGATAACAAGCGCTTATATGACCACTCTGAACTGTCTGTTGATTTATGTGAATTAAGAAATTTAATTACAACAGCTTATTTAATCACTCAATTTTCAAAGAATAGAATAGAAAATTGTGGTGGATTCTTTAGTTTGGATCTAAAATAATAAGAAAATTATTTTTTTACTAAATCCTTTATCATCAACTCAACAGTTTCAAAAACTTGTCTACAATGGAAGAAATCATCTTCTTCATTCATTATATCAAGAATAATGCTTGTATGACCTAGTCTTACATATCCAGCCAATTCTTCAGCCACTTCTTGATGGGTACCAACTAAGTAAGGACAAAAAGTTTTATAAGTATGGAATGGTTTTAGCCAATACACTTGTTTTCCGTCTTCTTTTTTATCAATCTTTGATAGATCTTTATGCCATGATGAATCTGAAGCTTTAGTTGCCATGGCATGAGCCAGACTACCTTTCATATCATCTGGAAACCTACGATTTGCAACTTCCCACGCTTCCTCTGATGTTTCGCGAGCAATAATTCCAAACCTAACACCCATGTCATAGTTCTTGTTGGGCTTAACACCTTCATATTCAGATATTGGTTTAGCATATTTCACTTTTGTAGCTCCCAATTTTTCTGCAGTCGCTATGCCAGCTTCAGAAGTACCGCTTATTAGTTCAATAGGAATCATTTCTTCTGGAATAGAAGGCATCATTTTAATTTTTTCAACTTTATAAAATTCTCCTTGATGACTAAATAAGCCTTTACTTTTAAGAAGACCTAAAGCAAGTTGAGAATAATCAAAAAGCCTGTCATATCGCTTATCGTGAGGCGTTTCATCTCCCAAGCTTTTAAGGTCATTCTGAAACCCACCAGCAATCCAGTTGATGTCAATTCGTCGTTTGAACATAAATGAAAGTGATGCAATTCTCTTTGCCAAAGCATATGGTGCAATATAAACTGGATTTACAGCTACCAGTGGAGTTAATGAATGAGTGTGTTCCAAAATTATTTGAGCAACCGACCAACCATCTACCAATGAATTATTGGAATAAATAAGCGTTCCTTCAAATCCATGCACTTCACTCCATCTGGCAGTATTTATAACCTTATTGTAATAGTCTTTCCCATCTACAACAACACCTCGTGCAATAGCTTGAGGTTCAGATTCAGGAGTGGTAGCATATACTTTTAAAAAATTCAGCATGTCTAAGTTTTAAGATTAATAGCCAGAAAATATACAAATTAATTTTAAATGAGGTATGAATGAACTATGAAAAGAGAAAAAACATGTATTAACTGCAATTAGAATAGTTTTAATAAGTCGAATAGAAATTAAATGAGCTAATAAAACTAAAACTCCAAATTCAATAAATCTCCTGTTAATTGTAATAACTCCAATTCAAACAATTTAGCATCATATTTTGCATTGTTTAATGCAGTTTGCGTATTTAACAAATTGATTTGTGCCTGACGGAATTCAATAGAAGTTACTTGTCCCAATTTATAACGCTCTTCTGTTCTATCAAAATTATTTTGATTTGTTATGATGTTTTGTTCTTGAGCCTGAAGAATAAATAAAGCATTTTGATAAGATTCATATGCATTGTTAAGAATGTTTTCAACAGTTTCCAGTTGTTGCTCCTTTAAAATCTCTTGATTCTCTAATGCAATTTTCGCATTGGCTACTCTTGTTTTTGTGTTTCCTCCATCAAACAAATTCCATGATAAATTAATTCCAGCGTTTAAACCTGTAGAATGAGAACGAGCTAGAAATGAAGTAGCAGGATTTTCACTTTTATTCCAACCATAAGAACCAGATAAACCTGCCGTTGGTAAATAACCTGCTTTATTGGCTTTTATGTTAAATTCGCTTATCGCAATGTTTTTTTCATTTTGCTGAAGAATGACATTGTTTTCTTTCGCTTTTGTAAGCAACTCCTCATAAGACATCAAACTAATAAAATCAACATCTGTTTCTACTATATAATTTATGTCTTTTTGAATTCCTAATACAATATTCAAATTGCGCTTTGAATTAGAGAATAGCTGTTTTGAATTAATAAGATTGATACTATCGTTATTAACATCTACTTCCGCATTAAGTAACTCCAATTTAGTTGACTGACCATATTCATATTGGTATTTAGCTCGTTCTAATCGCTCTTTTGAAATTTCTAAAGCTTCCTTTAAATTTTTCGTGTTCTCTGATAATCTAGCTATTTGAAAATACACATTAAATAATTGGAGATACATATTCTCGATAGTTTCTCTGGCTTGTAACTCTGATAAATTATAAGTTTCTTTTAATTGTTTATAATTATACTTTCTTCCTAAACCATCAAACAAAGTATAGTTAACATTTACAGATGCATTATAAGTTTTAGTTTCTGCACCATTTATATTGGTAATACTTCCGTCCTGTCTTTCTATTTCTTGATTACTATTGTTATAATTCGCACCTGCACTTGTAGACACAGTTGGCAAATATCTGGAATTATAAATACTGGAGTTGTTTTTGGCTATCTCAACATTATTATTTGCAATCATAACTCCGTAATTATTTTCCAAAGCAATTTGTAATGCTTCTTTTTTGGTCAATATATCTTGAGCACTAACTTGTAGAGAAACTAATACAAGTAGCATAGTTGTAATTTTTTTAATGTAATTCATCATTTTCATATTTTGATTCAATAATAGCCCTTTCTACTTCTTCTTTGCTTATTTCATTTCCTGTCACCATCCACTTTATAAACACTTTAATAGAATTAGATACAGATAGTAATAATGGCAACATTACCAAAGTTAACACCGTTGCAATACCAATTCCATAAGAAATGGAAACTGCCATTGGTTTTAAAAATTGTGCTTGTAAACTACCTTCTAATAATAAAGGTGCTAATCCTGCAATAGTAGTTAATGAGGTTAAAAAGATGGCTCTAAAACGTGATTTCCCAGCCTGGATTAAAGCTTCATTATATTTCATTCCTTCTTTTAGATAACCATTAAATTTCCCTATTAAAACCAATCCATCATTAACCATAATACCAATTAAAGCTATGATACCTAACCACGACAAAATATTTATTTTAAAACCATGTATATAATGTCCAAAAGCCACACCAATTAAACTAAACGGAATCATAATCATTAATAATAATGGTTGACTATACGTTCTGAAGGTGAATGCTATTACCATGTAAATGAGTATTAAAATAATAGGGCCAACTAATTTTAAAGAGTTAATGGTTTTTGTTGCTTCCCGATTCTGACCTTCATATAAAGCAGAAACAGTCGGATATTTAGACACTATTTCTGGCATAATTCTGGCCTTAATATCATCTAAAACATCAGTGGCACTATCATCAGTAGATTTTAAATCTGCTGTTAATTGTATTTCGCGTTTTCCTTCCAAGTGATTAATAGCAACATCGCCACGTTCAATTTTATAAGTAGCAATTTCAGAAAAAGGTACTTTACTTCCAGTTGGTGTATTAATCCACATATCATCCAAATCTTTTATAGAAGAACGATCTTCCTTTTTATATCGAGCCCAAACTCTAATTTCATCCTGTCCACGCTGAAAACGTTGTGCCTGAAAACCAAAGAAACCTGAACGAACCTGACTCATTACAGATTGAAGATTTAAACCTAAAATATTAGCTTTATCCTTTAGCTGGATTTGAATTTCTTTAATTCCAGCAGGATCATTATCTGAAACATCTTTTAATACTGAATTGGCAACTAATTCTGCTTTGAGTTCATCTTTCGCTGCCTTAAGCTCTGTTATATTATTACCTAATAAGGAAACCGCAACTGGACTTCCTCCAAAATTTCTACCAGAACCAAAAACTAAACTTTCTACACCATATACTTTTCCAGTTAACTCTCGTATTTTATTTGTTAGTTCTTGAGAAGATAAATCACCTCTCAACTCACCAGGCAATAAATTTACTGTTAAAGATGCATTTGAAGTTCCTGGACCAATTCGTTTAATCACATTTTGAACAACAGATTCATTATCAAAATCTGCTTTATCATACTCTTCATTAACTATCCATACCTTTTCTTCAATACTTGAAATGATAGAATCTGTAATCATTTCATTTGTTCCTTGCGGCATTTTAAGGTTAATCGATACGCGATTACTAGCAATATTTGGAAAAAAAGAAGTACCCACAATTCCGCCTCCAATGGCTCCAATGCTAAAAATCAATAAGGCGATTGGAATAGCGAATCCGAGAAATTTATTTTTTAAAAAGAAACGTAAGTATGGTACATAAACAGCATCTCGAAATTTTATTAAATATTTATCAGCGCCATTATTTAATTTTATAAAAAATGCATTAATTCTATTTGGTTTTCGGTCTTCACGCTGAAGTGCTTTTGAATGCGCCACATGAGCAGGAAGAATAATTAAAGCTTCAATCATTGAAACCAATAAGGTTAAGATAACTACAGTAGACACTTCACCAAAAAATTCACCAATTCTTCCATCTAAAAAGAAGAATGTTGAAAAGGCTATCATGGTCGTCAATAAGGCAGAAACAACAGGTGGCAACACTTCTATGGTTCCATCAATAGCAGCTCTAATTGGTGATTTTCCTTTTTCGTAATGATGATAGATATTCTCGCCAATTACAATTCCATCATCTACCAGAATACCAATAACGATAATCATTCCGAAGAGTGATAATACATTAATGGTTACTCCCAATTGTGCAGCGAAAATAAACATTCCGAAGAATGAAATAGGGATTCCTACAGCTACCCAAAATGCCAAACGAGCATTTAAAAATATAGCTAAAAAGAGTAATACCAATAATACCCCCATTGCGGCATTTTTTACCAATAATTCTGTACGCTGATTTAATGTAATTGATGAATCGCTTGAAACATTTAATTGAACATTATCATATTGCTGGTTGAATTTATCAATGTATTGTCTAACATCTTCTGCAGAAACTATTAAATCTTCGCTATTGGTATTACTTACTGTTATGTTGATGGCCTTTTTATCATTAAAAAAAATTCTGTCCGGAGTTTCTGACCAAGCGTCTTGTACATCAGCAACATCTTTTAGTCTGATAATATTTCCATTGGGTTCTGCTCTTACAATAATATTATAAAGCTCGTCTCCATAGTAAAAACGATTCCTTGCTCTAATTAAAATCCTCTTCACTGGTTTTTATATTTCCTCCAGTAATTAAAATATTGGTTCTACTAACAGCATTAGCAACATCCTGAAATGATAAATTATAGGCCCTCAAATCGTTTTCGCGCACAGAAATAGCAATTTCTTCTTCTGGGAAACCAGATATTGATACTTGCGAAATTCCTTCAATACCTCGTAAATCGTTTTCAACCGTTCTGGCATATTGTTTAAGTGTAGTTAACGGAATATTCTCTCCACTTAAAGTAAAACTAATGGTTTGTCTTGTAGTTTCAACTTTAGCAATTACGGGTGGCTCCATGCCACTTGGAAAAGATGGTACTCTATCTACTGCATTTTTAACATCAGCTAAAACAACATCAATATTTTTCCCTTTTACAGTCTCTACACTAATTGTTGCCGAATTCTCTTGAGATACAGATGTCACGCGTTCAACCCCAACAATTCCCTTTAGATTATCTTCAATTTTTAGAACCACACCTTCTTCCATTTCTGCTGGAGAGGCTCCAGGATATATAAGATTGATTCTTATTAATTTAGAGTCTGTTAATGGAAAGAAAGATGATTTTATTGATTTTGCTCCAATGGCTCCAAAAATTATGAAAGCAAAAATCAAAACATTAACTGCAACAGGGAATTTTATAAAATAACTAATGACTTTCTTCATGGTCTATTGCTTGTCTTCAAATATTTTTACTTGCATACCTTGATATGCACCAGGAGTAGGTTTTGATAATATAAGTGTACCATTTTCAACACCTTTAATAACTGCACTTTCAGCTGAAAAGTAAACAGGTTCAACTTCTATTAAATCTAAAATTGAATCTCTTACAATATATAATTGCTTGTTATCCACCAACAACTTTCTGGAAACCTCAATAGCATCTTTTTCACTTCTTGCAGTTAAATCTGCCTCTAAATATGTTCCTTCTCTTAAATCTTTATGTGCTAATTGAATGTAGGCTTTAATGGTTTGAGAGGTTGCATCTACTTTACCGTTTATTCTGATAACTTTTCCTGTATATTCTTTCGTTTTTTCAAGGTTATGAAGTTTTACTGCATTGCCTTTTTTTAACAAATCTGCAAACTCCGCATTAACTGATACTTCCATTTCATAAACACTTGGGTCGATAAACTCACCTAACTTCTGTCCTACTCTTACTAAAGATCCCGGAGTTACCAAGGCTTCGGTTAAAACACCACTAAAAGGTGCTTTTAAATTGTACTTACCTAATTTAACTTCCAGGTTTTTAACATTGTAATAAGCTGTATTAATTCCTCTTCCAGAAATGAAATACTTCTCTTTATCAGTATTCATTATAGGCAATTTTGGAGTCGCCTTATTAATATCGAAGCTATTTAGGTAAGACTGCCATTTTAGAAATTCGTTAGGATAATCTAAACGAATGTCTGGCATAATTGAAGTGATGCTATTATAAAAATTGCTTTTCTGTGATTGAAGATTTGCATAAAACTCATCACTGTTTATTCTGATAATATTCTCTCCTCTTGAATAAGATGTACCAGCTTTAAAATCTTTAGATGATGGTTTTAAAACACCTTGCACTTCTGCAAACAAATCAATTTTGTTTTTAGCTGTCAGATTTCCACTGGTTGTAATAACAATAGGAATATCCTTGTTTTCTACTTCTTCAACAAAAACTGTCTTGACAATTTTATCGAATTTTGGTTTTGGTTTCTTTTTATTATCAATTAAATATTTAGCAATAAACACTGCTCCTACTACTAATAATATACCTAATGCAATAGATAATAGTTTTCTCATTTTTGGTTAGTTATAAAAGATTATAATCGACATTATTCTTTTCAGATTTCATTTTGCAAATGTAAAATAAAACAATCATTGGTTGCATATGGTACTATATTAAATAAACATTCAACTATAAACTTAAATTATATGCATATTAAAGCGGAAAATATGCAGAAAAGCAAGCATAAATTATGAATTATTAGGACGTCTTTTTATAACTCCAAACGGCCAACCCATTCATAACAATAGCGTAGAGAAGTGTTTTAGATAGTTGTGGAATGATATCTGTAAAACCAGAACCTTTTAACATCACCATTCGCATCACTTCTACAAAATATTTTATGGGGTTAAATTCTGTAATTACTTGAGCCCATTCAGGCATACTTTCAATTGGTGTAAACAAACCACTCATTAAAATAAAAATGACCATAAAAAACCAAGCGATAAACATAGCCTGTTGTTGTGTGTCCGTAAAGTTCGAAATAAACAAACCTATTCCTAAAACTAATAAAATGTAAATGGATGTATAAAAATACATAAGAGCTAAACTACCAACCATAGGAACATTAAAAACGAGTTTAGCAATAATTAAACCAACTGTTAGTAAAGCCAAACCTATTACCCAAAATGGAAAAAGTTTACCAATTATAAACTGACTTTTTTTTATGGGTGTTACGTTTATTTGTTCTAATGTGCCAATTTCTTTTTCTCTCACAATGTTCATTCCTGAAAGGAAAAGTGTAATCATAGTAACCAACAACACCAAAATACCTGGAACCATAAAGGTTTTATAGTTTAACGTTTTATTATACCAAAATGAAGGAATGGTTGCAATATTTACAGGTTGAACATGTGTATCTGATGGCAGCATTAAATCCACCTTTAAATTTTTGTTGAACCTTTGAATTATTTGTGTGATATATACATTTTCAACACCAGCTGCAGCTCCATCAATAGCATTTATGGTTACTCCTAAATTATTGTGCTCTTCGTTTTGTAAATCACGTTCAAAATATGATGGAATTTCTAATATTACATCAACTTCACCGTTAAGCATCGCTTTACTGGCTAATGCTTCTGAAGGATAATCAGTTAACACATTAAAATATGTTGAAGCATTAAATTTTTCGATTAAAGTTCTTGATGTTGATGTATGGTCATAATCTATATACCCAAACTTGATGTTCTTAATATCGAAAGTAGCGGCATTTGCCAATATTAAGAGTTGAATTATGGGCATAATAAATATAATAGGCAACATGGCTTTATTTCTAAAGATCTGCTTGAACTCTTTTTGTATGATATAAAGAATTGTTTTCATTACTCCAGTCTAATTTTATATTTCTTCACACTTAATCCAATGAAAAACACTGTCATTCCTAATAAAATCAAGGTCTCTTTCCATACGTATTGCAGGCCGACACCTTTTAGCATAACCCCTTTAATGATGATAATAAACCATTTTGCTGGAATGATATTACTAATAATTTGCAAAGGCATTGGCATACTTGAAACAGGGAAAATAAAACCTGATAATAGAATTACTGGAAGCATTAATCCCATCAAGGAAATCATCATAGCAGTTTGCTGTGTAGCTGAAATGGTCGATATTAAAATACCTAATGCCAACGATGTAATGATGAACAGTACACTTTCTAATCCCAATAAAAATAAACTCCCTTGTACAGGCATTTTAAAGATAAAGATGCTCAACACAATAATAACAACAGCATTGATGATGGATAGAAAGATATAAGGAAACACCTTACCTACAATGACCTGAAATGGTTTTAATGGCGATACCAATAGAATTTCCATGGTTCCTAATTCCTTTTCTCGTGTAATGGAAATAGAGGTCATCATAGCAGAAACCAACATCAAAATAATAGTCATTACACCAGGAACAAACATATACACGCTTTTTAATTCTGGATTATAAACCATACGTGTTTGTGGTACAATTTGATAAGCCAAAGTGATTCTCTTATTTTGCTCTTTTAAATAGTTTTGTAAAATTGCATTCACATAATTACTTATGGTGTTAGCCGTATTTGGGTCTGTTGCATCTGTAATAACCTGTATGCTGGCATGATTCTCTTTTATCAAGTTTTTACTGAAATCTTTTTCAAAATTTAAAACTGCTTTTACTTTTCCTTTTTTAAAAACCGATTCGATATCTGATTCTTTTTCAATAAGTTGATTGATACTAAAATAGTTAGATGCAGAAATTTTATTGATAATTTCTTTAGTTGTTGCATCTTTTGAATGGTCTAAAATTGCTATTTCTACATTGTTAATTTCGTTAATAATGGCAAAACCAAACAATAAAATTTGCGCAATAGGCATCCCGAAGAGTATAAACAAGGAGCGTTTATCTCTAAAAATATGGTAGAATTCCTTTTTTATGAAGCCTATAAATCGTTTCACACGTATAAATTTTTAAAATTTGTTTGTATAAAAATTATTTCAAAAATTGAAAACGTGTGTAACCACTTTGTTCTCGCATTAAAAACTTTAAAATAGAATTTGATTTTAAACTTTGTTAATACTCGTTTCATCCTCTCGCTAATTTTAAAAACACATCGTTCATTGTTTCAGCCTTAAAGTGTTCTTTTAATTTTTTTGGCGATTTTTCCGTTAACCATAATAGATACTCTGTCACAATATTCAGCTTCATCCATATAATGTGTGGTCACAAAAATGGTAGTACCTTGGTTTGCCGCTTTATAGATAAGTTCCCAAAACTGTCGCCTTGTAATTGGGTCCACACCTCCTGTTGGTTCATCTAAAAACACAATTTTAGGGTCGTGTAATAAAGCAACCGAAAATGAAAGTTTTTGTTTCCAGCCCAATGGTAAGGAACCAACTAATTGATTTGCGACATTCTCTAATCCCAATTCTTCAATCAAGGCATTTGCCTTTTCCTTTATTCTTTTTCTCGATAGACCATAAATACCTCCGAAAAAAGTGATATTCTCCTTTATAGTTAAATCGTCATATAACGCAAATTTTTGACTCATGTATCCAATATTTTTCTTAATATCCTCAGCATTGGTAAACACATCAAATCCAGCTACGTTTGCAGAACCAGATGTTGGATTGGAAATACCTATCAACATTTTCATTGCTGTGGTTTTGCCTGCGCCATTGGCTCCTAAAAAACCAAATATTTCGCCTTTTTCAACATCAAAAGTAATCTCATTTACAGCAGTAAAATCTCCAAACATTTTGGTTAAACCTTCAACTTTTATAACTTTGTTATTGTTCATTATTTTGCTAATTCCATAAAAGTATCTTCTATGGTTGGTTTTGTTTTATCTATTTGTATTTCTGATAGATTTTTAGATTCTAAATATTGTATTAATTCCTTCGGATTAAATTCTGATCTGCTATCTGTATAATGCACAAATTCACCAAAAGGATATACGCTATGCTTATGTGCATAACTGTTTAAGCTTTTTATAAGCTGATACGTATCGTTTGCCCGAACATTATAAATAGATTTAGGATAGTGTTTTACAATAGCTTCTGGTGTATCAATCTCTAAAATTTGACCATCTTGAATAAGTGCAATTCGGTCACAAAGTTCAGCTTCGTCCATATAAGGTGTTGACACCAAAATTGTAATATCTTTTTGTTGCAGACGTTTTAGCATTTCCCAAAACTCCTTCCTTGAAACAGGGTCAACTCCAGTTGTTGGCTCATCTAAAAACAATACTTTTGGTTTATGAATTAAAGCACAACACAACGCCAGTTTCTGTTTCATTCCTCCAGAAAGTTTGCCTGCTCTACGGTTTTTAAATGGTTCAATTTGCACATAGATGTCTTTTATTAAGTCGTAGTTTTCTTCTATGGTCGTTCCAAAAATGGTAGCGAAAAAATTTAGGTTTTCTTCAACTGTTAAATCTTGATAGAGTGAAAACTTCCCAGGCATATAGCCAACACTGTTTCTTATGTTTTTATAATCATTAACCACATCAAAACCTGCAACTGTAGCTGTTCCTTCGTTAGGAAATAAAAGTGTAGTTAAAATTCTAAACAAGGTCGTTTTTCCTGCTCCATCTGGTCCGATAAGTCCAAAGAGCTCTCCTTCATTTACTGAAAAAGAAATGTCCTGTAAGGCTTTTACATCTTTATAAGATTTTGATATGTTGGAAACCGTAATACCCATTAGTCATTTGTTAGCCACATTTCTGCTGGCATTCCTATTTTTAAACTTCCATCGTTTACAACATCTACTTTTACGGCATACACCAATGCCACACGTTCTTCTTTGGTTTGAATGATTTTTGGAGTGAATTCTGCTTCCGAAGCTATCCAGCTAATTGTTCCTTTATATGATTTCATATCTTCAGCATCATCTATTTTTATTGTTACTTCCTGACCTATTTTTATATTGGCTAATTGTGTTTCGCTAACATACACTCGCAATTGCATCAAACTTAAATCTGCTATTTTATATAGTGGTTTTCCAAAAGCTGTGATTTCATTAGGTTCTGCGTACTTGATCAAAACCGTTCCGCTTACAGGATTGATGATTTTACTTTTTGAAATTTGGTCGTCAATTTGTTTGAGTTGAACGTCAATGCCTTTAAGCTCGTTCACCACAGGTGCATTTTGGATTTCTACACTTCTAATTTGGTTTTTAATAACATCAATTTCACCAGTAACATCGTCTAACTGTTTTTGCGTTCCTGCATTATCTTTTATCAGGTTTTCCGCTCGCATTTTGTTGGTGTTTGCTGTTTTTAATTTGGCATTTAAAACCGAAATCTGTGACAATACACCTTTAGATTTTGAACTAATTACAGATTTAGACACCAATAATTGTTCACGCTTTAAGGCTAACTGAATAGTATCGATGTATCCTAAAAATGTTTCTTTTTTGAGTACATCGCCTTCATTGACATCAAACTGCATCAATTTTCCGTTATTTTCGGCAGAAATGGTTATTTCTGTTGCTTCAAAATTTCCGTAGCCATCCGCTTTTTCATTTCCATTTTCACAAGAAGTAAAACTTGAAATGATGACGATTAATCCTAAAATTGTGTTGTATGTTTTCATTTGTAAAAA
>RCNB010002155.1_pt1 | contig 12171 bp, 5 predicted proteins | sample 2041321 | NCBI WGS metagenome assembly RCNB01 (sample SAMN09708232, study PRJNA481090) | Marine sediment metagenome, whole genome shotgun sequencing project. | reverse complement strand
CATGCACTTTATCTTCATTTTTCTTCTATCGTCTTTTTAAACTCAATTCGCGTCCCCAAAGTTTCCACTCTCTCTATATATATACGTTGTAAATTCCAATTTGTTCTGACTCCATTGATAATAAATAGCAATTTTCATGCCAAGTGGGATTAGGTTGTGGATTAATTCGGGGACAGGATACCCTTTCACCTATTTAATATGGTGTGCCTAAAAATACCCGTAAATAGGTGAAAGGGTATCCTGTCCCCGAATTAACTTCCTCCCCGAATTAACTGCTGTAAAATAACTTTACGGGATTAATTTTCCAAGCCGATCTTTTTCAGAATCTCCAGAAACCTGGGATCATCCCGAACTGGATCGAATACCGTATCGGTCTTCAAAAGACGAACCCAACTGTCATACCCTTCGTAGGCTTTCTCAAGCCACAGGAATCCCTCTTCGATATCTCCGAGAACAAAATGCAAAGCTGCCACAGGAGTGGGGGGAACATGATTTCGCTGATATTGAGATATCAAATCAGCCAATATCGTTCGTGCCTCATCCGTCATCCCCTGCTTCGCATATGCCATTCCTATCCAGGGCTGCATGTGGAGAGCCCAACCTCTCGCGTTGTCCTTCTCTCTCTGGAACAAAACCAAGGCCTCTGCATATCGGCCCTGCTGGAACTCGATATTGCCCAGATGGTAGTGGAGATAGCTGAAGTTCGGGTTTTTTGCGAAGACCCTCAGCAAAGCCTCTTTCCCTCGTTCGTATTGCCCGGAACGGTAATAGACCTGGCCCAGATTCCTGTTGATTACCAATGAAAGAGGATCCAGCTCGTGGGCACGTTCGATCATCTGAATGGCTTCATCATACCGGGCCATGCACATCATGTCGTAACCATACCAGTGGTGGGCCATGGCATAGTTGGGATCGAGCTCGATGGCTCGTTTGTACTCCCTTTCGGCAGCATTCCAATCCAAATCATACCGCCTTTTTATCTGGGCAAGAGAGGTGCGAGCCTCGGCCAAGTCGGTATCGATCTCCAGAGCTCGCAATGCGGCTTCTTTGGCTTTTTGATACGCGATATTCGGACGGTAGTTGCCGTATTCAGGCAGCAGGAGATAGGAGAGGGACAGCCCTGTATGGGCAAGAGCATAGTTGGGATCTATCCGGAGGGCTTCTTCAAAATGTTCGATGGCCATGAGAAGATCTGTCTCTGTCCTTTTGTTCCACAAGTACTGTCCTCTGGCATACGCTTTAAAAGCCTCTGAACTCTCGGTATAATGCTTGGCAATACGTTCCCGTTCTTCTCCTGTTAATTCCAACCGGAGGCTTTCTGTTATGGAATTGGTAATGTTATCCTGAACTTCGAATATTTGATTCCTATCTATCTGATAGCTGTCGCCCCAAATGCGTCTGTTGTCGGCCGTGTCGACAAGTTCGACAGTTATGGAAAGCTCATCCCCATACTGGCTCATTCGGCTTGCCAGCAGGGTATCCACACCCAGTTCCTTTCCAACCTCCTGAGGGTCGATATCTTTGCCTTTATATTGAAATACAGAACTCCGGGCTATCACTTTTTTCAAACCGGGCAGTTTGGCCAGTTTGGTGATGATGTTCTCGGTTATCCCATCGGCCAGGTACTCTGTTTCCGATTCCTGCCCTGGTCCAATATTATCGATTTTGAACGGCAGCACGGCGATCGAATCAAAAACCTTCCCTCCATCTCTTCCAAAAAAGCCGATGGCAGCTAGAACAAGCAGGCAAGCCAAAATCGCGAAGCTACCTAAAACAGCCCATTTCTTCTTGATCCCAAAAATACCAGCTATTCCCGTTTTCTTTTTCCCCGCGAAATCATCTGTTTTTATTTTTGATGCGGTCTTCTCGATCTGGCTCAACTCCGCAGACAACTCCTGCGTCGATTGAAATCTGTCTTCCTTTTCTTTGGCCAAACATTTCAAAATCACACGGCTGACAACTTGAGGAATCTTCAGATTTAAATCTTTCGGCTCGATGGGTTTTTCCTTGACATGCCTCAAAGCGACGCGGACAGGCGAATCCCCATCGAACGGCACTTTTCCTGTCAGCATTTCGTACAGGAGAATACCTAATGAATAGATGTCAGATCTCTGATCGACCGTTTTTTCTTGCACCTGTTCGGGAGACATATACTGGGGAGTGCCGATGATAATCCCGGTAGCGGTGATTCCCTGGCTCTCGATGGATCTGGCGAGACCAAAATCCAGGATTTTTGCGTTGCCATCTCTATCGATTATGATGTTGCCCGGCTTCAAATCCCGGTGCACGACGCCATGCCGATGGGCCTCGCCAAGCCCCTCGCATATCTGTTTGGTTATGTCCATGGCCGTAGCCACGCTCAATTTTTTCGTCATCAGGATGATGTTCTTGAGGCTTTCGCCGTCCACAAATTCCATTGTGATGTAATACGTACCTTTGGACGTGTTCAGGTCGAACATCCGGCAGACATTCTTATGGGATATTTCCCGCGAAAGCTTGAGTTCGTTCCTGAACCGGGGAATTGTCTCAGGATCGGCAGCCACTTCAGGCAATATAACCTTCAGGACAACCAGGATATTCAGCTCTTTATCAAGGACTTTGTAGACCCTGCCCATCCCTCCTGTGCCCAATTCCTCGATGATCTGGTATCTACCGGCAAAAAGAGTGCCCGGAGATAATTTGTCCATCGCAAGCATTTGGGCCTTGAGGGCTTCGAAAGGAGCTTTTTTTATTTTTAGGTCGAGTGGAGACCCACAATCCTTGCAAAAACGGAAGGATTCAGGATTGTCGGCGCTGCAATTGGGACATTTCATTGTTCTTTTTTAAGTAATCAAGTATCCCGGCACCAAATTAATTCTCCAGGGTTTAATTTACATTAAGGATATTATTTTGTTCCTTGTCTGTCAATCGAGGAATTTTTTGGGAGGGGAATAGAATGAGGGATCATGTCAATTTTGTTCCAGCATTTGTTGAAACCTTGGACGTCCGCGCAATGGGTCCCATGTCGGATCGAGTTTCAAACAAGAACCAGAAACGATGTGCCATAAATATTCATACGATGGGACAGAAAACAGGTATTCCAGCCGTTCTATTGCCTTTTCATGTTCCCCGACTATGGTAAAAATCCTGGCTAAATTTAAAACGTAGATGGGCCCCATGGCCGCATCTTTGGAAACAGGAAGGAGACTGACGGCCTGGGTTCCTTCCCGAACAGCATCTTGTTTGCGGCCAAGATAAGCATAAGCGATGCCAAGGGCAGCGTGGTATCGTGGATCATCCGTATGGCCCTGAAGGGACGTCTCCAAAAACGTGCGGGCTCTATCGGCATGAGATCTCATCCGGCTTACATCCTTGGTTGCAGTATACGCCTGAGCATAGGCCAGATTCTTATGAAACAAGAAATGCTGAGCTTCAAAAAAATCATAAGGAAGAATGTCAAGGGCTGCCAGGACTTCTTGATATTTTCGCTCAAACATTCCGAGGGTGAACCGCATTAGATCGGTCAACTGGTGGTCGGGTAAAGTTTCGAGCAAAGCAGAGGCTTCTTGAATATCCCAGTCTGCACAGACTGAAATGGCGATTTTTCCCAGACGGGGAGAAAGCCGCTTCGGGTTTATCGAAAGCACCCTGTCGAACCAGATGCTGGCTAATTCGTAATTGCGCATGGCGAGGTAGGAAAGCCCGATTTCATAGGCCAATTGAGAATAACGGGGATTAAACTTGAAAGCGCTCTCGAGTGTTTCCAAGGATTCTTCCCACTTCCCCTGCCTTCGCTGGATGAATCCTTTCAATTCGGGAGAGATATTGGGATGGGCTTTCTGCATGGATTCAAACACTTCCAAAGCCCGGTCAAAATCAAGCATCCCCCAGTAGAAATAAAACGCAAGGGCCGCTTGAGATTCTGGGAGATCAGGCTGTAGCTCTAGCGCTCGATCGACGGCTTCCTTTGCCTTCCTCAGACGTTCCTGTGTGTTGTCCTCTCCAAAAAAGTACAGTCTGGAATGGATGAGAGATTTTTCCGTATAAGCTAGTGTAAAGCCCGGGTCAAGCAGAGTTGCTTGGTCATACATCTCAATCGCCTGTTCAAAATCAGGAGTGCTCGAGTTGAGCCAACCCAGATACTCGTGTTCTTTTCCCTTGAGATAATAATTGTACGCTTCCAGATTTTTTGTCGGCTGTGCGTAGAGAGCCTCCCTGGCCGGAGCCAGGATGGTGAGATCCAACTGCCTGGCCACCTGTTCAGCGATATCTGCCTGAACAGAAAATATATCCTCAAGAACACGATCGTATCTCTCTGACCAGAGTTGCGTATCATCCCTTACCCGGATCAACTGAGGGATAACACGTACTCTCCCCGCTCCATCACCACTCCGGTCCCACTGCACCGATCCTTCCAGAACATAATCCACACCTAGCTCTGTACCGATCTGTTTAACGGTTCTATCGCTCTGTTTGTAATGTTTGGCACTGGTTCGGGAAATAATTCCCAGCCCTTGGAGTGCAGACAACCGGTTGTTTATCTCTTCGGATATCCCGTCGGCAAAATATTCATCTTCTGGAGATCCGAGATTTTCAAACGGGAGCACCACCATCATTTTCAAATCCGAAAGGAGGGCCGGGTTGCCATTTGGGAAAAATCGGATACTGAACCCCACAATGATCGCCAGGGCAAACAACAGCGCTATCAGGCCCCATCGTCTAAAAGATGGTTTTTTTAAAGGAATAATCCTTTCGGTTGTTGCAAATTCTCTCCCAATATCCTCCAATGCTCTGAAGACATCCGATGCGCTTTGGAACCGGGCCTCTTTATCTTTTTCCAGACATCTCAATATGAGGACATCCAAATCTCCAGGAATATCTGGATTGATATCTCGGAGATCGGGAGGTGCTGCTTTTCTGTGTTTCAGAGCCACCGTAACAGGTGTGTCGCCTTTGAAAGGGACACCCCCCGTCAACATCTCGAACAGGATGATACCGAGAGAATAGATATCGGCGCGATGGTCGACCTTGGTCGTTTCCACTTGCTCCGGGGACATGTATTCGGGTGTTCCGAACAAGATCCCGGCTCCTGTGTCGTCTTTTGCTTTCAAGGAGCGGGCAATCCCGAAGTCCATAATCCGGGCATTTCCGTCCTTGTCGATCATGATATTGCTGGATTTCAGATCGCGATGCACAACACCCAGTCTGTGAGCTTCCCGCAAACCTTCACACACTTGTTTGGCAACAGAAATCGCTTTGGAGATGGTCAATATTCCCGATCTTCGGATGAAACTTTTCAGGTCCTCGCCACGGACATATTCCATAGTGATATAGGTCGTGTCTTCAGATTCTCCCAAATCATACATCTTGCACACATTTCTGTGGGGAATTTGCCGCGTGAACTTCATTTCATTCCTGAAACGCCGGATGGTTTTGGGATCCGCAGCGATATCGCTTCTGATGAGCTTCAGTGCGACTTCTTCATCCACTTTTGTATCCAATGCTCTATAAATTGTCCCCATGCCTCCAGTCCCAAGTTCCTCGACAATCTGATACCGACGAGCGAATAAGGATCCCCGAGGTAATTTGAGAGGGGAAAATTTCAAGGTTTTGGAGACCTGTAAACGGGTTCCACAGTCAGTACAGTACCGTGATGTCCCGGGATTCTCCGAAAAACAGTTTGTGCATCGCATAATTACGCCATTGCAATCCAGAAGAGCCCCTTCAGCACAAGGTCAGGAAGGGGCTCTTCGTGTCTCTACTTCAGGAGCATCTAGAAGTTGAATCTAACTCCAATCCTGAATACTCTGGGATTCAGAATTCTCAAATCCTGACCGAAGTCATCTGCAGTGATTCGCAACTCTTTCTTGAGAGAATGTGCGGAGTTGGTGACATTAAAGGCATCGCCTGACAATGTCACCGAAGAAGTCTCACTCACTTGGAAAACTTTTTCCAATCTGAAATTCATCATCCAGAACACCGGCAACCGCTGATCTCCGAACTTTCCTCCGCCATCCGGATTGCCGTAGAGTTCCCCGTATCCTATTCCGGGCATGTACACCCGGACATTGGTCGGCATGACATAACCTTCCCGGGCAGAAAAAACGCCGCTGAAATTTATGCCTAAGGGGAACTGGTACAAACCGGATAGTTTCAACTGCCATCTGGAATTGACATAGATGTTCCGAACGCCCGAACCCCCGCTTTCCGGAGCGACCATACCGCCCTGGAAGTATTCCTGGTTGTTGAGTCCGACCGCAAAAGCCAACGATTTGATATCATCGATGACCCCGAGATATTCACCTTCGTAGAATCTTTTCCAATCCGAATACGTGACCGATCCGTTAAACATCCATTTGTTGGACAATCTCTTGGTAATAACCAACTGGGCTCCCAGGTATCTGTCATACATTTTTTGGTGATTGGTGATGTACTCATAGGGGAAAAGTTCATCTCTTCCGTAGATGTCGTAACCGACTGTTTCATCTTGGCTATCAACATAATAATTCGCTTCTGTTTCCAATTCGCCATCCGCCATCATCGACCGCCGCCAAGTCTGGTTGTGCCTTTTCTTGTAGAAAAATTCCAACCGCGTGGCGAAGTCGGCGAACAGCTCTTTCTCATACGAGAAGCTGAGCTCATCCAGGAGCGGAGAATTGTACTCGGTGTCGTATCTGTTCAAAGACACAAGCGACGTCGGATCATCAGGATTGACAGAACTGCTGTAATAGAGCCAATAATCGGGATCGTTGGGATCCTTCAGCTCACTCGTATCCCAGTCATACCCGAAGAGTTCATCGTTGGTCACTCGACCGTCTTCGTTGTTATCCTGCCAGAGCAGATCGATCTCTGCCCAACCGACCGGATTGACCCTATCCGCCAAGTTATTCCCGGATTGAGAACCGTAACGCGCAAGTGACAACTTGATGATATCCTTTCCGGTTCCGAACAGGTCATAAGTCAGGCTCAAACGCGGCGAAAAAACAGACCATTTCACACCAGGATCATATTCATCGAGTTTCACAGCAGGCATGTACTGCGGCAACCAGGGAGAAGCGGGGATATCCACATCTTTGACCAACGATTTTTCCTGGTCATACCTGACACCGAGATTCAAGGCCAATCTGCCGAAAGTGACCGTATCCTGGATGAAAGCACTGTAGCGATTGAAGGCGTAATTCACCATATAATCTCTGTTCAGCCAGGCCTCCCACCATTGCCCGTTGGGGAGGGTGTCATCAGGCCCCCAATAATTCAAGGTAAGGTTGCCTTCGTAATAATCGTGTGTGGTTGTCGTTGCAGTCACATAGTCCACGCCGAATTTGAATTCGTGGTCTCCACCCAATACATCTTCGGCAAAATAAATCACGCTGAAATTTGCGTTGATCTGATCCCTGTCGGTTCCGTATTCATCGATGTTGCCAGACAAATAGTAGCTGGGATAATACGCTTGAACCAAATAATTGCCCGATCCATCGGCCGTCCTTTCGCCTTGGACCGGTACGAGTGTGAACGGACCTCCCATGAAGCTCGCTTTGGCGTTGAGGTACAGGTCTCCTACGATGTACTCCAGCTCTCCCTTGTAGAAAGAACTGGGGCCGACCTGGTTCCACAAGGTATCGGTATCTTGTTGTGTGTAACCCACCGCCGCCCGGTTCCACTTTTGTTTGTTGTCATATTCGCCGAAAAAGTTTAATTTGAGGTTCGGCGTGATCTGAAAATCCATTCTTCCGTATCCCGAGACCAACCAGGTCCGGTCCGATTCACCAGAGAGGGTTAGGGCATCTATGTCCTGAACTCCCCATGATAGGTAAAACCAAAGTTTGTCCCTGACAAGCGGGCCGCCAAAATTGGCGCCATACTGATACAGCCTGTTGATACCGGCCGCCGAATACCCCAAGTCTGCCAGATCATCGGGAACATTGTCTGCTTGCCAGGCATTCCTCTCCAAGTCAAGAAAAAATGTCCCGCTGTAAGCGTTGCCGCCTCTTTTAGAAATCAGGTTGATCTGAACACCTCCAGTCTGGGCCCGGATGTCATTGTTGCCGTAGTTAATTTGGACTTCTTCGTAGCTGGAAATGTTGACATAAGCAGGAGCTGCCCCTAAAGCCGAATTGTCCGTAACGTTGGCGCCATCGATGCCCCAGGTATTGTCATCCTCCGAGGAACCATGGCCGAAATAAGAAGATTGCTGTCCAGCCTCATTTCCTCCGACATCTTCCCGGTCGATAAGTACACCAGGGATCAAGGACATGATCACCCAAGGATTTCGCGCAGTGGGCAATCCCATGATCATCTCTTCCCCGATATTCACGCCGACCTGCGCCCTTTTGGTGTCGATGACAGGAGCCTGTCCGATAACGACGATCTCCTCTGTGATATTAGACATTTGCATCGTGATATCGAGATTGAGATCTCTTCCGAACACAACGACCAGCTTATCTCTGATCAAGGTACTAAATCCATTCAATTCAAACTTAAGGGCATAATCACCGGCAACCGGGAGATTCAAGAACCGGTAATTTCCTTTGTACGAGGAAACAGCCGACATCGTCGCGATCTTGGATCCCGCCAATGTCACACTGACACCAGGTATCGGTACACCATCGGCATCCTTCACCGCACCTTTGATAGCTCCGAACTCCTGGGCCGAAACAAAAACCGCAATAAGGAAAAAAATCATAAGCAATATGATTAATCGTTTCATTTCCCTCTTGCCTCCTTCTTTTAAATTTTTTCTCTAGAGCGAATCCTCAATTTAACGATTCTCACCTCCTTTCTGTAATTTCTAATTCCTTTTGAGCAATAAATGTGCCATGAGCTTCCCACCCCCGTACGACAAAAAAAATTCCATTCCTTTTGTTCGATATTTAGGCATAAAAAATTGGGAAAGCAAGGCAATATTAGTGGAAGTCATTGAAAACAGATAGGATAGAGGCAGCATGCAATAATTTGTCTAATTTTCATACAAATGGAGGGTTTTTTCGTCCTTGTCCTGGCTCTGTATTTTGTATTTATTTATTTTTTCCAATTGTGCCCCTTTGAGCGATTTGGTTGAACACATCCATTTCTGTCGGTTCCTCAGGAATGACCGAGCAATTTATAGGGATGAAAGGCTGGCTGCGTCGAGAGGAAAGCGCATGGATAACCTTTGCGACCAGCCTCTTCCCTGTCCCAGTCTCACCTTCGATCAGAACCGAGATATCCGTGGGAGCAATCTTTTCGATAATCCTGTGTATCCCATCGAGTTTTCCCCACAAAATATTAGGCGAAATGTCCATATCCTTCATCCTGACAATCTTTGCAGGAAGAGGGAGACTCCGGAGAGCCTCCCTCAGAGGGGTAAAGAATTGGGTTGGTTAAATAACGATCTCAGCACCAAGGTAAATAATCCTCGGTAGTACAAACTTAAGCGGATCTCGGGAATTGTGATCCGTTGATTGCTTTCTTTTGGAAAATCTCCTTCCACGACAACAGTCTCATCTTTCGCCCGCAGTGGCAAATCGATATCCCATGAAATCGATTCCCCAGCCGAAACAACAATCCCACTATGTACAACGTGTTGTAATCCTGCGAAAATAAATGTCAACTCATAGGTGCCGTGAGAAAGGCAGGGAAATCCGTACATGCCCGATGCATTGGTTACGGCCTCGATCTCCGGCAAATCGAGTGAGGGAGACCTGAGGAGGACGATTACTCCACGGAGATTATCCCCTTCAGGAGTTCTAACGACCCCGCTGATAGCACAGTTCTGGCTTGCTTGGGAAAACGCAAATCCAGCAATCATTAGACCAGCTATAAAAAAAATAAGAACTTTTTTACCCATTTTATACCTCCTCTCTATCCTGAACTATTCATCGGCATTTTTTGCCATTCAGGCGAGTCGATCTTAACGCATATGTGAATTTCATCTCATTCACACCTAATAAAGCAAATTTTGTGCCAGATGTACCTCTCCTCCTTCATGTGTGACGAATAGTGCATAAAAAAAATGAGTTATATGGGGAAACCGGAAAGGATTAATATTTTAGTAGCGAACGATTTTCGTGAAATCCCCCTGTGAACCAGGGGACATATTGTCTATTTTTTTAGCATAAGAAAAAAAGGGGACGGTTCTATTTTTATCATTCAAATTTTCCTGGATTAATATTTTGTCTGTTTGTCTCAAAAAATAGAACCGTCCCCTTTTTTCTCAAGGTTTGATTCCGTATCGTTTGATCTTGTTGTCCAGTGTCTGCCGCGTAATCCCAAGAATTCTGGCGGCATCGCTCTTATTCCAGTTTGTGTACCTCAACACTCGTACGATATGGTCTTCCTCCATATGATCGAGTCTTTCTAGAGGAGCAGGGATGACCTGGCCTCCTTTTCGAAAAGTATAAGGCAAGTCTTCCGGTTGAATGACCTTCCCGTCACCTAAAACAACGGCCCTGTCCACACAATTCCTCAACTCTCTGACATTGCCCGGCCAATCATAAGATTCCAACAACCGCTTTGCTTTGGAGGATATTTTTTTCACCCTTCCTGCAATGAAATATTCAGCCAACGGTATGATATCCTTTTTTCTTTCTTTAAGAAGAGGCAGATTCACGGCCACAACATTCAACCGATAAAACAAATCCTCCCGAAAAGTCCCCTCCTCCACGGCTTTTGCCAGATCCTTGTTTGTGGCAGCAATGATGCGGACATCGACTGAAATGGATTTGTTCCCTCCCACTCTCTGAAACTCTCTATCCTCCAAGATTCGCAAAACCTTTGCTTGCAAATCCAGACTCATATCCCCGATCTCATCGAGGAATATGGTGCCGCCATGGGCCGACTGGAACTTTCCTTCTCGCGCGCTTGTGGCACCGGTGAAGGCGCCCTTCTCATGACCGAACAACTCACTCTCGATCAACTCCTTGGGTATAGCCGCACAATTGACTGGAACAAACGCAAACTCTCTGCGCGGAGAGAGGGCGTGAATGGCTTTGGCCACCAATTCCTTACCTGTCCCGGTCTCCCCCTGAACGAGCACTGTAATATTTGTGGGGGCAACTTTTTTTATGATATCGAACACCCTCTTCATCTTCTCGGCTTCGCCCAGGATTTGAAACTTGGGCTTCAGGGTATTTTCCAGCCAAACATTCTCCTGGACCACACGCCTGTGGAGGCGTGCATTTCCCAGCGCAACTCCGGCTTGGTGACAGAGCGCAATCAGGAACATCTGGTCGTCTTGGGAAAAACTTCCTACCGAGCCCCGATTGTCCAGATAGACAACTCCCAGAATCTCTTCTCGAAAAAGCAGAGGCGCACAAATAGCCGACCGGATGTTGTACTGCCGGATACTCTTGGCTTTCTCGAATTGTGTATCCTCCTGGGCATTGACCGTCATAATAGAAACCCCTTCTTTCAAAACCTTGTGGACGATGGTCCGGCTCACTTCCAATTTTTCTGACAATTCACTTCCCGTTTCGCTCCGGACGAGTTCACAGGCCAGCTCCTTGGTATTCTCATCGACAAGAGCGATAAATCCTCTCTCCGCTTCCAGCGTCTTCAAGGCCGCATTCATGATCTCCTCCAACATTTCATCTTGATCTTCCAGATGAGAATTGACCGCTTTGCTAAAATCATACAGGAGCATGAGTCTCTGATGATCCCTTTGAAGTGAGACAACATCTTTCGTATCCACTTTATCCAGAGAAAAAGGCATGGTCTTCTTGGCGTCAAGAGAGGCGATTTCCACCGCTTTTTCAGATAAGTCTTCGGCTGCAAGCATCTCAACGCTGGCGCAGGCGAATGGTGTATCTGTCTTGAAAATCAAAAGCGATTGGCCCATGGTCAGTTTGTCACCATCCCGCAACCTGTGCTGGGAGATGATTCTTCCGTTGACTTTGACAGGATTCTCTCCCCCCAAATCCCGCAGCTCATAACCACCGTCTTCGAGCGCCTCGATCTCTGCATGATCTCGGGACATAAAAGGATCGGATAAGGAGACATCGTTGGAGGGCTTTCTGCCAATCTTTATGACCTTTTTGCTGATTTCATAACTTTTGACTTCGAAATCTTTGAGTTGGAGGACTAAATATGCCATTATCTTCTATCTTCTTCCTGAATTATTCATACAGAAATTCAGGGGACACGTTACCGATTTCAAAACAAATCGGTACATGTCCCCAATTTCTGGCAATATGTCCCTGATTTCAATGCATATAG
>RCNB010010170.1_pt1 | contig 12177 bp, 14 predicted proteins | sample 2041321 | NCBI WGS metagenome assembly RCNB01 (sample SAMN09708232, study PRJNA481090) | Marine sediment metagenome, whole genome shotgun sequencing project. | reverse complement strand
ATATTTAACACTTCGTTATCAAACCTACGCAAACCCCACATTTAACACTTCTTGCATAATGTTAATTATGTCAAACGCTTAACTACACTTAGTAGTATTAACTCTTTAGACCCTCTTATAATTGGTTAGGGAAAACGATAAATATCCATGCTAATCATAAATCTAAAGTTTCTTCAGCACCACCTGTGTCTTGCCCGCCTCATAATTTCTATCAGGCGGCAATCCCTTCTTTGACATAGCTCTCATTGCAAGATTATCACATCTTTCATTTTCGGGATTACCAGCATGACCTTTTACCCATTTGAACTTAACCTTATGTTTGTCACATAGTTCTAAAAGCTCTGACCACAAGTCAGCATTCTTCGCTTTCTCTGTCCTTGTCCTCATCCAATCATTTGCTTTCCATTTCTCAGCCCATCCTTTTTCAATACTGTCAACAACATACTTTGAATCACTATAAATGGTAGCAGAATGCCTTGATCTCAAAGCTTGCAGAGCAACAATACATGCCATCAATTCCATTCTGTTATTTGTGGTCTTTCTGAAACCACCTGAATACTCTTTCCTCGTATCCCCTCTTACGAAAACCACACCATACCCACCTTGTCCAGGGTTATTAGAACACCCACCGTCTGTATAGATAACAATCTTGCGGACTTTTGATAAAGCTTCTGTTTGGTTGTCACTATTTATACTTCTCACTATTTTCGATTCTGATTTAACCTGTGTAACAGGTTTAGTTTTAAAACGTTTTGCTCCCTTGTTTTTGGAGGATGAGGATGATATATCTCTGTTCTTAAAATACCACTCTTCCGCTTCAGTTCTGGTTTTGAATCCTTTATGGAGAGCGTTAGGGAATCCCTTAATCTGGACTTCAGCACCGTTTTCACCATACCAAGAATTGTAAATCCCTGGTTTGGTACCACGAGCAACTGCGTAAAAGTTATTTTTTGTCATTGTTAATACCTCCTTGGAAATGATGACTACTGGTACTTCAAAATATTTACACGCGAGCCGTAAATACCCAATCTCTTGCAAAAATGATTTCTGAGGATTTTTTCAACAGTCTTTACCGCAATTGTAATATCCAACATTTTTATTTTATCAATTATGGTGTTTGTGGTGGGCTACATTTGAAAGGAACAAAGACAAATTATAAAAGGTTCACCCATGAAATGCTTTTAATCCTGTGATTGAGATGAGGTCTTTATAGTTTTTCCTGAATCTGTTCCACATTCTACGCATATCCCTATAGCATTGCAACCAATCTAAATTTAATTATTATGTAACATACTCAAGAGACTGTCGAAAAACCCTAAAACCCTCATTTTTGGCTTCGTAACTACTTGATTTGACTATACTTAAAATTCACAAAAATGCAAATTTGGACTTTTTCGACAGTCTCCAACGTAGTGTCAAATATTTTGACTTTCTGAATGGTGTCCTTGAATAGCAGTAAGGGATGCAGAATGAGACTTTTTGGGGTGGAAGAAGGGGCTTGTGAAACTGCAAAGCCAAATAATTGCTTTTAAATACAGCATAGGTGTAGTAATATAAAAGAACTCAGGTTCTTCGCTTGAAAAATATCAGAATCTTCTCTCAGACTATTTATGTACATTCCTTATCGCTTTAAGGGGCGAGAAAGAATGAGAATGAGTTTAAAGCCTCTGGATTTTATCCAAAGAAATTTTTTCTTGTGAACAAGGAGTTGGAAAAAGATCTTCCCAATGAAAAAGCAATTTCTCACCAATTAAAAGATGAAGGATATTGTCGTGAAGAAAGTGAAGTTCAGTGATCACTCACAATTAAAAATTGAGTTGTTGAAGAAACACGGAATGGTTATCGATAAGGAATTTATTAAAAATGCTGTTTTAAAGCCCGATAGAGTGGATAAAGGTTATAAGAAAGACTGGTCGCTCAAAAAAAGCTAGATAGAGACCACGTGTTAAGAATTGTTTATGAAGAACACAACGATTGTTTTCTGATAATAACAGTGTACCCTGGCAGGAGGGATAGATATGAGAAAGATTAAATATAGCAAGGATGTGGATGCCCTGCTTGTTGAGTTATCGAACAAGCCAATCGATCATGCTGAAGAAGAGGGTCAAATCATTGTCCACTTCACAAAAGATGGGGAACCAGTGCTCCTTGAAATTCTTGATGCAAAAGAATTTGTGTCAAATTCGGTTTCCAGTTTACTTCAAGAAAAAGAAATTATTTTACCTTAACCATAAATGGCCTGGAGAAACTGGATAGGCATACAGGTTTGATTTGCCGATATAAAAGTAATACTATCGGAGGCAAATCCATGAAGAAAGTACAGAGGATTCATTATGAAGGACTATCATATAAATATTTTTTATAGTGAAGAAGATGATGGCTATATTGCCGATGTGCCTGATTTAAAGCACTGTTCCGCTTTCGGCGCAACACCCGAAGAAGCCTTGCAGGAAGTAATGCAAGCCAAAGAAGCTTGGCTTAAAGCAGCAAAGAAGAGTAGGAAGCCTATACCAACTCCCCACTATCGGCCGGTAATCTACCAAGTTGCTCAGGGTTGGATGCTTTGGTTTGATTCAGGGTGCCCACCAGACTGCCGCCGGACAGCACTAATCAATGACATTAAGAGATAACCTCGTAGACATAAAAGCTGGGCTTTATCTTTAAAAGAAAAGATATACCCCTCCTCCTCAGACCCGAAGCCCCCCTTCTATCGCATAGAACCGCTTAAAAAAGAGACGCTAGTTTTGCCCAAACCTTTTGCTGGGTGAGTTTATTTCTGTTGCCTCCCCAAACTGTAGCTCAGCAAGTCTTGTATACAACGGATCGCGGCGGACCAACTCTTCATGACGACCAACATCGATGATTCTACCCTCGTTCATGACAACGATGCGGTCGGATTTCAGCACCGTGGCCAACCTATGGGCGATAACAATCGTTGTGCGTCCCTTCTTCAGGTATTCCAGTGCCTCCTGCACCAGGCGTTCGCTTTCTGCATCCAGTGAGCTGGTCGCCTCGTCGAGCAACAGTATCGGTGGATCCTTTAGAATCGCACGGGCAATTGCGATACGCTGTTTCTGTCCACCGGAAAGGCGTGCTCCCCGTTCGCCCAGGAAAGAGTCGTAACCCTTCGGTAGTTGCTGGATAAATTCATCCGCGGCAGCTGACCGGGCCGCAGCTTCGATCTCTGCATCTGTGGCTCCTGGGCGACCGAAGTGAATATTCTCACGGGCACTTGCCCCAAAGATCACCGTCTCCTGTGGTACGATACCAATTCGGGCGCGCACGTCTTCAGACCGCGCCTTGGATATATCGACGCCATCGATAATAATTCGTCCCGCTTGGGGGTCATAGAACCGCAGCAGTAAGTGGAAGGTCGTACTTTTACCGGCACCGGAGGGACCGACGAACGCAACCCTCTCACCAGGTGAAATCTCCAGGTCAAAATCTTTAATTGTTAAAGTGTCGGGGCGGGAAGGGTAATTGAAGGAAACTTTATCAAAGTGAATGCGTCCATCGCGAGCATGGGGCATTGCCACGGGGTTTTCGGGGGTCTTAATTGCGGGTTGGGCATCGAGCAGTTCCACCAGCCGTTCCATGGCGCCGGCGGCCCTCTGAAGCTCACCCCACACCTCGCTCAAGGATGCTGCTGACATGGCCACGAACATTGCATAGAGTACGAACTGACCTAGTTCGCCACCGGTCATCTCACCACCAAGCACCGCACGAGCACCGATCCAGAGCACTACAATCAACGCGCTAAAAAGACCTGTAGTGGCCACAGTGGAGAACAGGGCACGAGCTCTGATGCGCCGTACGGCGGTTGCAAAACTCACCTTGATTGTCTCGCCGAAGCGTCGACTCTCTAACTCCTCAGCGGTAAACGCCTGAATCGTTTCCACAGCATTCAGGGTCTCACCGGCCATCCCGCTGGCATCAGCAATGCGGTCCTGAGAGTCCCGGGATAAACGCCTCACCCAGCGGCTGATCGCCATTATGGGTACCACCACCACCGGCACCAGCACCACGATATAACCCATGAGCCGCACATTGGTAACGGCCAGGAGAATCAATGCACCGATAAACTGTATCAAAGAACGCAGGATGATGGACAGCCCCGCCCCGGAGATTGATTGAATCAGGGTAGTGTCCGCGGTAAGTCGAGAGAGCACCTCCCCAGTCTTGGTAACTTCAAAAAAGGTCGGATCCATGCGAATCACGTGTTGGTACACCGCATCCCGAACATCAGCTACCACGCGCTCTCCCAGCCAGTTGAGGAAATAGGAGCGGGCCGCTCCGAAGATCCCGAACAGCAGAGCGACGCCGAGAAAGCCATAAAAATACCGGTCTACAGTAGCAGCGTCTTCGGCGGAGAAACCAAAGTCGATCACATAGCGTACAGCAACCGGCAAGGCCAGGAAAGCTCCCGAGGCAACCAATAATGCTCCCATGGCCAAAAATAGCGTTCCTAGATACGGCCGGACAAAGGGAGCAATTGCACGAAGGGGCTTTAATGAACTGCCTTTGGGGCGATTGATGTTAGAGTAATGCGGTGGCATAGAAGGTCTCCTGTCTTAACTTGTTATTTAAGCAAGTAATATTACATCGTATCTGCAAAAAAGTCAAACGTGGGCTCTGCCCTCCCCCACGACCCCCCTCTTGCATATATGATAGATCCGATATTAAAAGAAGCCATATTCACTAAACTAAAATTCCGTCATTCTTTTGTATTGTTTTATTGCTAGTGCCAGTAAGTCCTTCTAACAACTTGATTTCTTCTTTCTGGAACTCCTTTGATAAGTGGCTGTATCTCATCGTCATGGAAATGTTAGAATGGCCGAGTATCTGCTGTAGTTCTTTTAAGCTGTATGTTTGATATGAGACTGTCGAAAAACCCTAAAACACCAATCTTGTGCTTTGTAACTAGTTGATTTTATTACACCAGAAATTAAGCAAAATGCTAAATTTGGATTTTTTCGACAGTCTCTATGGTAATGTTGAAAAATAGAAATTTTTAAATTTTACAAATAGCTTAAAAAAAGTTATATTGAGCCTCAAGAATACACTCTGATCATGTTTCAGACTCATTCACCAATTAAAATGGAGGACAGAAGGCATGAAAAAGTTCTTCTTTATAATTCTGATACCCTTTATTCTATTTTCATCCACCACCTACTCTAAAACGATGTATGTCACAGATACTCTTTATATCATGGCAAGAAGCCAGCCTGGAGTAGATTTCAAGATAGTGGACCAACTTTCTTCTAATGAAAGGGTGAATCTCTTAAGAACTGAAGAATCGTGGGCACAAATTTCCTTTAAGGATAACAAGACAGGCTGGGTGCTGGAAAGATTCCTTGCTGAAGAAACACCAAAGTCCATCCAAATAGCAGAACTAAAGGAAACACTAAATGCCCAAGCAGAAAAAATAGCAGCTTTGGAAAAAGAAAACATAACACTTAAGCAAAGCAAAGCTGAGATGGCAGAATTAATAAGCAGTCTCAAAATTGAGAATCAAAGCCTCAAGGAGGCACCATACAGGATCATGCTCCTTTTAGCAGGAGTTGGTATTTTTCTATTTGGATGCATTATAACCTTGATTCTTCAGAGGACAGGTCAAAAAAAAAGGAGCAGATTGAGTTTTTAAACCCGAGAAATAAATTTCTTTAATATGAACAGAAAATTAGATATATAGAAATTACGCATATTGATTATTATGCGATAAATTAATCCTGTAAAATGTGGTGGTGGAAATATGGAAAAAATTTTTGATGGTGAGAAGATGGCAAAACTAGGTACTGAAAATAAACCTGCTTTTGTTAATGTACAAACAGAAGAAAGATTGAAAGAAGTAGCATTAATATTTGAAGAAAATAGTTGGGAATATACAATTGAATTGGAACCAGATAAACCAGAGGATATTACCGATTTAGAAAGATTGTTGAATCCACCAAAACCAAAGATAGCCGAGAAGAAAATTGGACGCAATGAGCCCTGCCCATGCGGAAGCGGGAATAAGTATAAAAAATGCTGTGGTAGATAAGGCTATTTTACATTCCAAAAGATTAGTCTGCGCGTAACCACTTGCCTCACTCTGACGGCTGGAAGCAGAGGCACTTTTGTTATTCCTTAGTTTATTAAAGTTGCTAAAGAAGATATATCTAATGGTGGTAGAAATGACGATTTCTCCAACCAATGGTTGGAGTTTTTTCTTGCCCTTATACGTAAGATAAAACTGGCGCATATACCAGAGATTTTGAGATGGAAACCCACTAATTCCGGGGAATTCATCTTATAGATCGTATAGTGGAGTTTATTTACCAAGGATACGGTTTAAGGGTATGGCAAGTACAGTTAATTATCACGACCCCTAAAATCAATAACTGTGACAGTTGCAGGCTGATTTCTTTTGTGTAATTTATTGCTACTATATGATGTGAAAGTGATTTGTTAATTTTTTAAAGAATTTGCTTTTAGTTGGGAAAAGTATGGTTGCTTGCGATTGTTTGCAAAAAAAACGCTCTATTTTATTTAACCCTGTCACATTCGTCGTCAAGGGCAACCCAGTAGGGAGTCCCGGCAACAAGGTTAGTATCTATAGACCTAATAAGGGGATGCGGATTTGTATCAGGAATACGATCACCGTTCGTATCGATTAAAGCAGGGAAATATTTTTCATCTGGAAAAGGGCTCATCATTGCATCGGCTTTTCCGTTGATAACTTCAGCAAGGCACAAAGAAATATCAAATACATACTTAGTGGTCACGGACTGATCCGGACCATTAAAATAAGCATTTGTCAGCTGAGCGGATAGCGGTCCTGCTTCCTTTTTACCTTTCTGGCAAAAGCCACAAAGTCTCCTGTGACTGCAACGATCGCTATGTATGTTAAGCTCATCTTCTACAGCAGTAAAATTAAACTTAAGCCTCACGAATTGTTGGTAGTATGGCAACCCCTACAACCTGAAACACTTTGCCGCTTTTTAGGATGGCTTACTGATCCATTTCGCAGATCAGGAGCTTGCGGGCTGTAATCGAGCCGATCAGCAGTTTGTTGCCATAGGTGGTGCCGCCGCTACCTGCAGAAATCTGCTGGCCAGCGTTCAGATAAATCTCTTCGATCAGAGGCTCTGCTCCGCTCACATCAATGCGCAACACCTGGCTCGGTGCTTTGCTGCGCACAATGAAATGCATGACCAGGGCGACGACATTCGAGTGTGCGCCGACCCAGAGTGAACCGTCTTCCGCAACATCGATATTGTCTGGCGAGGTACCGAGATCGATGGTCTGTACTGTGGTCACACTTCCGTCGGATGGATTGCGACTGACGACCCGTATCTCCTTGCTGCCGGTTTCGGCGATATACAGTGTCTTGTAGTCTGCCGAGGTGTTTATGCCACCTCCCGAATGAATATCGTCCGCGACGACTGAGTAGTCGTTGCCATCGAAATAAACAAGATTAGTCAGTGTCTCTCCTCTCCCGCGATCAACATCCTGCGCCACATAGAACTGACGCTTGCCGACGGCGACCATGTCATTGGCGCGGGTGATCAGAGGACTCACAAAGGTTTCCTGGTGCCGGAATACTCCGGGAGTCTCCTCAAGGTAGCGTTCAATTTTTTCTTTCCCTGTTTTGCGGTCCTCGGGATGATTGATCACAAGCAAGTGCCGCTGCCCGGTCTGATCGATAAACAGGCTGATGCCGTGCGGATGCAATTCCGGACCATCTGCAATCGCCGACGTCGCTTCCGGAGGGGTGCGTGTCAGATCAACCCGCAGGATATCGCCGGGGCCTACGGGTTCGTCCTTGACAACTCCCAGCCTGTCATACAGAGACACGTAGGCCAGTCCACGCGCGCGATCAATCTGGACATCCTCGCCGCTTCCATTCATTTCGAAGTCGGTGCAGGTGCCCGCGAAATGCTCGTCAACATTCTGGTTGACAAGGCTGTACAGATACAATCCGCCTGCTGTACAGACGATCACAATGATGACGAGTGCGCCCAGAAGTACTTTCTTTATCATTATTCATCTCCGAGTTTAGTGGCTGAACTGGAATAAATACTACCCCAACAACCTTAGGATTTCTACACTCCCCTACAGGAGCTTCTTCTGACACATCATAGTCAATAGTGAAAATAGGTCCAGAGCCTTCTGCAATAATTCCTCCACCTAAATCTACTGATATTATTTTGCAGCAACCGTCAGGGAGTTCGTTTGCTGAACATAAAAAACCGGAAGCGCGATCGACACCTTCACATCCAGTACAAGAAATAAAATCATCTTCATCGCAAACCTCCAGCTGGATACCTCTTACACTGAAACCAGAATTATCCAGACTCACTGCTACTTGACGTTCCTCTTCACCTGGTAGACCGTTACCTGTTCCGATGGTAATAGTTGCTTCGTTTGCTTTTATCGGTGGAATTGCAAGGATAAAAGAGTATGAGATTATAATTAATGAAATTACTGTTTTCCTAATCATAAGATTATCCCTTTTAATTAAAACTACTCATACACTCACCAATCCCCTGCTTTCACAAACTCGCTGTTGCAGCAATTAACGCTCTGCGTTTTATATCATGTGCAATAATAATAAACTAGCGCATAAACAAGAGCTCCACGACAATCGTTAGTGTAGTTATATATTGTCTTGGTGTTGTTCCCTTTAAAGCATAAATTAAGAAACAAAGCAACTTCATTTTAAAATAACTACGTTCAAACTCCAATCCTTGACTTTTTTAAACAACAAAACCCCACTTCCTCGGAATCTGGTTCCAGGAAAAAGCGGGGTGAATAATCTACTCTGCTTCTTCAGCAATCAACATCAGTACACCATCAATCATTTCCTCAATCTCTTCCTTAAACTCCTCATCTTCTTCCATTGCCTCTACGATTGCAGGGCTCCACTCATAGTATAACCTTATTATCTCCTGGCCTGTTGGAGTTTTACTTAAAACATTATCACGAAAATTTCTCAAGAGTTCTGTTTCCTCTGAATCTTCACCATAAATTTGTAATGCCAGGCAAAATTCTCTACAAGTGGCAAAGGAAAACAGAACTATTCCTCCAGATTGCTGGCACGCCGCTCCGCAAGCGGCAAGACCATTACATGGAATATTGGACGGAATTGCGATCCATTCATCAGAGCAACCAGTACCAGTCGTACAAACACAACATCCCCGGCAGCCACACGCAAACAATTGAGCCCAACTATTATCAATAGCGCAAGGTAAACTTACCAAACAAAATAAGATCATTAAGAGTATATTGAGTGTAGCTCCTTTAATAATTTTTTTCATATTAGCCTCCTTTTTTGGTTGCAGGGAGAAATCCATTGACGTTAAAAGTAATATCTAACGCCATTGGATACTTAGAATGATGCTATTATTTAAAGAAATGTTAATTGTACCATCCTCCAATACACTCACCGTCCTGACATTCACCCATCATTATAACATCGCCAGAAATGAAGAACTGACAAAAAGTCCCATCAGGAAATATCACATCTTCATCCCGGCATACACATTCTTGATGACTCAGAGCCAAGCAATGTTGGCAGTAATCTTGATAGCGATCGTAGCATACTTGATCTATTTCACATTTTATACCATTGCATTCTTGATCAGATGGAGGCATCAGATTAATTACTGGAACGTGATTGTAAAGCCAGGGGTGAGTATCAATAAGCAGTGGTCTAAAGCGAAGTTTGATGTTTGTAAGCGTAAGAGAAGATGGAAAAAATCCAGGAATATCTGAAGATATAGGAGATAATGATATACCATCAGCACCATACATATCCTCAAACCCTACTTGATTACGGCAATCATTTCGATTTGCACATTCCTCTGGCACTATTAAATGTTCTGATGAAAGGGTAACTGTTCCAATAATCTGTATATCCTCAGTTATAGGTAGATGCCCGCTCGAATAGGGACCATAATACTCATACTCCAGGGAGTTTAAGATAGATAGCAGTTGAAAGGAATTACAGACACCTGTACACTCACACGAGTATAAACCAATAGTAAATAATAGGAAGGTCAAAAAAATGATTATTTTTTGTTTCATTTCCCCCTCTCCTTCCAACGAATAAACCCCACCTTCTCAAAATCCTCATCCGAGAAAAAGTAGGGTTATGTATAAAGTTGGTTCCATTTGAACATCCTGATTAATGTTCTGTTGATGCTTAATTAAAATACAAGATCCCTCCATTGTCAATAGCAAAAGCTAATAGCGTTAAATGTAATATTTCATGCCGTTATATTGCGCAAAATTTCATGCAATTTGATTAACGTCTAACGGAACATGCTGGTTGCTTTTAATTCTTTGAGAAGTTCTTATTATAACAGAGATACAAGAGTCTTGCTGAACGCTTCTTTGGATTGGACAAACTGTTTCCATCATACTTCTTGAAAGTAAAACCCGCCTTTTTTAACAGTTCATCAATTTCATGAGCCTTATAACCCCGTTCAATATGTTCCTCCTGAAATTTTCTGTAGAGTCCGCCATCTTTTAAAAATCCAGTTATTAAGCAACGGCCTAAAGCTCGCTTCTTATTAAAAGATGTTTCGATGATAATTGTAAGATTCTTATCGTGTGTTGTTGTAGTACTACACCACAAGTCTTGCAATCCCTCAAATGTGTTCATGTCAAATGCAAATAATCCATTCTGACTCATGTGTAACTGAACTCTATGGAATACTTTCGCTAAATCCCGTTTTAATGTGAGATAGTTCAAACTGTCGAACATGCAGGTAATAACATCAAAAGTATGTGGCAAGGATAGTTGACGAATATCCCCTTGTAAAATTCTTGCATGTGGTGCATTTTGTTTTGCGTAATTGATTTGATGCTTAGATGAATCCAAGCCGACTGCAGAAAACCCTTCCTTACATACGAACTTCAATAAAGAACCTGTACCACAACATAAATCCAACCAAGTGGAAGTATCAGGTGCTTTTTTCCTTACGACCTTGCGAAGGAAAGGCCACATTTTTTCACCCCAGGATTCCCATTTGTCATTATAAACATAAGCAAAGTCATTTCCATAGATTGCTTTCATAACCTCTTCCCAAACTACAGTTTAAATCCAATGTCGCTAAATGTTGGCTGTGGGGTCACGGAGACCCCTTATTTGGTTTTCCCATAGATTTCAACTCGACAGTATTCTCTGAAACCTAGCTTTTTGTAAACATTCTCCCCCTTTGGTAAAGATTCAAGAACACCTACCCTGTACCCCATCTTAAAAGCATCTACCAGGCTGTAACGTGTTATTAAAGACCCGAACCCTTTTTCCCTTTTTGAGGGAATGGTTGATACTAAATTGACTTCAGCTACACCAGCAATTAGAAACAGCAGTGAAGTAGCTACTGGTTCTCCATTAAAAAACCCCAGATATAATCTTTGCTTAAAATCGTCGTTAATAGGAAAGGACTTGATGAACTTCACATACATTTCTTTAAAAGAACTGGATACTCCTAGACCAACTGATGATGTTTCCGCCCACATTTCAAGTTCCGCTTGTTTTTTGACAGATTGAATGGTCATGCCTTGCGGCATAGGAATTTCCTTGTTGGAATTCGAAAGGTCTGCAGCCATGCAAGGAACACTTCCTTTTAATGAAAAACCATTGGCCTTCAGGCGCTCAATAAAATCTTGCGACATTGATTCTGGGAAAACCCACCACAAGCAGGGCATCTTTCTGGATTCAAAGAAATGAATCGTATTCTCTATTTTTGAATCTATGTCTCCTTTAACAGGTTTAGTGGAAGTTATAAAATTGAGGGATGCCACGGGCACACCCGTTGTCATTCTAATTATTTCTCCTTCATGCTCAATTAAGGATTGTGGAAGTTTCCCCCAGTATTTAATGCATTCAATGAAATTAGCTTTAATACCCTTAATAACTTTTTCTTCAGAGAAATCCTTAAGAATTCTAGTCACTGTTCTTTTCTCCTCTTCCTTGAAATTACCTCAGCACAACGGCAGTTTGCAACAATATAATCCCAGAATTGCTGACTTAAAGATTGAGAAGTTTTTGGGCATTTCCTCCCAGAACTGCTGTGATTTCTTCTTCCTTAAACGTAATCCCATCTACTGCCTTTTGAGGAAGGTCTTTCAAGAGTTGTACCCAGTCCTTATTAGACATAATCGAACGCAAAGATGGACTGTCTGATC
>RCNB010004852.1_pt1 | contig 12186 bp, 9 predicted proteins | sample 2041321 | NCBI WGS metagenome assembly RCNB01 (sample SAMN09708232, study PRJNA481090) | Marine sediment metagenome, whole genome shotgun sequencing project. | reverse complement strand
AACAACATTTTCTCTACCATAAATTTCTCTCAATTTTAAAGTTAGTTCGGTTCCAATTTGACCACAAGCGCCTAGAATAAGTATAGAATCTCTCATTAATGAATATTGAAAAAGTAGGCAAATATAAAGAAATAAAATCGCTCAAATGAAACAAAACATACATTTTACAATGCTAGTTTTATTACATTTGTTTAGTCATTAAATTGAATTGTTATAATACTTAATATGGCTATAAATTAAGACTGTTTATTTGTAATCAGATATTGATTATTTATTAATTATAAAAAATATTATGAACGTTAAAATTCTATATCTATTTATACTTGTAATATGTATTAGTTCTTGCAAAAAAAAAGAATCAACAAATGTGAATAAATATTTTTCGGTATCAGACACAATTAATATTGACGATCAAAAAGATATAAGAAGTATAGGAGAAACCTTATTGCCAGAATCGAAACAAAAAGTTGAAAACTGGAATGAATATCAACAATTGGATCAATTGATTACAAATTTTTACAGTATATCTCCAAGTGAAGCATTAAACTTATCTAAAGAACTCTCAACAATTACACAACAATTAAAAGATTCTGTTACTATTGAAAGATTTACACAACCTGATATTAGTATTAGAATTAATGTACTACATAACAACGTCTTGAGACTATCTGATATGGCCACTATTTCCGCTATTAATTCTGTGGAAGTTAAAAATGAAATTCAAAGTATACTTGACGCTTTTTCGGCTTTAAATGCAAAAATTAATAATATAACAAAACAAGAAAAATTAGAAAAAGAGCTGGAAATAATTGAAATCAATTAAGTTATAAATTTAATTGATAGAATTGAATAGAAGCCTTTCGTATTATTTTAATATATTCGTTCCATTAATTATTAAATTTATGCTTAAAAAATTACTTCTTATACCGGCATTGCTCATTACTTTCAATGTCTTAAATTCTCAACATTTACCAATATTTCCATCTGATAATAATATTGCAAAAAAAAATAGACAGGCATTTAAAGATATCTCTGAAAATTACGAAAAATACTTCGCCAGTAAGGATAGAGACAAAAAAGGAAGCGGATATAAACCATTTAAAAGATGGGAATACCATTGGAGTCGATATTTACAGCAGGATGGTACCATAGCTCCTGCAAAAAGTTTATGGGATGCATGGGAGCAAAAACAAAAAATGACTAAGTCGTCAATGGCAGTAAGTAATTGGTCAACGAAAGGCCCAATTTCTCAATCAAGCAATAGTGGACAAGGGAGAATAAATACCGTTATGGTAGACCCAAATGATGATAACATAATTTATGTTGGTGCTCCGGCTGGAGGATTATGGAGATCTAATGATGCAGGAATTAACTGGACTCCTTTGATAGATAACTTACCTCAAATTGGAGTTTCGGGTGTAGCGATAGACCGAAATAATTCAAATGTTATATATATTTCTACTGGGGATGACGATGCTGGAGATTCTTATTCGATTGGAGTTTTAAAATCGACAGACGGAGGTACTACTTGGCTTCAAACTGGTTCATTGGGGTCTATAATTGGTGATAATTCATACCCTACAAGTAATGAAATCTTAATCGACCCAACAGATTCTAATATTGTTTGGGTTGCCACAGGGGCTGGTCTATTTAAATCTATTAATGCAGGAGTTTCTTGGGTGAATAAATTAACGGGAGAAATAAAAGATTTTAAATTGAAGCCCGGAAATCCAAATACTATCTACGCAGTTTCTAGAAATACATATTTTAAATCAACAAATCGTGGAGAGGCATTTACCACTGTAACAATTGGCCTCCCTGATCCTAGTTCAATAGGACGATTAAGGGTTGAGGTTACTGATGCAGCACCTAATAATGTTTATATTTTAGCCGCTAAATCAGGATCCCAAAATTGGGCTTTTGAAGGTGTCTATAAATCTACAAGTAGTGGCTCCAGTTTTATAAAAACAATAGAAAGTGATGATATATTTGGCAGTAGTCAGGCTTGGTACGATTTGGCCTTCGCAATATCTCCCACAAATTCTGATGAAATGTATGTTGGCGTGTTGGACATTTGGAAATCCGCTAACGAAGGAGATGATTTCATTAAACTAAACTCTTGGTTTCAACAGACCCCATCCTTTACACATGCGGATATTCATTTTATGCGATTTTACAATGGCGTTTTATACGCCGGTACCGATGGAGGTGTTTATAAGTCTTCAGATGGTGGTTCAACTTTTACTGATCTTACTGAAAATTTAGCGATTAGCCAGTTCTATAAAGTAACCGTTTCTAAACAAAACTCAGACAAATTAGCAGGTGGACTACAAGATAATGGAGGTTTCGCTTTTATCAATAATATTTGGCACAATTATCATGGAGGTGATGGTATGGATTCGGCATCTGATCCTAATGACGAAAATACATTTTATGGTTTTTCTCAGTATGGAGGAAGTTTAACAGTGACAAAAGATGGTGGATTAACAAGCAATTTTGTTACCTCTAGTCCATCTCAAGGTAATTGGGTTACTCCATTGGTTTCTAATAAAGGAAGTGAAATATATGCGGGTTTTGATCAAATATATCAACTTATTGATAATTCTTGGTCTCAAATATCAAATCATTCCTTTGGTGGTAATATAGAAGCTATTGAGATTGACCCTAGCAATAATCAAATCATTTATGCATCAACGGGTACAACTTTGTACAAAAGTGCTGATAAGGGTGTAAGCTTTACTACTTTATCTTCATTAAATACCGGAATATTTGGAATCAATATTAGTTCAATAGAAGTTCATAATTCTGACAGCAATATTGTATGGCTTACAACAACTGGAGTTAGTAATTTGTCCGGACCAAGTAGCGGACATGCTTTTGGTGGAGTCTTTAAGTCTACCGATGGTGGCCTGACTTTTACCAATATAAGCAGTGGCTTGCCTAATGAATCAAAATTTGTAATTCGTCATCATCCTTTTACAACTAATAATTCAATTTATGTAGGTACCGCTTTAGGAGTTTATCACAGAAATGACGATACAGATGCATGGGAAGTTTTTTCAACAAATTTACCGAATGTAGCTGTTCCTGATATTGAAATAAACCCCTATGATAATACGATAACAGCGGCAACATACGGAAGGAGTGTTTGGCAATCGCCTATTCCAGCTGTGACATTTCCGGTATTTGACATAGATTTATTAAAAATTAATATATCTGATAATGTTTTGACTTGCGGGGAGATTTCTCCTAATCTAAGTGTACATAATAATGGACAAAATGTCATTACCTCATTTACCGTAAATTATAGCATTGATGGAGGAACTAATGAAGTTTATAATTGGACTGGAAATTTAATGCCAAATGCATCAGCAGAAGTGATTTTGCCTGCTACTACTTTTTCGAACGGAATACATACTTTAAATGCCAATGTTATATTAACAAACGATGCAAACCAATATAATAATACATCTCAGAGTTCTTTCACCATTACAATTAACTCAAGTGGTGAAGGTCAGTATGTCAATACATTTGGTGATGTAAACCAAGACGAATGGGTAGTCTCTGATAATAATTTATGGAAAATCGGTACACCTATTACTACAGATTTAAACGGATTAGTTGTTTCTGGATATGTTACTAATCCAACGCGTAATTATCCAGATCAAACAACAAGCTATTTAATTTCGCCCTGCTATAATTTAACAATTTTACAGGATCCTGTTTTGAAATTTAAAATGGCATTTGATCTAGAACCTAACTATGATATTATTTATGTAGAGTATTCAATAGATCAGAGTGCGAGTTGGAATATTTTAGGCTCAGCCAATGATCCGAATTGGTATAATAGCGACAGGACCAACGCAAGTTCAGGTGCTACTAACGATTGTCAAAATTGTCCTGGTGCACAATGGACTGGTTTGGATAAAACTCTTAAAGAATATAGTTATGACTTATCCGCTTTAAATGGTGAGCCTAATATTATATTTAGATTTACCTTTGTTTCTGATCAATCAGTCAATGAAGAAGGGGTAGTTATTGATGACTTTGTAATTGATGCCACTGCAATATTAAGTGTTAATGATTTTGAAGAAGGTGAATTTTTAATATATCCGAATCCTTCATCAGAAATTTTTAACATCAGACGAATGAATACAATTGGAGAGAACATGAATGTTAAAGTATATAATGTGTTGGGTAAATTAATTCTTCAGGACAAGAATATAATCGATGCCAGTTATAAACTTAATATGGCTGGAGTTTCAAAAGGAATTTATTTCCTTCAAGTGAATATTGAAAACAAACGTTTGGTCAAAAAAATAGTATTAAACTAAAAAGAAATCAAATATTTTAAAAGCTGTCAATAAATTGACAGCTTTGTTACTTCAATTATACTTTTATATTATTTTCTCAAATAACTATCTACGGTATCAATTCCAAAACTTTTTTATACACGGCATCGCTTTCCCATCCACGGTATAATAAATGATCAGCTAATTTTTTTCTTTTTTTAAAGATGTTAGTTTCTTTAATTTCCAAAAATCTTTTTTTTGCTAAATCATTAAAAATTTCATGATATTCAATCTCATTAATTTCTTGCAACGCTGAATTGATGTTTTGACTAGTAATGTACTTCCCTTTTAATTCTCTCTTAATTCGTTGCCTACCCCATTTTTTTATTCTAAATTTTCCCCTGCAAAAAGCTTTTGCAAACCGTTCTTCATTCAAAAAATCGTTGTCTAATAAATGTTGAATTATCGATTCGATATGGCGTGAACTAATATTCATTGATATTAATTTATTTTTTACGTCTTGTTTACATCGTTCTTGGTAAGCACAATAATATTCAAGTTTTTTTTTCGTTAATTCATTTATGAAATTATTTTTATCGCCCATATAAATTTTTTCAACAATTAAAATTAATCAAATAATTGTCATAAATGGTAGGGATTTTTGAAGTTTGGTTGTTATATAGTGGATAGTCTTCAAATTGAAGATTATGAAATTTAACTTTATTTTATGCGATTCTCTCCTGATTCTTCAATAAAATAAAGCTTTTTAAAAATTTATAATAGCAAAAAGACTCTATTATAAGAGTCATTTTTTGTAAAAGATGTATTAAGATAAAAAATATAAACTTATTATAATTATATAATATGTGTTTAATCTTTTCGTTAAAAGTTCAAACATTTTAATTGTAAGTTTAAAAAGTACAATATGAATAAAATTTATTACCTAATAATATTACTATTTGGAACCATTTTTACCCAATCTCAAACTATTGTTGAACAAAGTTTTGAGGCGTCAGGTGATACTTGGTCCTCACCTACATTCTCCACGGTACCTTGTACAAAAGGAGATGGTGTTTGGGACTATACAACGATGTTAAACGAAATTAGACCTAGTGACGGAAATCAATTCTGGGGTATAAGTGATTTAGATGGTAGTTGCGGCGGTAAAAAATTTGAAACCATTAGTTTACCAAATATAGATATTACGACATTTGATAATGTGTTTTTTTCTTTTGATTATTACGCAATTGGATTTGACAATAATGAAGATCTTAAATATGAACTTTTTTTTGACAATATTGGTCAAGGAGAGGTAATCGTGGTTAACGGGGTTAAAGGTAATAGTGATAATACGAATGGTTGGAAAACCGAAATAGTTTCAATTCCAAGTACTGTTTCAGACATAAGTGTAATTCTTTCTGCAAAATGTAATAAAAATAAAGAATGGGCTGGTTTTGACAATATCAAATTATCAAATGACATTAATGACAATTGTATTTACGCTAAATCGCTTACACTTGGCACTACTAATACCGAAAATATTGAAATGGGTACAACTATTGGCAGTACGAATTCAGGAGTTTTACCGCTTCCTGATTGTGCTAACTACGGTGGTAACGATGTTTGGTATACAACAAAGACACCTCCTTCAGGTAAGGTAACTATAGAAACTTTTGATGTAGGTTCAAATTTAAATACAGGTTTAGCTATTTATACAGGGACATGCAATAATTTAACTCAAATTGCCTGTGATGATGATAGTGGTTCTAACGAATACAGTACAGTCAACCTGGAAAACCTACCTAATACAGAAATTTTGATAAGGGTTTGGGTAAACAATAATACAAGTTCAGGCAACTTTAATATTGTGGCTTATAACCCGTTGTGCACCTCAGCGACTACGTGGTCTAACAAAAAATGGACAAATGGTGAACCGAATTCATATACTTCAGCGGTAATTGACGATGATTTTGACACTAAAAGAAACGGAAGTTTCGAGTCGTGTGATTGTCAAATCAATAATAATAATGTAGTTAAAATAACCGCTAACGAATTTATTAAAATTCATAATAATTTAAAAGTTGATGGTAGTTTAGAAATCAGAAATGAAGGCTCACTGTTAATGACCAATGATGATAGTGATGTTTCAGTCACAGGTAACGTAAATGTTCATATTGAATCAGCTCCATTTAAAAAATATGACTATCATTATTGGTCATCACCAACGGCAAATGTAACGATTGGTAGTGCATTGTCTTCATCTGTGGTAAACAGAATATTCAATTTCAACACTGCTATTTCAAGTAATACAACTAATGGCTGGAGCACTGTTCCGACTTCTACTGTTATGGTGCCAGGGGTAGGATATATTGGTATGGCTCCAATAGCTGATAATGCTCCAAGAACACAAGATGTAATTTTTGATGGTATACCAAATAACGGTGTTATTAAAACACCTATTTCTTTGAGTGCAGATAGCACTAATGAGAATGACGACTGGAATTTAATAGGAAACCCTTATCCCTCATCAATTGATGCTGCTTTATTATTAGCCCATCCATTAAACACTGATATTGTTTCGGGAACTATTCATCTCTGGACTCATAAAACACAACGAGATGATACCGTTGATAAGAATCAGTATTCTACTGATGATTATGCCACCTATACTTACGGTACTGGAGGTGTAAAGGCTACTAGTGGAGGAAAAAAACCTAAAGGGATGATAGCTCCCGGACAAGGTTTTTTTATAGAAGGTTTAAAAAACGGAAATATTACATTTAACAATTCGATGAGAGCATATACCGATAAGCATCAATTTTTTAGAGCTCCGGAAACTAAATCTACCGAAATCGAAAAGGACAGAATTTGGTTAAATTTAACGAATGATACTGGCGCATTTAATCAATTATTGATAGGATTTATTGACGGAGCCAGTAATGATTTTGATAGATATGATGGTTTAAAGTATGGAGGAGGCTGGGTTTCCTTTTATTCAATTATAGAGAATACAAATTTAGCTGTTAATGGTAAAGAACCTTTAACTAAAAATGCGAAAATCAAATTAGGCTTTAGCTCTTATGTAGAAGAGGGTGATTCTCTTAAAATTAGCAAGGCTAATACAGAAGGCAAATTAAGTAGTAATGATTATGACCTTATGCTGAAGGATAATTTACTAAATATTTTTCATGATCTTAATGAAGCCGATTATGAATTCATAATTAATGAAAAAGGCGTCTTTAATGATAGGTTTGAATTAATTATCAATAAATCTAATATTTCAACTATTGAAAATGAATTGAAAAACAATGAGCTTATAATTACTCACAATGAGAATAATCTTACAATTGCAACAACTAACGATATTGAAATCACTAGTTTTAGAGCTTATGATATGTTGGGTAAATTAATTATTGACGAATCTCCAAATGAAAGTCAATTTAACAGCAATATTCATCATATTAGTAAAGGAACTGTATTACTTATTAATGCTGAATTGGATAACAATGAAGTAATTTTTAAAAAATTTATATTAATTAATTAAATATAGTATTCAGTAGGAATCAAACATTGTCAATAAACCAATTAATAAAAAATCTGAATAACTTACGTCATTCAGATTTTTAAATTAAACTAAACCAACCAAATCTTAACTAATTTCTTTACCTAATATTATGCTTTTTGTGATAAATATTTGCACTTGCTCTATGCTGTTTTCTGTTAATTTCTCTTCGTTCTCTTCGCGTTACTTTCCCGTCAGCTTTTGCCCTTCGTTTGGTACGTTTAATGTGAACTTGTTGTCCAATTAAATTCTTGGTTTCACCTTTTGTAAGCTCACCCGTTTTAACACCATGAACAATACGTTTGGTCTGATTTCTTTGTTTTTTATTCGATACAGGAGTAGATTGGGCAAACGATCCGGCCGAAAATCCTATAAATAATAAACCTAATAAAAATAATTTCGCTTTCATAATTTCAATTTTTTGTTATTGTGTTAATATAAGACGGGAAATTTCTATAAAGGTTTAATTTGAGGCAAAAAAAAACCTGCAATTTAAAATTGCAGGTTTTTTATGATATAATACTACCTTATTATTTTCTCATTAGAATCAATAAAACGATATTCTAAATATTGGTATGCATCTCTAGGTATAACTTTAATCCACTTTTTGTATTTCAAAAACCATTTGTTTTGAATTGAAGGCAATCCCTGTTTTAGATAGGATGCTAAAAAAGGATGAACATGTAATGTAATTCCCTTTTTTGATGCTTCAACAATTCTTTCCAATTGATTTTCAATTTTTTCTACCAAAACAATTGGCGCCTCTACTTCGCCATTTTTGTTTGGATTTTCTTCTTGGGTTTTTATAACCATTTCTGGTCTCACTCTTTGTCTGGTAATTTGGACTAATCCAAACTTACTTGGTGGCAAAACTTTGTGTTTTGTTCTATTGGATTTCATTTCATTCTTTAAATGTTCATAGAGTTTATTTCTATGTTCAGCTAAATGCATGTCAATAAAATCAACAACAATAATTCCACCCATATCTCGCAATTGTAATTGGCGAGCTATTTCTGAAGCCGCTATTAAATTAACTTCTAAAGCGGTATCGGCTTGTGAGTTGGCTTTGTTAGAGCGGTTGCCGCTATTGACATCAATCACATGTAATGCTTCTGTATGTTCAATAACTAAATAAGCCCCTTTAGGCATGGAAACCGTACGTCCGAATGCCGTTTTAATTTGTCTTTCAATACTATATTTTTCAAAAATTGGCATTTTAGACTTATACAATTTCACAATTGATACTTTTTTGGGGGCAATGCGGAGAATATATTCTTTCAATTCTACATACAAAGCCTCATCGTTAGTAATGATGCTTGAAAAAGAATCATCAAATATATCTCTAAGTATTGATGATGCCCTATTCAATTCTGACAATACTCTTGAAGGTGCTTGAGCTTTGGGTAACTGCTTTGACATGTTAACCCATCGCTGTAGAGAATTTTGCAAATCTCTATCCAAATCAGCTACTTTAATTCCTTCTGCGACTGTCCTTAAAATAACTCCAAAACCTTTTGGTTTGATACTTTTAACTAAGCGTTTTAATCTTTCTTTTTCTTTTCTATTCGCTATCTTTTGGGATACCGAAATTCTATCAGAAAAAGGAACTAACACTAAATATCTTCCAGCAATTGAAAGTTCTGAACTTATTCGAGGGCCTTTTGTAGATATTGGCTCTTTAACAACCTGGACTAATAAATTTTGCCCAGACTTAATGACTTGATCAATGGTTCCATTTTTATTAATTTCTTTCTCAAAATGGAAATTTTTTAAAGTGAATTCTTTAAGTTTACCTGTACTTACTAACTTAATGTATTTAGACAAAGATGCCAATTGAGGTCCTAAATCGTGATAATGTAAAAAAGCATCTTTTTCACTACCAACATTTACAAAGGCCGCATTGAGTCCTGATAATGTTTTTTTAATTTTGGCTAAAAAAATATCTCCAACATTAAATTTATTATCATTCGTTTCTTTGTGCAATTCAATAAGTCTACCATCTTTTAATAAGGCAAAATCTATATCAGAGGAATTTGATCTAATAATTAATTCTGTTTTCACTCTGTATAAGTTTTGTATCCACACTAAATACTTTATAATGCAGATGGATTAAAAAATAATTTACAGGTTAAATTGTAACCTGACGAAATTTGTATCAAACAAATTTCTTTTTTCAATGAACGTTTAATGATATAAAAAGAAAAAATAGCTTAAACTATTTTTTCTTTTTATGCCTGTTTTGTCTACTTCTTTTTTTACGCTTGTGAGTAGAAATTTTACTGCGTTTTCTTTTTTTACCGCTTGGCATAATTATATGTTTTTAAAAAATAATTTATTTTACCGGAACATTCTTTTTCACACCCTCAACAAACACTTTAGCCGGTTTAAACGAAGGAATATTATGCGCTGGGATTTTAATTGTAGTGTTTTTTGAAATATTTCTACCGGTTTTTTCAGCTCTAGTTTTAATAATAAAACTTCCGAAACCTCTTAAATATACATTTTCATCACTCTCTAATGCAACTTTAACTTCTTTCATAAAATCTTCTACTACTCTCAATACATCAGCCTTTTCAATTCCAGATTTTTCTGAAATGCTGCCTACTATTTCTGCTTTTGTCATTCTAATTTATTTTAATGTTGTTATTTGTCTATTTTAGGGTCGCAAATATAAGATAATAAATCAATTCCAAAAAGCTAATTCATTAAAATTTAATAAGATAAAAACAGTAATATTGCATAATTATTCAAAATAATGCGCTTTTCTAACACATTAATACACTGGTATTTACAAAATAAACGAGAATTACCTTGGCGAAAAACCAAAAACATATACCAAATTTGGTTGTCTGAAATTATTTTACAACAAACAAGAGTAAACCAAGGATTAAAATATTACGAAGATTTTATTACTACTTTCCCCACTATCTTTGATTTAGCTGAGGCTGATGAAGAAAGGGTTTTAAAACTATGGCAGGGCTTAGGTTATTACTCAAGAGCAAGAAATTTACACTTTTCTGCAAAGTATATTGTCAAAGAACTTAATGGTGAATTTCCAGAAAACTATGAAGGTTTGATTAAACTTAAAGGTGTTGGAGATTATACGGCTTCTGCTATCGCATCAATTTGTTTTGACGAGCCTACGGCAGTTGTTGACGGAAACGTATACCGATTGCTATCCCGTTATTTTGGATTAAAGAGCCCAATCTACTCTTCGAGAGGGATTAAAGAATTTAAAGAATTAGCACAACAATTAATTGACAAAAAACAACCAGGCATATTCAATCAAGCTATTATGGAATTTGGTGCCATTCAATGTAAGCCTCAAAATCCTGATTGTAATATTTGCCCATTGAACATTTCATGTATCGCCTTACAAGAACAAATTGTAAGCTCGCTTCCAGTCAAGAATAACAAAATTATTATTAAAAAAAGATTTTTGAACTATTTGGTTATTACAGGTCATAACAATAACACATTAATTAGGCAACGTAAAGGTAAAGGAATCTGGCAAGGCTTATACGAATTTCCGTTAGTAGAATCTCAACAAGAAATTCATATAAAAGAATTGCTTTGTACAAAGAATTTTAAAGAAATTATTGTTCATGAAAATTTTACAATTTCACTTTTTAACAAAGCCCCAATTATACACAAACTCACACATCAACATCTATATGTTAAATTTTGGATCATAAAAACGAAACACAAAATAGAACATGGTATTAATTGGAATGATTTTGAAAAATACCCCGTACCAATTCTAATTCATAATTTTGTAGATAATTTTAAATCCAAAGCGTAATTTTTTTCATTATCTTTGATTTCTAATTTTAATTAAATGGCGGGTACATTAAATAAAGTAATGTTGATAGGGCATTTAGGTGACGAAGTAAAAATGCACTATTTCGAAGGGGGTAATTCTATTGGACGGTTTCCAATTGCAACAAATGAAACCTATACTAATCGTCAAACTGGTGAAAAAGTAACAACAACCGAATGGCACAATATAGTTGTGCGTAATAAATTGGCCGAGATTTGTGAAAAATTCCTAAGTAAAGGAGATAAAGTTTATCTTGAAGGCAGAATAAAAACCAGACAATGGGAAGGACAGGATGGTGCTAAAAGATACACCACAGAAATCCATGTTGCTGATATGACTTTTTTAACTACGAAAAAAGATTTGGTTTCAAAATCAGCCTCTGCTGCACCACCAACATCAGAACAACCAACATCAGAACAACCGACATCGAATAAACCAATAAGCGAACCATCGCCAGAACAAGATGATGATTTACCTTTTTAAGTTAAACTAAATTACATTTAATTGGATCC
>RCNB010002151.1_pt1 | contig 12187 bp, 12 predicted proteins | sample 2041321 | NCBI WGS metagenome assembly RCNB01 (sample SAMN09708232, study PRJNA481090) | Marine sediment metagenome, whole genome shotgun sequencing project. | reverse complement strand
GAGGACCTTTCTGGCCGTCAGTTACAGTGAACTCGACTTTCTGGCCTTCAGCCAGTGTCTTGAATCCGCTGCCAGTAATGTTGCTGAAATGAGCAAATACGTCAGGACCTGACTCTTGCTCGATGAAGCCAAAGCCTTTGGCTTCGTTAAACCATTTTACGGTTCCAGTTACTGTAGACATTTTCTAATTCCTAAATTATCAAAAGTTATTGCCTTCTTGCGAAGGCGGTTACGCAAGAGATGCTGCTTGAAACTTATGAAAATCAGGACGAGGTACAGAGGAACTTCGAAATGGCGTACATAAATATCAGCCGATCATTCTAGCTGCGGGCAGTATAGCCTCGGAAAACCGCAAGTCAATGAAATGGCGAAGATAGTTCAGCGATTCATGCCGCATTTTTGCGCCAAATCAGTGCCAGAAACGCCGTCCCTGAAGCAATTCCGAGCAGACCGACCTTGGGTCGAAAGAACTGCGTATCGCTTATCCAGACAGCGCCCACTTTTTCGCCGAAGTCGACAGGCGGGTGATCGGTGCCGTTCCAGACGGTGTGGCTGACAGTTGGGACCGAGGCGGAGCCCGATACCGACTGCGAAGATCTTCTAAGAACGAAGTAAAAAGATAGAAAAATCAATGAGTTAATGGCTTTAATTGAAGTGTTATCGATCTTTCCGTCTAGATGCATCGCAGAGACATGCCAACACAAGACGCGAATGGCTGTCTCGCACTGGATTTGCGCGTCCAACTGACCGTCTGGGCTCAGGCTCGCCCACAGCCAACGTCTAAAAAAAGCCTCTCTTTGATCACTACCCTAGTCACGCAGATTGAGCTTATTGCTACGGTGCTGGGATCCGTCTTGCTCCGGCCCGCTTCGGAAGGGTCTAAATCGCCCAAAATAGACGCAATTGCCGCAGTAAATCCGAGCAGCCGGCTGCGGAAAACGATCCGATGCTAGAATCGGCCGCACATTAAGGAGCGAATGATGATCACCGTACACCATCTTGAAAACTCGCGATCTCAGCGAATTTTGTGGTTGCTCGAAGAGCTGAATCTTGAATACGAGATAAAGAAGTACGCTCGAGATTCCGTGACCAGTCTTGCACCTCCGGAACTGATCAAGCTGCATCCGCTTGGCAAAGCACCCGTCGTGAGCGACGGGGACAAGACGCTGGCTGAGTCAGGGGCCATCGTTGAGTATCTCGTTCGTAAATACGACAACGGCCGTCTAAAACCAGCAGCAGATAGTCCTGGGGGGATGGCGTATACCTACTGGTTGCATTACGCGGAGGGCACCTTCATGCCGCTGATGATTGTCTCGTTGATCATCAATCGGATCGAGACGGCGCCAATGCCATTTTTCGTCAAACCAGTCGCGAAAGGGATTACGCAGAAGGTCCGTAACGGCTACCTGGACGCGAACGTCAAACGCAATCTCGATTTCATGGAATCGAGCCTGAATTCCGCGCTTTGGTTTTGCGGCGACGATTTGACGGCGGCAGACATTCAGATGAGTTTCGCAGTCGAGGCCGCCTCTGTTCGAACCAATCTTCAGGAGGACTATCCGAATCTCGCGGCGTGCCTGGAACGTATGCAGGCGCGCCCGGCCTACCAGCGTGCTTTGGAGAAGGGTGGTCCTTACGAACTGATGGGCGGCAGCACGAAGTAGTAAACCGATACGAAATGGCTGGCGCTGCCTAAGAGGCAGAAAATATGGAACGTTGCGTGGCCGTAGGGCATTTTGCGAATGCTGTAGAAGAGGGCGCCCACGGTGTAGAACACGCCCCCGGCGAATAGCCAGGCAGCACCTTCCGACGAGAGTCCCGCGATCAGTGGCTTGATCGCGAAAACGATAATCCACCCCATGAAAACGTACATCGCGGTCGATACGTTGTCCCACCGGCCAGTATGAAACAGCTTGATGACGATGCCGGTGACGGCCATCGTCCAGGCAACGCCGAAAATCGTCCAACCGAGCGCGCCCTTTAGAACAAGGAGGCAGAAGGGCGTGTACGATCCTGCGATAAGGACGTAGATCATTGCGTGATCGACAGTTCGCAACCAGGCACGTCGCGCGACGTTTTTCGTACTGTGGTAAATCGTTGACGAGCCGTACAACGCAATCATGCTCACCGCAAAAACTGTCACGCTGACGATCTGAATTGCGCCATCACCTTTGGCGATCAAGAGGATCAAGGCCGCGATACTGAGTAGCAGTCCGATAGCATGCGACCCGACATTGATGCGTTCTTCAATCACGGGATAGGTCGTATGTTTATGAGATTGTGGCATATGCTCGTTTACACCGTTCCCGAGCGAATGACTTCGGCGAGATTAGCAACTGAGGCCAGTGATAAGTCGGTCATTTCTTTGGTCACTAAATTATCTCGAGGTCGATATCATATCGCGAATTTTCGGCGATGGTATGATGACTTGGTACATAAAACAGGTGGTGAATCAATATGATCGATCGTAGGGAATTCATGCAGTACACCGGTGCTGCGGCGATGACTGCACTGACAACTCCCGCGTGGTCGATGGAGAGCTTGCCGACGCGTCTTATTCCTGGAACGGACGAGATGCTGCCGATTGTCGGGCTCGGCAATTCCCGGGCTTTTGCGGCCGCGGACACAGAGGCGGCATCACGGGTTTTGGATACTTTTTTGCAATACGGTGGTGGCTATGTGGATGTTTCCGGGACCAGTCGTTTCACCGTGGGCAGGATCATTGCGGATCGTGGCGCTCAGCAAAACACGTTCCTCGGCAATTATCTGACCGGCCGAAACCTCGATGAGCTGCGCGCCGAAATTCGGAAGCTGCAGTCCGTTCAGGGAGAGGGCCCGCTGGACCTTTCCATGAAACGGGACGTGGCGGATATGGCTGAACGCGCCGGGGAGTTCCGCGTTCTTAAGGAAGAGGGACTTATTAGCCATATCGGTATCGGTCGTCCGCACAGACGATTCTATCCGGCCATGAAGCAACTCATCCGTGACGATGTTGTTGACTTTATTCAGGTCAACTACTCAATGATGGAGCCTGAGGCGGCGGAGGAGATTCTGCCGTTGGCGATGGACAAAAATATCGCGGTCGTTATCAACCGGCCGTTTGTTAACGGTGATTACTTCGGTATGGTCAGGGGGCATGAATTGCCCGAGTGGGCCGCGGATTTCGACTGTGAAAGTTGGGCGCAGTTTTCGCTGAAATATATCCTGTCGAATCCGGCCGTCAATTGCGTATTGACTGAGACATCGAACCCCAAACATGTGATCGATAATCTCGGTGCGGGCTTCGGGTCTATGCCTGACGAAAAGACTCGCACGAAAATGCGCGAGCATTTTATCGGTTTGGCGTGAGTACAAGTGAGAATAGCGTTATTAATCATTAGCGGCGTATTGGCCGTTTGGCTTCCGGCGTCGACAGCAAGCGCCGGGGAAGATGTTTTCGGCGGGCTAACTGCCGAATTCGTTTTGCTGGATGCCGATGGAGCGGCAGCGTCGCTTGCCAGCTATCGTGGCAAAAACGTGCTGCTGTCTTTCGGTTTTACCCATTGCCAGCACATCTGCCCGATGATCGCTGCCAACATGGCTCGCGCTCTCAAAGCCAGTGATAAAGAGGCTGTTGGCATCTTTGTTAGCGTAGATACCGAAAGAGATACACCAGCGATAACTAACGCCTACGCGAACGGTTTCGGTGGTCGTATGATCGGACTCGGTGGCACGCATGAGCAAATTGCCATTGCCGCCAGGAATTTTGGTGTGACTTTCGTTGTTACCAAGTCTGAGGACAGTTACACGGTGCAACATACGGCGAGTATTTTTCTCATCGATCCGCAGGGTGACATTGTCGAAGTGTTTGCGATGAATTCGCCAACCGATGACATCGTGGCGGCGATGCGTTGAGTGGCGCGGTGACGAGCGGAATACGCAACAACTACGCCCGCGTCGGTCTGGTGTTTTTCGTCAGCTTGCTGATTTCATCAGCCTGGCTCGTGTTCCCCTATCTGATTCAAGGCAAACAGCTACTGAGCAATGTCGGTGACGATGCACGCATGACCAAGGCTGGTCATGTCTCCATGTATTTGACACGCTACCTGGTCGATCACCCGAAGCTCGAACTTACCGCAACCTTCGCAACCGATGAGTTCTTTCAATACGTCGACCAGGCAACGACGATAGGTGATCTACGTCCGGATCGAAATTTCATCTTCTTTATCAGCGAAAACATTCACGAAGGTAAGCTTGCGTTTGATCTGCCGCGGGTTCGACTGCACATTGGTGACGACGTCTATGAACCTGAACAGGCTATCGGACCGAACGTCGCTGAGCATCACCGTATTACCGTCTACAGTATTCCCAAGCGTGCGCCCGACGGCACGGCAATTGATATTTCGCAACACGACAGTATTCGCTTGTTCGTTTCGAACCGCTATCTGGAAAGCGAAGAAGAACTCACATTCATTGGGCGGTGGGACGCGCCATTCGATTTACCTGACGCGTTGAAGTCGCGCGCCGACATAACACCGATCGCGGTGCTGGCGCTGGGTGCAGGCTTGTTGTCGTCGGTACTCACGCCTTGTTTATTGCAACTCGTCGTAATTTTTGGCTCGATTATTAGCTCGTTCTCAACGGTACCCGGGGAAGCAGGGCTGCAGGCGAATCAAATTACACCGCATGTACGCCGGAAGATCATGCAGATCGCATTTGCGTTCGTCGCAGGTTTTTCTCTTCTTTATACGCTGGCTGGCGCATTGATCGGACATGTCGGACACACGGCTCAACTCTTGTTTGCGGAGCACAGTCGAAACGTCGCCATCGTGTCAGGAATCGTAGTCATAATGATGGGTGTCTGGATCGGCATCCGGGGTGGCCGCAATCTCGCCTGTCGTATTCCCGATCGTAGTGCGATGAAGGCGACAAACCGGCGCGATGTTGCCGGTTCATTGCTGGTTTCGATGGGCTATGCTCTCGGCTGCACCGCCTGTTTCGGCGGTGCCATTGTCGCAACACTAATTATCTACGTTGGGGCGATCGGCAGTGCGACGATCGGTGCGGGCATCATGCTGACATTTTCAATTGGTGTCGCCATCCCGTTTTTGCTCGCGGCCTGGTATATGTCGCGGATGGACAGCGTATTGGTCTTCCTGGCAAGCAAGGCGCGTGCTATCAGCCTCGTAAGTATGGTTGTCGTCATCCTGTTCGGCCTGATCTTGATCACCGATAATTTCCATGTAGTCAGCGACGCTATTTACCCGTATCTGGGTCTGAACTGATGCTACTGAAGCTCGCGGCGACAGCGCTGTTGATGTGGAGTGGAATCGCTCACGGCGTCGATATCAGCGATCCCAAGCAGTTCATGTTTGTGGGTGACCGAAGCAACAATGTGATCGATGTTGTGTCGATCGACGACAACGAAGTTGTGCATCGGATTGAAACGAGTATTCACCCCGACCACATAATCGCGACGCCCTTCGCGCCGATTCTCATGTACGCAGACATCGCCGCCAAGCAGGCGGTTTTCTATGATCTTCGCAAGCGCATGGAATCTGATCCAATCGACTTGGCCGTTGTGCCCCGGCATGTGGTGCTGGACACAACAGGTGCAAAGATCGCCGTGACTGACAGCATCGACGGTGGCTTCGTTTTGCTGCACGCCTATAAAATGGATGTCGAATTCGTGCTCGAAGATTTCCCGGCAACGGGCGATGTACTGTTCGATCCGAACGATGTTGATATCTATTTCAGCGATCAGGATTCAGGCTCATTGGGAATGTTGGACGTCAATACGCACCGAATATTCGACATGCAGCTGACGGATGAAGACGGACAGATTTTGTCCGCACCGAGCCGCAGTCTTGATGCGCGCTATATCTATGTGTCCAATGTTTCGACCGGCGAGGTCTATAGCCTGAATGCTTATTCGCGCATTATTTTCGACACGTTCGAGATCGGTGGCACGGCAGCGCGTCCGTATACGACACCGCAGGGTGCTTTTCTTTACATGATGGATGAGGTGAGCGGACGCTTCGTCAGCGTCGAACAGCGTGGTTTCACAGAGTTCGCCGAGGCGTCTTTCGAACATGGAGTGGATCTGGTGGTAGTAGGGCGCTTCGATCGAATGAATCTGCTGGCCAGTACGTCGGACAAACGCTGGTCGATATTCGATAACGTAAGCCAGAAGATCGTCGCCACGGGTGAGTTTAATGGTCATCCGATCGAGGCGCTGGGTTCGGCAGACGGCAAGTATGCATTTGTTGCATTTGCCGATGCGGCCGAAGTCGCGATTGTTGATCTGGAGGATCAATCCGTTGACTATTCTGCGGCGACTAAAAACGGTAGCGGGGCGTTCACAGTAGGGCTAAGCAACAACGTATGCCACTGAAGGTTCTCTTAGCGCTAACGATCCTTAAGTGGACCGTAGCTATCTATGCCGTCGTTATTGGCGCGGCGTTCGTTGAGTGTGCCCAGTGCCAAAGCCATGAGCTTTTTCGGCTCCCAACCGTCCAGCGCTTTTGAATAGCTGGGTCGTGCTGATGCGGAAGCAAACCAACGCATTAAGTTCGGGTAACGCTCGAGTGGCCAGCGCAGCAGGTCGAAACGATGGAAGTTCGGCATCCAGGCGATATCGGCCAGCGAAAACTGGTCACCAGCCATCCAGGTCCGGCCATCGCTTAGTACTTCCTCGCGGCGCAGGAAATCATCGTGCGCACGACCGACCATGTCGTGAATGCGTTCGCGTGGAAAGCCGTTGCGGTATTCATGCCAAAAGTCCTGCATGACCTTACTTTGCAGGCCCGCAATGATTTGCTGGAAAACTTCTTCACTGGCTTGAGGTCCGTGCCGGAAGAAAAACTCGAAGGTGCAATACTTCAGAGCTAGCTGTGATCGACTGGCGTGCGCGAGCGATTCAGCAATGGCGGTTTCAAGATGAGCAGGGCGTAAGGCGCCATTGCCAAATGTTGAATCAAGATAGTCGATGATGTCAGTTGATTCGATAATCAACGTACCGTCATGGATCAAAGCGGGGACGACGCCCTTTGGGTTGATCTGATGAAACTCTTCGGTGGCATGTTCGCCTTTTTGCGGATTCACGAGGTGGCTTTCAAATTCCTGGCCGAATTCGGCCAACGTGATGCGGCAGCGTTGCGAACAGTTCGACATACCACTGTGCCAAAGATGAATGCCTTTCAGCTCTTTCAGTTCGGGACGGCCGGGCTCTATGATGGGCATCTAGCCACTCTCTGGCCGAGTGATATTCCAGATCGTTTCGAGCTTTGTTCCTGCCGAAATGATCATCTTGGAAATAGGGCAGTACATCGAGAGTTCCTTCGCAAGCAACTCCATTTCCTCGTCGGAGGCATCCGTCGTGACATCAATGGTCAGGATCATGTCCTCAAACGGCAGGTCGACTTCTTCTTTGAGCATGACGCCGAAGCGATTAAAGCCGGCATCGAGCGTGATGTGATAGCTCATCAAATTAACGCCATTTTTCTTGGCGACTTTGTGTGAAATGACGTTTGTGCAGGCAACGAATGAGGCTTCGAAGAACTCTGTCGGGGACATGCCTTCGTTCGTGCCGCCGCGTTCTTCAGGTTCGTCGGATATATCCACAAGGTCGCGCGTCTTGAGAAGGGTCAAGCTATGAGTCTCGGCAGTGCCGGTAACCACTTGCCGAACATAGGGCTTCATTTTGATCGTCATTATTCCTTCAATCCGCTTGCGCGCGCCTGTTCTTTCGCCATGACGGCCCAGTCGAGGTGTCCCTCGCCACGTTCTATGGCTTTTGACAGGTAGTCCCGCCAAATATGAGTGCTGGGTAATGGCACTCCCGCCGTTGCAGCCGCTTCGAGAGCCAGATCGGCGTCTTTCAATCCGATAACGGCAGTCGCGCCTTTCGTTTCCCAACGTCCTTCAACGATCATCTTGCCGTAGACCTCATACGCAGGCGCACCGAAGAGACCCTGCAACAGGACGTCGAGAAACTGTTCGGGTTTCACGCCGAGTTTTTCAACCAGGCTGAATGCCTCGCCCATGGTCTCGATCGCACAACCCAGAACGAAGTTATTCGCTATCTTCACCGCAGTCGATGCCTGTGGGTCTTCGCCGACTTCGATATTGCGCTGTCCCATGACGTCGAGAAGGGGACGAACCCTGTCGACGGCGGCCGCCGGTCCGCCAGGGACCAGATTGAGGAGTCCTTCCGCCGCGAGGTCAGGGCGGCCGAGAACCGGGCATGCAATGAACGTTTGACCCGCATCATCGTGCAATTGTTTGGCGCGATTGATAGCCGGAACCCCGTGAGTCCCCATCGCCATGTGTATGCAATCGCCCGACAACCCGGCGATCAGTCCGCTTTCGCCATCCAGCACGGCACTCAGAATCGGGTCGCTGGGCAGCATCGAGATGACAACATCGCGGTCTTTCGTCGCCGCCGCGGGAGAACCAACTGCAATGGCGCCTGCAGCGACAAGATCGTCAGTTTGACCGGGCGTCGGGTCTGACACGAGCAAATCGTGGCCAGCGGCAAGAATACGCCCGGCCATTCCTTGCCCCATTCGGCCAAGGCCAACAAATCCAACCTTCATGATAATTTCTCCTAATCGAAGCGACCGCTGGCGAGCAGAATCTCCGAGGTTACGGTGAAATGTTTGTGCAGCAGTTCAACAGCCAGGTCTGCATCGCGATCGAGCGCGGCCTGCTGAAGTTCTCGATGTTCTTCCAGTTCGTGGCGGTCCCGATATTCAACCACCTCGGCAAGATTCCGGTAACGAAAAGATCGTTGGCCGAGCTCTGCGCAGAAATCCATAAGAATGCTGGAATCACAAGCCGAAATAAGTGCCTGGTGAAACTCACGATGGTGTTGCTGCCACTCCGGCGAGGTATTTAGACCGGGGTCGTCGACGTTCTGTGAGCTTCGGGTGATCCAGTGAAATGCGAGCACAACGCGTTCTTCCCAGGCCGTATCACCGTTCGCTATGGACTCACGTAACGCAATTTCTTCGAGCCAGCATCGCGTTCGCGTTAACTCGGCAAGTTCCTTTTTGCTGGCCGACGGCACGCGGAATCCGCGGTTTTCCTCGCGAACCACCATACCGTTGGCCGACAGGCGATTGAGCGCTTCCCGCAGTGGACTGTTGCCCGTATCGTATTTTTCGATAAGGTCTTTTAGCCGGAGCTTAAGGCCGGGTTTGAGCTTGCCAGTGAGGATGTCGGCTTGCAGTCGCTCGTAAACCGTTGATGCTTGCGTAGAAATTGGCGATTCTGGCTCGATTGACGCGGTCTCGGATGACGGTTTCTGCATTGGGGACACAACCTGTTAATTTCGATTTATTTCAGGGGTATCTTACTTTCATCGATATTATTTGTATAGATGGAAGCGATTTCCGGTCCAATCGGTCGAATATTCGCTAAAACAAGCGGTTCGCGGGTTGAGGCATGAATTGCTGGCTTTCAAGCGGACAAGATTTTCGTTAATATGAGCATCTGTCCCATTTTATCGAATATTCTATTTCGCTGAATTATCCCATCCAGAGGAAGAATGTAATGAGCCAAGAAGCAGAAGCCAGCGAGCAAACCCCCGAGCAATCTTCCGAGCACTCGGGCCTCAACAAGGCCGCGATGGCTATGTTTGGCCTGCTGCTTATCACTTACATTTTGATGGTGGCAGATCGCTTCCTCGTCAGTATGCTCGCTACCGATATTCGTGGAGCCCTCGATCTCTCGGTACCGAATATGTTTGCGCTTACCACCATGTTTACCCTGGGTCTTGGTATTGGGGGATTACCCGCCGCCGCACTCATTGGGCGATTTTCAAGAAAGGCCGTTCTGCTCACAGGTCTCATACTGCTCTCCGCTGCGACCTTACTCTTCACGAAAGCAACGGGTTTCGCCACCATGTTCGTGTTTATTGTCCTACAGGGCGTAGGCATGTCTTTCCTGGCGACCGCCATGTTCTCGCTGTCAACCAGCTATTTCGCCGCGAATCGAGTAGCGGCATTGGGTCTCGTCAACCTTTGCTTTGGGCTTGGCTCATTGTTAGGTCACCGTATCATTGGTGAGATGCGAACCGCTATGGGCAGTTGGGAAGCGCCGATGCTGATCTTCGGCTTTGCCGGTATTGTCTTAGCGATAGCCATCGCGATTTTCGTGCGCCCCTGGTTTAGTGAAGTCGCGCCCGCTGCCAAGCATTTGGTTGACAGTGGTGGTGCGGACACACTGAAGAACCGCAATACAATCATTTTAACGGTAATGAGCGGCGTATACGGGATGGTAATTTATGGATTCCTGGGCACCTATCCTTCTTACATGCGTGAGGTTCTGGAGTTACCGGCTGCGAATGTGGGTGCGATAATGATGTGGTTCGGCATTGGCGGACTGACTTCCTACTATGGCGGCAAGCTGGGTGATAAATTCTCGTCGAAATCAGTTCTTTTTACCTGCTCGATCGCGCTCGGGGTAGTGACCTTATTTCTTTTCAAGACCGACCAGAGCGTAGTGATGTATAAACTGTTGGCAACCGGCGTTGGTGTCTTTGGCGCAGCAATCGTCTATACCAATCTTGCGGGCGGTCACGTCAAGGCGCTCAAGCGTACTCTTACCAGTAAGGGTTCAGGCATGTTCGTCACCAGCGTCTACGGTGGTGCCGCCATGGGTGGATACACGATGGGCTTGCTCGTCGAGAACTATAGCTGGCAGTTTGCCGGCCAAATTCAAATCTCGCTGCTCTGTATGGTTATCGCGGTACTCGCTCTCGGGCTGCGACAAAGCGAGTTTTCGAAGTAGATTCGATTGGTGACGAGGTGGAGCCGCGCTTCTAAATAGCTGCGGCGACTGCCTTACCCAGACCCACCGTGTCGGCTGCACCGCCCATATCGGCAGTCAGGTTTTCACCATTGCGAAGGACGTTCTCGATCGCGGTCATGATGCTGTCGTGAGCATCGCGATGACCCAGGTGGTCCAGCATCATGGCACCGGCCCAGATAATACCGATAGGGTTCGCGATACCTTTACCGGCTATGTCAGGCGCGGAGCCATGCACCGGTTCGAACATCGACGGGAACTCTTTCGCGGGATTCAAATTCGCTGACGGGGCGATCGCGATCGTTCCCGTACAGGCTGGACCGAGATCGGAAAGAATATCGCCGAACAGATTGCTGCCGACAACGGTATCGAAGTGATCGGGCATGCGCACGAAGTTCGCTGTCAAAATATCGATGTGGTACTGGTCAACTTCGACATCAGGATAGCCCTTCGCCATTTCAGCGACACGCTTATCCCAGTATGGCATCGAGTGAATAATGCCGTTGGACTTGGTTGCTGAACTCAGGTGTTTCGCCGGCCGGCTTTGGGCAAGTTCGAACGCATATTTTAGAACTCGATCAACACCGCGTCGTGTGAAAATACTCTGCTGCGTTACGAGTTCTTCGTCCGTGCCTTCATGCTCAATGCCGCCGATGGCTGAGTATTCACCCTCAACATTTTCTCGCACGATCATCATGTCGATATCACCCGGTTCGCGGCCTACGAGCGGGCAGGGCACACCATCGAAAAGACGGACCGGTCGCAGGTTTATGTGCTGGTCGAACTCGCGACGAATAGGGATTAACAGTCCCCACAGCGATTCGTGGTCCGGGACGCCCGGGAACCCGACGGCACCGAGGTACACCGCATCGAACGGCCGCAATTGATCGATGCCGTCTTCGGGCATCATGCGACCGGTTGCGAGATAGGTTTCACAAGACCAGTCGAATTCAGTCCATGCGAAATCGATTCCGTGCTTCGCGCCGGCGGCTTCCAAAGAGCGCATGCCCTCGGGCATGACTTCTCTGCCGATTCCATCGCCAGGAATCACCGCGATATTGAGGGGCATAACGTTAGTAGCTCATCCCGCAGCCGATGATGCGATCCGTCGGGAACTTGGTAATAACTTCGATACCAGTATCCGTGACGACGACTTCGTCTTCAAGTCGAACACCGTCAGAACCATCTTCATTGCCTGCATAGGTTTCCAGCGCGAAGACCATTCCGGGCTCGATCTCGACCGGGTGTTCGATGCTGTAGGCGCGGGAAATAATCGGGAATTCCCAGAGCCCGACACCAATACCGTGACCGTACTGCAGGCCAAATATTTCGTGCTCGTTGAGAGCGCCCATTTGTCGGTAGTCCGGCCAGCGAGTGACGACATCGGCTGTTGTAC
>RCNB010002150.1_pt1 | contig 12188 bp, 10 predicted proteins | sample 2041321 | NCBI WGS metagenome assembly RCNB01 (sample SAMN09708232, study PRJNA481090) | Marine sediment metagenome, whole genome shotgun sequencing project. | reverse complement strand
GCAATAGATTGTTCTGCTAAATCTGGTTCAAAGACTTGACAGTATGGTTTTCTTAATTCATTATCATCAATAGTTATGAATTCGTGTGGAACAAATGGAGGTATTTTGATACATACACCATCACGATATTCAATGATCAAATAATCTTCATTAGTTAATTTCTCGAGTCTTTCTTGGATAAGCTCTTCTTTGAAATCCAGTTGTTTGTGTACTTTCTCCATAAATTCTGGAGTTAAATTTGGAATGACACAGTAAGTTGTTCTGCTTTTCACACCAGGTTGATAGATTTGTACTACCCATTCAGGAAATGGATGAGATTCCAAAACCTTTGTATTTGTTTTTGTTACAAGCAAATCTCCAACCATTAATGTTCCACCAACCTTATAGTCATCTCTCACTTGCCAGTGAAGTTTCTTTTTAATCATATTAATTGGTGGTGTAGAGATCTCGAACAAATGCTTGTATTGCTCGTTTGCTTCCAAATACTCAGTTTCTAAAATGTATTTCATATGTTAGTGAGTGCCTAAAAAATACTTTAAACTTTCCATAAGTGTTATGTTAATTGCCCAAGAAAAAATTAATAGGTGATTTCACTAAATACTAATCAATTACTTTTGGAGTTACTGATTAAAATTAACGAATCAACTGAAACAGTTAGTGAAGTTTGTTGTACTTGGCAAGATGAAACTGTTTGTATAAATTGCCAAAATAATACTAAATTAGATTGTCGATGGGAACGCAGACATGTCTTACGTTTTCTTTTTACAATGAGTCCTGCATTATTGGTTACTTTTGGATCGATAATTGTTGGATCTGTTTTCACAGGAAGGTTTTGGTGGATACTTGGAGCACTTGTTGGCTATTATGCAATATTCTTCATTATAGAAACGAGAATTCTCTGCTCTCATTGCCCATACTATTCAAAAGAAGGAATTATGTTACATTGTTTAGCAAATCATGGATTCATTAGAATCTACAAGTATCATCCGGAGCCAATGAATACATTTGAGAGAACGCTTTTAGTTATTGGTTTTGTTTTATTTGGTACGTTACCATTAGCAGGTCAAATACCAAGCATATTAATTGTGAATGGAGCATTACCTACAAACCAGGGACAATTTATCACTTTACTTGTTTTAATGGGTGTTTCAATAATATCAGTCATCTTTAGTTTCACCTATTTATTCACAAAGATTTGCCCAAAATGTGTTAATTTTTCATGCCCATTTAACAGTGTTCAACAAGAATTAGTAGAAGATTATCTGGAGAGAAATCCTCATATGAAAAATGCTTGGGAGAAACAAAAAAGAAGGAATGAAGAAATGATTAGTTAATTATCATTTCTTTTCGCTTTTCTTAGCAGTTGGTTTTGTTGGTTTCGTTGCTTTAGTTTCTTTCTTTACAGACTCTTTCTTGACTGGTTCTTTAACTGGTTCCTTCTTAGGTTTCTTAGTTTTACCAGAGAGTCTTGCATGAATAGCTTCGGCAGCGACTCTACCTTGACCCATTGCAGAAATTACTGTAGCAGCTCCCGTAACAATGTCGCCGCCTGCGTAAACATTTGGTATGGATGATTCCATAGTTTCAGGATCTACTTCAATGCAACCCCATCGATTTTGTTTCAAATCTGGTGTTGTATTGAATAAAATTGGATTTGGTGAATTACCAATAGCAACTACTGCAACATCACAATCGATGATGAATTCAGAACCCTCAATAGGGACAGGTCTGCTTCTTCCAGATTCATCAGGTTCGCCAAGTTTCATGCGAATGCATTCAATTCCTTTCAACCAACCACGATCATCACCGATGAAGCGAATTGGATTAGTAAGTAATTTGAAGTGAATGCCTTCTTCTTCTGCGTGTCGAATTTCTTCATGTCGTGCAGGCATTTCTTTACGGGAACGTCTGTAAACAACATTAACTTCCTTAGAACCAGTACGAATAGCACTACGTGCACTGTCCATAGCAACATTACCAGCGCCAATAACAACCACTTTTTCACCACGAGGCATTGGAGTATCTGTTTCTGGGAATTTGTATGATTTCATAAGATTCATACGTGTTAAGAACTCATTTGCAGAATAAATGCGACAAAGGTTTTCACCAGGAAGATTCATGAATCGTGGTAATCCTGCACCTACACCAATGAATATTGCATCATAGTTTTCCAATAATTCTTTGATTGTGTAGAGATAACCAATAACATGATTGGTTTCAATACGAACACCTAGATTTCTAAGATAATCTAATTCGTAGTGAACAATGGCTTTTGGTAAACGAAACTCTGGAATACCATAAACAAGTACTCCTCCAGGTTCGTGCAGTGCTTCAAAGAGTGTAACAGAATACCCTAATTGAACTAAATCAGCTGCAACAGTTAATCCAGCAGGACCGGATCCAACAACAGCGATTCTTTTATTGATTTTCTGAGTCTTTGTTGGTACTTTTCCTAGATCCATTCTACGTTCATAATCAGCAACAAATCGTTCAAGGTGACCAATTGCAACAGGATGATCTCTTATTCCTAATATACAAAGTTCTTCGCATTGGTTTTCTTGTGGACAAACTCTACCACAGATTGCAGGGAAGAGATTCCTCTCCTTAACTTTAGCAACTGATTCTTCTATTTTTTCTTCAGCAATTAAACGTATGAATTCGGGAATATCAATATTCACAGGACAACCAGCAACGCACTTTGGATTCCTGCATTGTAAACATCTACCTGCTTCAAGCATAGCAAGTTCAGTGGTTAAACCATAAGGAACTTCAAGGAAATTTTGAACTCGTAACTTTTGATCTTGTTCAGGCATTTCTTGTCGTGGAATTTTTAATTTGATTCTTCGTTCGTCTGCTTTACTAAGACCATGCCATTCACATCCATGTTTTAAACAAATAAAGAAGGGAATAAGTTTGGTATAGGCAGAGATAATTACTTCTCCAACTTTAGAACCACATTCACCACATTTTTGCTCTGGAACAACAAGGCTTTTCTTACATTTTGGACACTTGAAATCTTCTAGAATAGCGCCTTCCTTTAATGGAATTGAGGTTTCAACCTCGAAAACGTCCAAGTAAGGGCTAAGAAATAGGTCAAATTCCTCTCCTTTATAGACTCCAGTAAATTTCACTGTATCTCGTTCTTTTCCTTTCACATTAAAGCCTTGATGACAATGGGGGCAGTAATTGTGTAAATAGGTTTTAAATTTTAAATATTTAACATCATAATCTAGCATCGATTTATCACTCATCTAATTGAAAATAGTAATGCATCTTTTTCATCAGCAAGATACATGGAGTTTCTTTTAGTTAGCTCATCAAAATCTACTTCATGACCATCAAAATCAGGACCATCTACACAACAGAATTTCGTCTTTTCACCAACAGTTACTCTACATCCACCACACATTCCTGTACCGTCAATCATTATAGGATTTAAACTAACCATTGTTTTAACTTCGTATTTCTTTGTAAGTCTGCAGACGAATTTCATCATTGGTATGGGACCAATTGCATAAACTTCTTTGATATCGTGTCGTTCTTCGAGATATTTTTCAAGTGGGCCGGTTACAAAACCTCGTTCACCATAGCTTCCATCATCTGTAGTTACAACCATTTCATCACTTAGTAATCTCATTTCATCTTCAAGAATCAGGAGATCCTTATCACGAGCACCAATGATGCTTATAACATAATTACCTGCATCTTTGAATGCTTTAGCAATGTGATGAAGTATAGCAACGCCAGTGCCACCACCAACCATTATGACAGTACCAAGTTTTTCAATATCAGCTGGCCTTCCTAATGGTCCTACGAGATCTTTGATTACATCTCCTTCATTTAGTGTTCTCATTAATGCGGTTGTTTTTCCAACTATTTGGAAAATTAAAGTAATATAGCCCTCAAATGCATTTTTATCTGCGATAGTTAAGGGAATTCTTTCGCCACCTTCTGTTAACCGTACAATTACAAATTGTCCAGCTTTTGCTTTCTTTGCAATTTCTGGTGCTCGAACATCAAATCTGATTATTGTTCCTTTAGCCATTGTTTGTTTACTTATGATTTGGTGCATTTTACCACTCCCTACTATCTTCTAAAATAATGTCAGTTATGTCACTATCATCCATTCCATGCCAATGACATCCTTTCTTTGAGCAGATAAAGAATTCAATTATTTTAGATACTGCTGCAACTTCCATTGCGATAATTTTTGAACCACACAATTCACATTTATCTTCTGTGTGAACCAAGCTAGTATCACAATGAGGACATTTTACATCTTGTAAAACTTCACCTTCTTGAATATCAATAGTTGATTTTGTTGTAAAGACATTCAAATAAGGACTTAGGACTAAAATTCCTACACCACTTTTACTGATGACTTTAAGCTTGACTTCATGATTTTCGATTATACTTTCTTCACAGTGAGGACAATATGATCTGAGATATGAACCAGATGGGATTAGTTCAACATCATCTTCATGTTCAGTTGGAGACTCTTCTGCGAGTGTTGGTTCTAATGGTTTGCTGTATTTGAAATTTTGATAAAAATGATGTAAAGCGTGTTTTATATCATCAAATTCAACACTATGCTTTTTACAACCGGCTCTTGAACAAATTTTCACAATTCCATTATCTTCAATTTTTAATGGAATCAAGGGTGCATCGCATTCATCACACTTATCGTTTGTTTTGATTTCTTGGTGGCAATTTGGACAGGAAAAATCAACTGTGGTGCCTTGTGGTATTTTGATATTTGCGGTATAATTGTAACTTCCGTAAAGAGAACTTAAGTGTATTATACCATTACCGTCCGTAGTAGCAATCTCTAATTTAACTCCAGGTATATTATCTACCAAACAATTGGGGTCCAATAGGGACTTGTTACATAGAGGACAATTAACTCTTAAAGCAATGAGTTCAGACATATCTTATCACTCTGAAATTTTTTTTATCTACTAAATTATGCTTTTTAGAACGCAATATATTTAGTAATACTAGTTATATAAAAATCATAGCATTGAGAACCAATTTATTTAGTGTCCGTTAATTTTTGTTATTTTTCTGCCGCTAAGAGGAGAAATTTCCTATTATTCTTATTTTTCCTCCGTGTTCAGTCAGTTTTTTCTATTTTTTTTGTTTACCATCATTGAATTTTTCCAAAACAGGGGGGTGGAGAATTTTCTGTTAACTATATAAACTCACAGAAAATAGTAACAACTTTTTTAAATGATAAAAATAGTATATAATATGTATTAAATTACCAATTTTAAATCCGCTCTGGATTGAGAAAGTTGTTGGGTATAAGAAAAAAGCCACTAACTGAATGGAGAAAAAATGTTGCAGAAAAAAAGACTGGTAAATCGCATCAAAAAGGAATATTGGGATGAAATATGTCCAGTATGCGGCTATACAGGAATGCCAAGCTCGAACTTTGTTAAGTTGGAAACCAAGGTTCAAATAGAATTGAGTTGTCCGAAATGCGATTTAACAGTATCCTATAAAATGCCTAGAATCCATCGTAAGAATAGGAGCAGCAAATCCCCCCTGATTCAGGAACTTGTACCCAACATTTTCAATTCTATGTAACACAATCGATCTTTTGGAGGTTAATCTGCGGATAATTTTATCGGAATCTATTTAAGTCGGCAAGTGGATAAATTTCTATATACTATATAAAGTAAATGAAAAAAATATCATACCTATGTTTTGTCGAGGATGTATGGCGAATGAAAAACAAAAAGAAAAATCTAATAGCTATTAGCTTTATATTATCCATTTTCTTAGTGAGTTTTGTTGTAAGCAAAACAAATGTAGTAGATTCTTTAGGAGAAGAAATTGATCTAATTATAACAGAGGCATATTATGGCGACTTTGATCTCGATGGCGATGAAGATGACATTAGAGTAAAGGCTGTACTTGATGCAAATTTTCAAGATAACGTTTTAATGTTCATTTATATTGATATTACACTACCTTCAAATTATGTTCACAAATTCTCATTCCAACTAGTAGTAAAATTTGAAGGTCCAGACAAGTTCGTCACAATTACTGCTTATAATACTGCAACCGAAAGTGGCTGGTATGATTGTAAATTAACAGGTTTAGCCGTTTATAGAGATATGTTACTCTATAGTTATAGCGTGAAAACTTTTGATCCACCAACAGAAAGTGGAGAAAATGGTGATCCACAAGCAGTTATATCTTTAACTTAAAAAACCAATTCCAGGAAAAGTGATAGGACAAATGATAGATGCTAAGGACTTAGAAATTCTTCTTTTTATACAAGATAAGCCCTTAGCAACTTTATCTCAAATTGCTTTGCACATTGGTATGAGCGTTTCAAATATTTCTGCCAGATTGGATCGTCTTAAAAATGACCAAAAATTATTCAATGGTGTTCGTATCGATTTACAAAATGATGCACTTGAATTAGAGCTCTTTGATTTCTTTTTTCATGTTAAAGACACCAAATCATTAAATTTACTTGAGAAAAAATTTGGGCATTATCATCCGTATTTAAGCTATAGAGCAAGATGCAATGGATATAAAAACGGACTTTACCTTCAATTTCAAGCACCAAAAGAAGGACTAAACTACATTGAAGAATTAGCTAGTATTCTTGTAGACAAAGGTGTGCTTGAAAATTATCAATTTATTAAACGAACACCTAATTTTAATCCTGTTAGAGTTGGTTCATCTTTACATTCTTGGAATCCTGAAGTAAAGAATTGGGATTTTGATTGGATAAGATGGCAAAATAACATCAAAGACAGTTCAACAAAAATTACTCCAAATGTAGAACCAGTAAAATCAATCCTTTCAGAATTAACAGAATTAGATGTTAAATTGTTAGCTGAATTAACATTAGAAGCCCGAAGTAAAAATGTAGATATTATTAAAAAAATCGGTTTACCACTTGAACCGGGAACTGCTCAAAAAGTTAGTAGAAGAATTCGTTTCTTGAAAGAAAAAGCTATTAAAAATTATCGTATTAACCTCCAATGGTCCAAATTCTTCCTATATCAACCTATTATTGTTAGAGGTTATAACGGAAATGGAAATGCGAATAAAATCTATAACTACATCAATTCTAATGATGAAGAAGATATTCGCTTTCCTTTTCGATGTAATTATTTCCTAACAGATAGTGGTTTCTTTTGGTATGTACGTGCTCCTCCTGCACACCTCAGTGACTTTACTAATTTTATCTGGGAAGTCTGCCCTGATTTCGAGCTTTACACTTTAGACTACAAAAGCTCAGAAACTTATGGTCTCTGGGATCAAACATTCGATGCTGAAAAAAGGTGTTGGAAAATCAGCTATGATTTCATGATTGATAATGTGCTCAATAAAATGTTCAAGTGAAAAAAAAGAGAACGAGGGAAGATTTAGGTGGGTTCTGATTCTTCATCTTCCGGTAATTGACAATAAGTTGCTATTTCTGGATCGACCACACCGAATTGGTCATAATGTATTGCCTTTGCTGCTAATCGTGCGCCACCCATGGCTGAGATAACCGTTGCTCCACCAGTGACAATATCGCCTGCAGCATAAACATTATCCATATTTGTTCGACCAATTTCATCAGTAACAATGTTGCCCCATTTATTTGTTTCAAGATCTTCTGTTGTTTGTGGTATCAAAGGATTAGCATTATTGCCTATAGCAATAATTACGAGATCAGTTTCCATGTCAAAGTAAGAGTCTTTTATTGGTACAGGTCGTCTTCTTCCTGAATCATCTGGTTCGCCAAGTTCATAGTTTTGACATTTAATACCTGTTACTCGGCCTTTTGCATCTCCGTAAATTTCAACAGGATTTGTTAAGAGTCTCATAATGATACCTTCGTCTTCAGCGTGATGTACTTCTTCTGCTCTTGCTGGCATCTGCTCTCTTGCACGTCGATAGACCAGTGTTACTTTATTTGATCCTAATCGCATCGCAGTTCTTGCACAATCCATGGCAACATTACCACCACCGACAACTGTTACTTTATTTGCACGAATGATAGGTGTATTGTATTTAGGGAAAAGATATGCCTTCATAAGATTTGATCGCGTCAAGTATTCATTTGCAGAATAAACACCATTGAAATTCTCTCCTGGCATCTTCATGAAACGAGGTAATCCAGCACCAACACCAATGAAAATCGCGTCGTACTTATCTATGGTGAACAATTCATCAATGGTTTTAGCCATACCAATTACATAATTATAGTGAATTTTTACCCCAAGTCGTTCTAAGTAATTAATTTCTTTTTCAACGATTTCCTTTGGTAATCTAAATTCAGGGATACCATATACTAGCACCCCTCCACCTTTGTGGAAGGCTTCAAAGATAGTCACACTATATCCAAGTAATGCTAAATCACCAGCTACAGTTAATCCTGCAGGACCGGATCCTATAATGGCAACTTTCTTTCCATTTGCTTTAGCTTTTTTAGGTAATTTTACATGACCACCTAGTCTCTCGAAATCTGCACAGAATCTCTCAAGATATCCTATGGCAACAGGATCACCTTTTCTCCCCAAAATACAAGTTTCTTCACATTGAGTTTCTTGAGGACAAACGCGACCGCATACTGCAGGGAGTACATTAGTTTCTTTGATTTTACATGCTGCTTCAGCGAATTTTCCTTCAGCAATTAAGTGAACGAATTCAGGTATTTGTACTCTTACTGGACAACCTTCAACACATTTTGGTCTCTTACACTGTATACATCGTGAAGCTTCTATCTTTGCTTCTTCTGGCGTTAGTCCATAAGGTACTTCTTCGAAGTTTTTCACACGTATCTCTGGGGGTTGCTCTGTCATTTTCACTCGAGGTGGTCTTGGTGGACGTTTAGACTTGGCTGCAGCTGGTTTCTTAGCAGTTGTTTTCTTTACTGGAGCTTTTTTCTCGTCACTCATTGGTCTCACCCGGACTTTCTTCTACAAGAGCCCTACAAATATGTGGACTCGTTTGATAGGAAATCATTTCTTCTTTGAGATATGATCCTTTTCTCATCATCAATTCTGCCCAATCAACTTGGTGACCATCAAATTCAGGTCCATCCACACAAGCAAATTTCGTTTCGCCAGCTACACTTACACGACAACATCCACACATACCCGTTCCGTCTAACATTATAGTGTTCAAGCTTACTGTTGTTGGTATTTTGTATGGTGCGGTTATATGTGAACAATTCATCATCATATATGTGCATCCAATGAATTTCGCATGGTCGAATCTTTGATCGTTTTTGATTAGCTTATCCAGAACATCTTGAACATGTCCTTTTTCGCCCATTGATCCATCTGATGTTGAAATATAGAGTTCATCTGAGACTGCTCTTAGTTCTTCCTCGAAGTATACCAAGTACTTACTTCTTGCTTCGATTAAGGTTACTACTTCATTTCCAGCTTCTTTCATTGCTTTTGCGATTGGATAGATTGCCCCTATACCATAGCATCCTCCACCAAGTAGTACCCTCCCATATTTTTCTATGGTTGCGGGTTTTCCAAGTGGTCCTGCTACACTATAGAGTTTGTCGCCTTCTTTCATATTAGCTATTTTTGCTGTTGAAATACCAAGTTCCAAAAGGAAAATAGTGAAAGTATCTTTTCCTGTATCAGCGATGGACATTGGTACTTTTTCTCCAAATTCATCAGGCATCATAATAACAAATTGACCTGGTTTGGCTTTCTTTGCTATATTTGGTTCTCGTATATCTAATCGATGAACGTTTGGTGCTACTTCAGTTTTCTTTACAATTTCGTACATTTTTCCATCACCACGGTTTCTCTCTATCTTTTCGATGATCCAAAAGTATCTTGAAATCCGGAACTTTACTTGCAATTTCTGTTCCACGGTACTTCAGATAGTATTCATCTATTGGTCGTATTTCTGACTTGTATTTTACTCGACCAATTTCCATGTCTATCTCGTCTCTGTCTAAGAAATCGAATCCTGTTAGGTCTAACTCTCGAGCGATTTTGCAGATTATTTTCCAATCTTCAAGTGCAAGGTCAGGAGCCTTTACTACTTTCTCAAGTGGCATTGGTCCTCTTTTTGTATAGAATGTTCCATATTCTTCGGTGAATGCTGCAGCAGGTAAAACTACATCTGCTAGATCATAACCTTCATTTGGAAACACTTCTTGATAGATGAGATGTTCCAATGACTTGTATTTGTCTAAACCCGGTAAACCTTCAGTTGTATAGAGAACTTTTATACCATCTTTCTTTATCTTAGCTAAATCTTCAGGTTTTGTGAAAACATTTGGTATTTCCATTAAATCAGCGAATTTCTTAAAGATGTAAGTTGTTTCATCTGTTAAGAAGTTCGAGAGGTAGATTGCTATCTTTGATGGTGCGAATTTCTCTAGTATCTCTGCAACATGAACTGCTACTTCATCCCAATTTGTTGGATATAATTTGAAGTTCTTTAGTATCCTTGGGAATCGTATTCTATCCATATTATTGAAGAGCACTGGTAAGCAGAATCGTCCTTTTACACAGATTTCGGTTTTCAATGTTTTGTAATCTGGATCAGGTCGTACACCAACGATTCTACCCCATTTCACATCCATCTCAAAACGGCATCCTTTATTGCATAATATACAAGTCGTTCTGATTTGGTCATCTGGTTTTTCATACCATTTTTGTCCTCTTGCAGATAATGCTCCTGAGGGGCAAACATCTACACATTGTCCACAGAATTTACAATCTGTTTCAATATGTGGTTTCTCAAAAGAAGTACCAATTTTTGTATCATGTCCTCGTTTAGTGAAAACAAGTATAGATGCTCCTTCTACATCTTGACAAACCCTTACACATCGTCCGCAATGAATACATAGGTTGTAGTCGCGATCAAAGAAGGGGTCAGTTCGTTCTATTGGTATTCCTTTGTAGAATAAGGGAAATCGTATTGTTTTGAAGTTTAATTCTTCACCAACAATTCTAATTTCACATGTTTCCTTGTTTGGACAAGTATTACAACCTGTTATCACACCAGCTTTCATTATTCCAGAATTGAATTTTTCACAATGCTCTGCTTGCTCACAGATCAAACAACTACTTGGATGTTCAGAAAGGATGAGCTCAAAAATTGCTCTTCTTAATTTCTTTATTTCCAAATTATTAGTGGTGATAACCATCCCTGGTTTTGCTGGGGTTGTGCAGGAATTCATGAATCCTGCTGTTCCATGTACTTTTACCATACAAAGTCGGCATGCACCAAATGATGGTAATCGTTCATGTGCACAAAGTGTTGGAATATGTATCCGATTCTCTCGAGCGATTTCGAGGATGGTTAATCCCGCTATATAGGGAACTTGGTTTCCATTAATTACCAACAACTTCTATGTCTCTCCTATCAATTTTTCTAATAGCCTTAGCAGGACAATTTGTGTAGCAAACGTCACATTTGATGCATTTAGCTATATCGATCGAGTGAACTTGCTTCTTTTCACCCGTGACAGCATTTACTGGGCACCTCTTTCTACAGATTTCGCACCCAATACAGGTTTCTTCATCTACCTGATACACAAACAATTCCTTGCAAACTTTTGCAGGGCATCGTTTCTCTAATACATGCGCGACATATTCATCTCTAAAGTAAGTCAATGTTGTAATTACCGGGTTTGGTGCTGTTTTCCCTAACCCACAGAGAGAGCCTTGAGAAATCGTATGAGCTAATTCTTCTAGCAATTCAAAATCATCAATTGTTCCTTTCCCTTCAACAATTTTCGTTAGCAAAGTTAACAATTGCTTATTACCTATTCTACAAGGAACACATTTTCCACATGATTCTGCTTCTGTAAATTTCAAAAAGTATCTGGCAAGATCCACAACACAAGTGTCATCGTCTATTACTACGATACCACCGGAACCCATTATTGCCCCTAATCTCGTTAAATGTTCGTAATCAACTTCTTCTTGAATAAAGGCAGCTGGAATAGTTCCACCTGATGGTCCTCCAACTTGTATTGCTTTGAAATTTTTGTCTTCTCTTATTCCTCCACCTATATCGAAGATAATTGTGTGTAATTTAGTACCAAGTGGTACCTCAATCAGACCAGTTCGTTTTACTTTTCCAACCAGAGAGAATGTCTTTGTTCCTTTCGATTTCTCTGTTCCAAATTTTCCATATTCCTTACTACCGTCTCTCAGGATAGCTGGAACTGTTCCTAATGTTTCTACGTT
>RCNB010002388.1_pt1 | contig 12192 bp, 13 predicted proteins | sample 2041321 | NCBI WGS metagenome assembly RCNB01 (sample SAMN09708232, study PRJNA481090) | Marine sediment metagenome, whole genome shotgun sequencing project. | reverse complement strand
CCGTGGTTCGATCAACCCACCATGCGTTGGCTCCAAAGGCGAGCAAGATAGATGCGATGACGACAACACCTTGAAAAAGCGTGCGTCCAACTGAAGAGCTCGAGCTCATTTGACCGTCCTCCTAAAGTCCCTATGTTCAGGAAGAAGTATGCCGAATTCGTCGATTTAGAAATGTGTCCCATCTCCACTTATGGTTAGTGACGTATACACGGTTTGGAGAAAAAGGACCATTTGTAGGCCCGGCATGCCTACACCTCAATTGGATCTGACATAATCCCGACAGTCGCTGCTACGCCTTACATATCTGAAAACGGGACTAAGCGTTCAACGTACGGCTCGCGCCAATCTGGAAATGCCGCTTCAAAGCGTTCATTTTTGTCGGTGTACATGAGAATGGCCTTGCCCGTGCCGCCACGCCATGGGTCAAACGCAACATTCGCGTGCTCTGCAAAGAACTCATCAATCTCCTTGCTCAACAGCGCGGCCGTTTCGGCATGCTCCGGGTTACCGAAGAGATTAGTATTTTCGTTCGGATCACTCTTTAGGTGATACAGCTCGGTAGGCTCGCCGAATAGTCTCTTGACGAACTTCCAGTCCTCGGTCACTACTGCACGAGCGGTAATGTACTCGAAGAACGCTCTGTCCGATCGCGATTGCCGATCACCCCGAAGCACCGGTACAAAGCTTTCTCCTGGGCTGTTCTCGATAATTTTGTCTTGCAAACCAACTAGCTCGAGTAATGTGGGGAACATGTCGTACTGGCTAATGATGCGGTCGCTGGAGCTACTCCGTGGCACCAGCGCAGGCTGGCGTACGATCAATGGAATTTGCATATGTTCTTTGTAGACAGGGTGCGGTTTCGCCCAGGAACTATTGCCCCATAATCCATGTTGCCCAAATGCCGAACTCTGGTCGGATGTAAAAATGACAATCGTGTTCTCATGCAAACCTTGCTCGCGCAAGACATCAAGAATGCGACCAACACCGTCATCGATCATCGTCATCTCGGACGCCAAATTGATCATGGCGGTTTTGTTGTTCAGGGCCTCAATGGTTTGCCAGCCGTAGGACATCTCGGGTTCTGCGCCGTGCGCACCGACGGACTCGGCATCGTCTACACCCCACTCTCTGTATTCTTGTTGTGTCTTAAGCACATCTTCGATCGTCGAATCTTCGATCGCTGCCCGTCTCAGGAACGGGTGAACCGGTTCTTGTGGAAAGGAAGGAACGTTCTCTTTGTAGTACTGAGCGTGTCGATTGTTTGGCTCACGTGTAACCAGCGGTGGCAGGTTGTAAGGACCGTTGTAGGATAAGTAAAGAAAGAAGGGTTTCTCAGATGATTGATCTGCGATGAACGATTCCGCTTTTCGAGTCCAAAAATCGGTCAGGTGTTCGTTCTCGAGGGGGTACGTTGCACCGTTGTCGATAATCTCAACATCGTGAAACGATGTTGTATGGCCGGTTGGAAACGTCACCCAATATTGAAAGCCCATCTGCGGTTTTTGCGGTGCGCCCAAGTGGTACTTCCCGATAAGGGCCGTGTTGTAGCCCGCATCACCCAGTGTTTGCGGGAGACTGCGAAACTCCTCCACGGCGGCATAGTCTGGCAAGTCGAATTTCGATGGCAGACCATTGTGCACTCCGTGCTGTGACGGTAGCAGGCCAGTTAGAAGGGTTGCTCTGGTTGGCGAACACACACCACTGGTTGCATAACTACGAGTGAACGTCATGCCCTCTGCGGCAAGAGCATCAATGTTGGGCGTCTTGATGTCCTGGTTTCCATACGCACCAAGAAGCTGCTCGCTTTGATTGTCGGTAACGATCAGGACTATGTTTGGCGGGGCGCTCGCTGCCGCTTCATTTCCGGCTATCGCCAAGACTATGAATACTATGAATTTACGCACCGCGGAGCCCCCTGTTATGGTTCGAGAAAGTCGACTACATTTTGTACCGCGCCGTTCTTAACGTTGTAGAGAAAGACTAAAACGTCAACTCGATGATCAGGTACGCCCCAGTCGTGTCACCTACGTTACTCAGGGACAAGGCGTCGGTGCTTCACCAAGTTCCGGAAACTCTGCCAGATCATTATCATCGATGGGCGGTACTAAGCCTTCCGTGGTATATGCGTCCGATCGGTAACAACCGTAGTGGCTACTGCGACGAAAAAAGAACTCCCAGTGTTGCGGGCGATTCTGTACCAGCGGAATCATGTAAATCATTTGCAGGATTTCAATCTCACGCGACATGCGCAGTGGGCCAAAATCCACAGGGTCGAGCCCCATCGCGGCAACAATACGTGCCACTTCCTCTTTCGCGTCCTTGTGGTCCGATGCAATGGGTAAACTCACAATTCCGCCCTCAACCATCGGCTCATCAATGACCTGAGAGCCCAGCGTTGCGAACGTCTTTACGACCTTTGCACCGGGGTTCCAGCCCTGGATCATTTCCGCGCTTGAGGTTTCCAGCAAATGTATTGGATAGCCATCCTCGCCCTGATCAAAAGGCATGGATACATCGATGATTATTTTTCCGTCGAGGTTGCCGAGGCTCTGGGCAACGGTTTCCATGGCCGGCCACGGTATGAGGGTCAAAACGATGTCGCCTTGCTGTGCTGCCTTCATCTGGGTTGTTGCCGATGCGTCCCCGCCCGTCTTGGCAACAAGCGCCCTAACCTTATCGCTGTCAGGGTTGCGAGAGCCGTAAACGACGCGGTAGCCCAGTTCCGCGAAACGCGGCCCAAGCGAGTCGCCCATGTCGCCAGTACCAATAACGGCAACGACTTTCGTTTCTGCAGCGTGGCTGTTTGCTGAAAAGAACAGAACCAGGATACAGAATAGGGTGATTGCGAGCGTCTTCATGGTCCTACCTCTTTGAATTAGGGCCGAGGCGTTGGTGCCACTCGGCGAGTGATTCGTCCGGGTATTCGGCAAACACTTTATCGTGTTTCGCTTCGCGAATCTCGACCTCTAAAATGTGCTTATCAAGTAGCTCGACAAATCGCGACTTGATTGCGGTCTCCAGGCTGAGCTCATGCGCAATGTATAAGTTGTCATCGACTGCTGCGGATCGAAGCAGTGTGCCATCAATATCAAAAATAGCGGCCTGCATAGCTAATTCTCCCTGGAGACTATCAATTAGAGGCATTCATTCAAAAACTCGCAGGCACTCATTATAAGGACCGGAGGGAACACAAGTGCCGCTGCGACGCCCCCGATCAAGCCTCCGATCAAACGACCTTTGTTCCATTCTGCGCTGCGCAGGGCGAACATAGGCACAGCGATAAGAGCTAGCGATACTGAGGTCATCGCCATAGACACAGAAAAGTGTGTCCACCAGCTTAAGCGAATGTCTCCTGCCGACAAGACCAGGTACGACACGAGCAGCCAGCTAGCCAACGCGACAACGAGCGCTCCGCGGGTTTCAAGCTTCTGACCCGCAATGGCTATCGCAAACGCGATAAGGGCGCATATCGGGAAAATTGCAAAAGAGATCGAGAGCAAGGGCTACTCCATGTCCAAAGGCAGGTTCGACGCGACTGTTGTCACAATTTCTTGACCATTTTGATAACAATATTCTCAGCACCGTTAGCTGCGATTTGCGTTTCCCGACTCACTTCTTCGTAACCTCGAGCAATGTAAAAAGGCTCGCCTGGGGTGGTAGAGCCCAATTCGATAGTCTTGAACCCAGCGTTGCGAGCAGCCGACTCGCCAAGTTCAAGCAAAAGCGTTCCAACGCCACGGCGAATCCAGGAAGGGTGTGTATACATGGCTCGAATTCTGGCAGCCTCCACTGCAGGATCACTATACGTGTCGTCACGGCCAGCAGTGTGGTCACCGCCATACAAGGTTCTTCGTTTCCCCCAACCGCCACAGCCGGCCATAACACTGCCGTCATTGCGAATATCTTCAATCACGAAATAGGTGCCGTCCTCTATCAGAGTCCAATCAACGCCCATCGTTTCTTGTGCCGCTTCAATCTCTTCAGTCGAAAGAAACGACTTCATGTTCTCGAGAATTGAAAGCTGCATCAGTTTAACTATCGCAGGGACGTCTGCGGGCATAGCCACTCGATGGGTTAGGTCGCTCAAACGAATCTGCAACTTCTGATGCACCGGAAATGTTAATTATTGACTGAGGTTCAGCTTACGGCGCGATCGTTGTCGCTGCAAGAATCGTGATCAAGGCCAGGTGGTCCAAAGCAGGTCCTTAGTGCTAGTTGGCAAAAAGTGGGACAATAGGTGGATAACCCGCCCGTAGGAAATCGAATTGATTCGTGCCGCACTCTCAACATTGCTACTGCTAGCCGTGCTCCCGGCAAACGCCGATATTGAAATCTACAAATGTGTGGATGCGGACGGTAACATCGCGTATCAACAAACTCCGTGTCCCGTGGTCAAAATAGAGACGCTAGAGGAAGTTGAGCAACCCGAACCGCTTGAGGAGCCTGAAGAGGAACAGCCGTCGCAAGCCCTTATCGCGAGCAATCTGACGCACGAAGAAGTTGAAGCTTGCAAAGATCCGTTGCGGGATGCGATTGATGAAATCGAAGCAGAAATGCTTCGCGGGTTCTCGCCGCAAGAGGGCGAGGACTTTAAGGTGAAACTTCGCACACTCACACAAGAAATGCGAGCGTGCGGATAACAGATTACGTTCCGCTGCTTGCCCCTGTTAGCGCCTTTTAAAAATGTTTCCTCAGGCGACGTGTAAAGTTAAACTTGAATCCTGACAAACCTCTCACATGGCATCGTTATGAATATGCGGCTCCTGATTATTCTTGTTCTACTCTTCCCAGTGGTTATATACAGCGCTGAAGAAATAGAGATTCAGGGCAGCTTCTTCGCTTTGATCGTTAGTGATGTTGACGGATCCAGCAGTTGGTATCAGGCGGTACTTGGCCTGGAGGAAGCTTCGCGCTCGACCGAAGAAGGGAGCTTCGACATCATCAACCTCGTCGGGCCCGGTATTTTTGTCGAGTTGTTGCAACTCCCACACGCGGGCGAGAGACCTGGCGGACAGACGCAAGGCCCCTTCAAGGTCGGCATGTTGGTCGCTGACATGGAGCGGTTTGCGGCAACGCTACCCGCGGCTGTCTCTCCACCGAATATTGTTTTCGACCGAGAAAACAATCTACTGGTCTTGCAGCTTCGCGACCCGGACAATAACACCGTCCAAGTAATGCAGGTGCTGGAGGAATAGATAGAGCGATGCTGGCTAAGAGAAAAAATGGGCAAGCTCGCCAACAAAAAATCCAGAGCTGGTGGAGGCGCTAAGAAAGCGTTACGACCTGCAGCAGAAGTTTGACCAGGAACGCCAAAAGACGTTTGGCAAAGATAATTAGGAACAGGAGCGAATCGAGATGTCTGATATGCACCTAAGTGCAGAAGAACTCAATGCCGGTGTGGAGAGCATCCTTGCTTCACCATCGGACAACGGCGAACTGAAACTCATCGTAAGAAGACCGGCTGTCGACAAGCGCGAAATACCGCAGCAGGCGCGGCTGGATATCGAAGTAGGTCTCGTTGGCGACAGTTGGTCGACGCGCGCCAAAGTAGTTCCCGACATGCAGCTTAATATCATGAACTCACGAGTCGTTGACCGAGTTGCCGGGTCGGAGGAACGTTGGCCGTTAGCGGGTGATCAGTTATTCGTCGACATGGATCTTAGTGGTGCCAATTTACCGCCTGGAACGCAACTCTCGCTTGGCGATGCCGTTGTGGAGGTCACTGAGCCTCCGCATACCGGATGCAAGAAATTTGCTGCCCGATATGGTGTGGATGCGATGGTCTTCGTCAATTCCGGTCGCGGTAAGACGCACAACTTTCGCGGTATCTGCGCAAGGGTCGTGAAGTCCGGTGATATCAATGTCGGGGACGTTGCCCGCAAACTATAGTTCGCTTTCGAAGAGCGCGCACAATTCGGGCTCGGGTGCTGACACCGTCATGACGGTATCGCCGAGCTCCTGCACCAACAGTTCGGGCGCTTCGAATCGCGGCCAGTTGGTCGTCTCATCGCTATTCGGATTGCCGCTGGTCGCAAACTCGACCCAGTAACTTTGCATGACTTCTTCCAGAGCGAGATCAGTATCACTGCTGGTCATGTAGTCGTCATGCGTGCCGAACACATATGGGTACTCCGCTCCATGGTAAGCGCCGAGTGCAGCGCCTGCTTCATCTTCACGGACGCGCGTAAAGTGATACATCCAGGCGTCGCTGCCGGACGCGTTCATAGTCGCAGCCACCTGTTGAGCCTCACATAGCATAGATGCAGCGGTGCGCAGTCGATCAAGCGCCCGACGAGGGTCCGATTCTTCGCGGATAATATCCATCGCCGCTACAACGTTACTGCCGCTGAAGTCCTCGGCGGCCTTCTCTTCGACATCGCTCCAACTTGTATCCTCTGCCGTGCTGCTATACCACTCGTCACGGTTGGTGCCGATAATCATCCGACGTGCGCCGAAACCATGTTCCTGCATCGCAGCCCATGTCCGTTCAATAAACATCTGGCCGTCGACAGCCGGTGAGTGGTAGTAGTTGCTAAATGCGGCGTCATACGCTGCAAAAAGCTCGTCCGCGGGGACCTGCTTCAGGGCCTGCAGACTCCCATCTGGCGACAGGTCCAGCACTCTAGCCAGCTCAGTGGCGCGCTGTTGTTCGGCCTCCAGGGAAGACATGCGATCGCGTCCGAAACCAGCGGTGCTTTGCAGAGCACCACGATGGAACAAGTCAGTGGCAGGTTCTGCGAACATCAGCGCGAGGATATTCTGTGCGCCCGCTGATTCGCCAAACAGAGTTACGCGGTCAGGATCACCACCAAATTCTTCAATATTGTCCTGAATCCACTGCAGAGATGCGACCAGATCCCAGTATGCGAAGTTAGCCACAGGTTCCTCTGCGGGCATGTCTGAATGTGAGAAAAAGCCAAACACACCTTGTCGATAAGCAACCGATATGACAACGACATTCTCCTGGGCGAGTTTGTGTCCGTAGTAGTTAGGCTCATACGCCCAACCACTCTTATTGCTGCCACCATGGATCCAGACCATGACGGGTAGCTTGGCGTCAGTTTCGAGCGTTGGCGTCCAAACATTCAGATACAGGCAGTCTTCGCTAACGGCGAGGTCCTCATAGTAGTCCGCCGAACCACCGAACTGCACCGCCATTGAGCGGTACCAATCCAGAATACGCATGGACTGCATGCAGGCAGCTTCGAACTTGCTTGCATCACGATCTGCAACTTTGCTGCTCAGCGGTTGCGGCGCGCGCCAGCGCAGGTTACCAACGGGTGGCTCTGCGAACGGCACGCCCAGGAACGCCGCGACCTTGCCGTCCTCGACGTACATGCCGTTTAAGCTTTCGCCGTCGACCTCAACACTGGGGGCGCTGTCACAAGCGGATAGGGCCAACAGCGTGGCGCCGATAATAATTTTTTGCATACGTTACTCAGGGATGTCGTGTTGCAATGATTTCACCAGCGAATAGGACATGAATACGCCGACAATCAGAATGGGCATGGACGTAATTAGCAGCATGACCTGAATTGACTTGAGTCCACCGACGAACAGCAATGTGATTGGCATAACCGCTAGTGCAAAGGCCCAGAAAACGCGATGCCAACGCGCGGGATCTTCACCCGCAGACAAATGCAGCGTCGCGCTAGAGGCCAGCGTATAGGACGCCGAGTCGTAGGTGGTCGCAGCGAAGATGATCGACATTAGGGTGAATACGGTGATCACTGCTGGCGCCATCGGCATGGCTTCCAGTGTTGCGACAATTGCAGCGCTGCCACCCGCGGACTTTATCGTTCCGAGCACGTCGACGATGTCATTCATTTGTAGATACATGCTGTAGTTGCCGATGATCATGTAGAACACCCAACAACCGAGCGAACCGTAGATCAACATTCCCTTGATGACCTGGCGAATAGTCCGCCCTCGCGAAATTCGCGTAATGAACAAGCCAACATAGGGTGCAAAGGCAACCCACCACGCCCAATAGAAAATCGTCCAGGACTCAACAAACCCGGAATCGCTAAACGGATCGGTCCAGAAGTTCATTCGCACGAAGTTCTGGGTCATCAGTCCCACGCCGTTCAAACTGGTCTTAACGAGGAACACGGTTGGGCCGGCAAACAGGAGAAACAACAACAAGCCGATCGCGAGTATCAGATTGATATCGCTCAAACGTTTGATACCTTTTTGCAGGCCCAGCCAGACGCTGAAAACAAACAGGCTGACACAGACGCCCATCACGATGACTTCAAGTCGATAGGTGTGTTCGATGCCGAACAACCAGGACAGACATTCAGCAATCATAGGGGTGGAGAAACCGAGCCCGGTCGCAGCGCCTGCGATCATGGCTATCATGAACAGGAAGTCGATCATGCGAGCAAGCGGACCGTGTTCTTTGCCTTTCAGGAACCAGTTGCAGCTAACGCTGAAACGCAGCACGTCCAGTTTGCGGTTGTAGTACGGATAGGCGATTGCCAGAGCGGGTAAGCAGTAAAATGCCCAAGCAGTAACGCCCCAGTGAAACATGCCGTAGGTCGAAGCCCATTCAGCCGCTGTCGTGCTTTGTGATTCGACGCCGAATGGTGGGGTATCGAAATAGTAAGTCCACTCGATGACACACCAGTACATGAGGCCAGCGCCAATGCCGGCGCAAAAAAGCATCGCGATCCAGCTCATCTGGCTGAATTCGACTTCATCGTCACCGAGGCGCACGTTGCCGAATCGACTAAAAGCCAGCCACAAAAGAAATCCGACGGCCCCAACGGCGGCCAGTAAATAAAGAATCCCGAACTCATTCGCTATGAAGTCGTAAATTTGTTGCAAGAAAACAGCGGCACCATCACCGGCGAGCGCCAGCGGTATACACACAATGAGTATCATCGCGACGGTTGCGATAAAGCTTGGCCAATCGATCTTGCTTCGATCCATCTGCGCCTCTTCTTGTTGTTATTCGATGTTGAGGATTACTGCGCCCCGAATAGTACCTGTTTCGATCAGCTCGTTGGCAGCAGCGATGTCCTGAAGCGAAAATGTCGCCGCGATGCGGTGTTGCAAAGCATCACGAGCCAGAGCGATTTCGATATCAGCGATAGCATGCTGCTTGGCTGTTTCGGGCATGGCATAAACAATAATGAAGCGAATGTTCATGTCCAGGTACATCAACTGAAAGAACGGCAGTGTCGGTTCAGGAACGGCGACTGACCCATACGTAGCGATAGTGCCTGATGTTTTTACTACGGCAATCCAGGTCGCAAGGTTTGCCCCAAATTCCAGATCGATCGCACGATCTACGCGCATGCCACCATTGGCGGCGAGAATGTCGTCGGCGAAAGTGTCACTGCGGTGGTTAACAACGTGCGCTGCACCGGCTGCCTTGCATGCAGCCGCGTCTTCCTCATTGCTGGCTGTCGCGATTACCGTCGCACCCGCCTGACTCGCCCACTGCACGGCGTAGTAACCAACACGACCTGCAGCACCGGTGATTACGATTGTTTGTCCCTGCACAGCGCCATCTGCAAATACGCAGCGGTGTGCCGTCATTGCGGGAATACCCAGACAAGCACCAACGTCGAAGCCTGCGTTGTCGGGTAAGAGCGCCGCGCGTGAGCTGTCGAGCGCCACATACTCAGCAGCAGTGCCAAAGCGGCGCGCAAACTGAGCCTGATAAACCCACACGCGTTCACCGACTCGGGAAGCATCAACACCTTCGCCAACAGCTTCAACAATGCCGGCGCCGTCACTGTTGGGTATCACCAGGCCGCCGTCGAGCAAGTTAGGAAAGGAGCCGGCACGTTTCTTCACATCGGAGGGATTAACGCCACTCGTATGGAGGTGGACCAGAACCTCGCCAGGCCCGGCCGTGGGTGTGTCCAATTCACCCACCTGAAGTGCATCGGTGGCGGCGCCAAACTCTTCAAACCAGGCGGCGCGCATCAATCGAGCCAGTTCGCGAGTGTTTCGGTGTGACCATCAACTGACATAGCTTGTCCTGATATCTTTCCAGCTTTTTCTGACGCAAGAAACATAACTGTATCTGCGATTTCCTCGGCCGTCACGAAAGTTCGCATCGAGCTTTGGCGCTGATAAACATCGCGAATTTCCTCCGGGCTGACGCCTCGTTCCTTCGCATCTCTTTCAATGACGCCCTCGATACGTGGCCCGCTGACACAGCCGGGACAAACGGCATTGACGCGAATGTTATGCGGCCCCAGTTCCATTGCCCAGGTTTTGGTCAAACCAATCAAGCCCCATTTGCTGGCAGCGTACGGTGAGCGCATTGGCGTGCCGAAAAGTCCTGCGGACGATGACATATTGATGATACTGCCACCGCCGGCTTGCTTGAGTAGTGGTACAGCGTGCTTGGTCATATAAAACGCTCCGCTCAAATTCACTGCGATGCACTGATCCCAGTCATCAGTCGCTACATCTTCCACGGCTGCTGAGGGTCCGGAGATACCGGCGTTGTTAATGAGTATGTCGAGATGGTCGTATTTCTCTGAAAAGTCAGCGAAGACCCTGTCGACCTCCGCAGTAATGGAAACGTCGGCCTGAGTTGCGGTCGCGCCTGGATTCGCTGTGAGAAATTCCGCGATCGCGTCTGGCCATAAATCACAGATATGCACCTGCGCGCCCTCGGCGATGAAAGCTTCGGCGATACAGCGGCCAATGCCTGCTGCCGCGCCGGAAATTAGAACAGTTTTCCTAGTCATCTAAACGACGATACACGACGCGGCCGTCAAAAATGCTTAAGTCGACTTTCGCCTCGCTGATCTCATAGACGTCAATCTCAAACAGGTTACGGTCGTAGATCGCGATATCGGCTCGCTTGCCGGCTTCGATCGATCCGGACACGCCTTCAGCGTGAATCTGCCATGCACCATTGATGGTGTAGGCATCGATCATTGTCGCGAGGTCGACGAACTCGTCGCCGAGAATTTCGAAGTCAGAGTCGCCGATAGGGCCGTGCGGATTGTCACGTGTAATCGCGGTTTCAATCGACAGTAATGGATCGAGATTGCCATAATTCCAGTCGCTGCCTCCGAGAACGACACCACCGGCAGCTTGAATAGAACGAATTGGGTACATATTGCTGACTCGTTCAATACCCAAAGACGGAATCTCAAGATTCTGTGTCCATTTGTCGTTGTACGCCCAGTACATGGTGACGCTTGCGCCGGTATCTAGTTCGGCAAACCTTGATCTGTCGCTTGGGTCGACCAGGCCGAGGTGAGAAATAGTATGTCGGGATTCTTCATGCGACTCATCGCCGTATTTTCTGGCGTATTCGATTGCATCCAGGGCTTCGTGTACCGCACGGTCGCCCATCGCATGGAAATGAATCTGCATACCCATGTCATAGTAGCGTTTAACGCGCGAATTCAATTGGTCAGGTGTTAAGTACTGCGGGCCCGCATGATCGACCGAGTGATACGGCTGTTTCGCCTTCGAACACACCATCAACCATGATCTTGATGCTGTTGTAACTGATGTTGTCCGACTCATAGTTGGCGCGATCGCGGAGCACTCGTTCAAAATCTTTCCCTTCGTGCTTTTCGAAGACGCCCTCGTCAATAATCCCACCCAATACGTGCAACGAGAGTTCGCCCGCATCATCGAGGGCTTTGTAGACTTGCATTTCATGTTCGCCGATCCAGACATCGTAGGCTGACGTAATGCCGTGCGAGTTCATCAGTTTGACGGCGCCCTGCATCGCCCAAACACTAGTTGCGAGATCGCGTTTCGGGCGCTGCTTATCGGCAAGGTCTCGCGAAGATTCGCGCAAGGTGCCACTCGGCTCGCGACTGCCCTCACGACGCTCAATGATTCCGTCTTCCGGATCCAGCGAATTCGCACTAATGCCAATCAGTTCAAGTACCTTGTCATTGACGAGTGCCGCATGGCCGTCCTCAGCATCGACGAAGACGTATTTGTCCTCGGCGATGCCATCGAGAATCGACTTATCGGGTCCCGTCAGTCCGAATATACCCAGGTCCAATCCCACTGCATTAAACCACTCACCTTGCTGAGAACCTTCGCAGGCCTGGAGTGCGCCAATCACTTCTTCGACGCTCGCCAGCGCCAAAAGATTGCAATACACCTGCTCATAACCACCCTCAAGCGGATGTACGTGCGAGTCATGGATGCCCGGCATCGCCATGCGACCGTCAAGGTCGATGACTTCTGTAT
>RCNB010002148.1_pt1 | contig 12194 bp, 10 predicted proteins | sample 2041321 | NCBI WGS metagenome assembly RCNB01 (sample SAMN09708232, study PRJNA481090) | Marine sediment metagenome, whole genome shotgun sequencing project. | reverse complement strand
GTTCTCCAATAATTAGGATAGTATCCATAATGATAAGTTGGGTAATAAGGTACATAGACAGGTGAATACACATATTGAACTACTGGTGCCGATTCAACCACTATTACCTCTGTTGTTGCTGCCACATTCACAGTAACCGGTTCAGTACCTACATATGCAGGGTTCGCCGTAACTGATTCTGTTGGCTGGGAACGGGGTTCAACAACATAATCTTTACCATATAAATCCTCGTCGCCTATGATCTGCATTGATACTTTACCTGCTGCATCTTTTGATACTGAGATAACAGCAACATCCTGAGTTTCTTTTTCACTTATTGGATCCTGTAGAATAAATAAAAAATCATCTCCGTCTTTTTCGGTAACAACTTTTAAAAAATCAATATTACCATCTCCGTCAAGATCTAAATTGTTAATTCCGGTTTTTTCTCCGTTCAATGATTTTTCAAAATCTTCAATAGTCTTTGATTTTTGAAAAAGATCCAATACAGCGTATAGATCCAGGTTATCTCCTGGTAATCCTAAAAGCGGTTCGTCATTCTCTGTTTGAGAAAAAGAAGAAAAGCTTATTAAACTTATCGCTAGCAGTAAAATTGATAAATATTTGGTTTTCATGTGTTTGTATTTATTGTTTTTTAATGGTCACATGTTGGCTGCCTGCCGCAGGCAGGTTCGCTATTAATCATTCTCATGAGTGATAAACTTTAAACATGCTCGTTTCATATTATAAATTTTGATTTTCTCCTGATAGAAGTCGGAGCTTGATTTTTTGCTTAGGTATGCATTATAGTAGGTTCTATAAATTGTTAACATCCAAATAAACAAAAACTCAAATTGATTTTTCTCTTTTTACAAATATATGCGATTTCACATTATTACTCTATTATTTAGAGATACAAATGCATGAGGCTCAATTTTAGATCAGGCTATCTCTTTGCAATATTTCGGTATTTGTTATTTTGCTTTTTTCCGCATGCAATATTTCGTCTGCGAGAATATTTGAAATCATCAGTTACAAACCATATTGCTAGCTAAATAAAGATAGAACTATGTATTTGTCTATAGGCGATAGCTACTAAAAAGTAATTTTTTAAAGGTCTGAATCTAACAGATAAACTTTAAAAGAAAAAGGTGTTTTAGATTATCAAAACCTAATTGCTCAACATCACCGGCATTACCAACATGGTAATTTCTTCACCTTCTTCCAATCCATCTATAGGTGTTAAGATACCAGCTCTATTAGGCAATGACATTTCCAAAAGGATTTCATTTGAATTTAAATGATTCAGCATTTCTAATAAAAAACGTGAATTAAAGCCAATTTGCATGTCGTCACCTTCGTAACTGCATTGTAATCTTTCGTCGGCTTTGTTTGAGAAATCAAGATCTTCAGCTGAAATTTTTAATTCAGTTCCGGCCATTCGAAGACGAATTTGATGGGTTGTTTTACTAGAGAAAATAGATACCCTTCGTACTGAATTATAAAAAGAGTTTCTGTCAAGGGTAAGTTTGTTAGGGTTTTCCTTAGGTATTACAGCCTCATAATTAGGATATTTTCCATCAATTAACCTACAGATTAAGGTGCTGTTACCAAAGCTGAATTTAGCGTTGGTGTCATTGTAATCAATAATTACATCTTCATCTTGACCTGATAAAATATTTTTTAATAGTGTCAAAGGTTTTTTCGGCATGATAAATTCAGCCACTTCATTGGCACTTACATCTTTTCTAATATATTTCACTAATTTATGGGCATCGGTAGCAACAAAAATTAGATTTTCAGGACTTAATTGAAAGAAGACACCACTCATTACTGGTCTTAAATCATCATTACCGGAAGCAAAAATAGTTTTTGAAATAGCGCTAGATAAAATACTGGCTTTTAGTGTAGTGCTGCTAGGTGCCTCAAGTTCAATTGCTTTAGGGAATTCCTCTCCATCAGCATAGGCAAGCGCGTATTTTCCACTATCTGAGCTGATTTCTATTGTATTGTTATCTTCAACTTTGAACGTGAGTGGTTGTTCGGCAAAAGTTTTCAGAATGTCTAAAAGTAAACGTGCAGGTACAGCGATTGCTCCATGGGCGTCTGCTTCCACATCGATTGAAGTACTCATGGTAGTCTCCAAATCTGAGGCTGAGATCTTCAATTGATCATCAGTTAACTCGAATAGGAAATTATCAAGTATTGGTAACGTGTTGTTGGTATTGATTACGCCACCTAGAATTTGTAACTGTTTCAATAATTGAGAACTGGAAACTATAAACTTCATCCTTTTAATTTTATGAATTGTTTGTAAAACTGTTGTCATTATTTTTCGATTAAAGGATCTATGATGATCTCTAAATTCAAGAAAAGATATTATTCGGTCTATACCGAAATCAACAGTTTTACAAATATATTATTTTAATGTTGAAAATTGAAAATTTATTTGGCTAGTTAATCAACATTCTCAAAATGTTAAGTTTTTCTTAATACAGGTGAAACCACACTATATTTCTTTAGATTTGTTCAAAATTGCCTTAGAATGGAGATTAATTTACATCTTAGTTTTAATGTGAAACACTTGTAATACGATAGTATATATTCAAAAATTCCTTGCTACTTCGTTTTAAAATTTAAAAAACACTTATGACCAAATATATTCTGTCATTTTCGCTTTGTATATTCTTCATGTTTCCCTGTTATTCTCAGGCTCCTGTGAAGCCAAATTCGGCTGAAATACATGAGGCAATTAAAAAACTAAACTTTTTAGGTTCCGTTTTGTATTTAGCGGCTCACCCTGATGATGAAAATACAAGGATGATTTCCTATTTTTCAAATGAAGTACATGCCAGAACAGCTTATTTATCAATTACAAGAGGAGATGGAGGACAGAACCTCATTGGCCCTGAGATTAGAGAGCTATTGGGAATCATACGAACCAACGAATTACTAAAAGCACGTGAAACTGACGGAGGGGAACAATTTTTTACGCGCGCCAATGATTTTGGTTATTCAAAACATCCTGATGAAACCTTAGATATTTGGAATAAGGAAATGGTTATGAATGACGTAGTTAAAGTGATAAGAAAATTCAGACCAGACATTATTATTAACCGTTTTAATGCTGAATCAGCGGGCAAGACTCATGGCCATCATACATCTTCTGCAATGCTGAGTACGGAGGCATTTGATCTTGCGGCAGATCCTTCTTATAAAACTGAATTATATCAACCTTGGACAACTCAGCGTTTGTTTTTTAACACACATTGGTGGTTTTATGGATCTCGTGAAAGCTTTGAAAAGGTAGATAAATCTGAAATGTTGTGGTTTGATACAGGTGTTTATTATCCTTCCTTTGGATTATCAAATTCTGAAATTGCATCTTTAAGTCGCAGTATGCATAAATCTCAAGGATTTGGCAGTACGGGAGTAAGGGGGAGTGATAAAGAATACGTGCAATTACTAAAAGGTAAGATGCCAACAAATAAGAATAATGTTTTTGAAGGAGTAGATACTAGTTGGCTTAGGGTAGAAGGAGGAGAATCAATTAAAAGGATTATGGATAAGGTTGAGAAGGATTTTGATTTCAGAGATCCTTCCAGAAGTTTACCCGAGTTACTAAAAGCTTATGTGCTCATAAAAGAATTGAAGGATGAGCATTGGAGAGAATTGAAATTGAAGCAAATTAAGGAGCTTCTTGCGTCGTGCTCAGGCTTATATCTTGAAGGCGCAGCTACGAATGATTATGCAACGAGAGGAGAGGATGTATCTGTTAAAATTGAAGCAATAAACAGGAGTGAGCAAAAAATGAAGCTTATAGCTGTTGAGCTCTTACCTCATAATATCAGCACTGTAATTAACAAAGATCTGAATAATAATATTTCTATCAACGAAGAAATGACAATGCATGTTTCTGACAAAGCTAATCTTACGTCACCTTATTGGTTAGAAGAGAAGGGTAGTCTTGGTATGTACATGGTAAAAGACCATTCACTTATTGGTAACCCAATTTCTAAAGCAGCATATAGAATTAATTTTAAAATAGATTTTGAAGGAACTTTGATAGATTTTGAAAAAGATGTGATTTATAAATTTAATGACCCGGTTAAAGGAGAGGTCTATCAACCATTTGAGATTGTACCGGATGCAGTTAGCCATATAGCTTCTAAGGTTGTCATCTTTAATGATGATCAACCGAAAGAAATTCCTGTTAAAATAAAGAGTTTTAAGAATAGTATTTCAGGGCTTGTTCAATTAAGTGTTCCGGAAGGCTGGAAGGTTTCGCCAAAACAATTAGAATTTGAATTGAATAATAGGGGAGAAGAATTGGATGTCTTTTTTACAGTAGTCCCAACTAAAGGCCAAAGCGAGGGATATATGAGGCCCTTACTTTCAATAGATGGTAAAGATCTTGGGAAATCAATGGTGGAGATAAATTACGATCATATTCCTAAACAATCTGTTTTATTACCCTCAGAATCTAAGGTGGTTCGATTGAATCTTGATAAAAAAGGAGAGTCGATTGCCTACATAAAAGGAGCAGGGGATGAGGTACCTAAGTATTTAAAGCAAATTGGATACAAAGTGACTGAAATAGCTCCAGAAAATATATCCGTAAGTAATCTACTTCAATATGACGCCGTAATTTTAGGAATCAGGGCCTATAATACTGTACCTGAGTTGAAATTAAAACAAACCGCAATTTTGAGCTATGTTGAAAAAGGAGGTAATGTTATAGTTCAGTACAATACCAGTCACAGTCTTTTAGTAGAAGACAATCTTGCTCCTTATGAATTAAAATTATCTAGGGATAGAATTACTGATGAAAATGCAAAAGTTACTTTTGTAAATGAAGATCATGAAGTATTGAACTATCCAAATAAAATTTCTTCAGATGACTTTGAAGGCTGGGTTCAAGAAAGGGGATTGTATTTCCCAAATAAATGGGGGAAGGAATTTTCACCGATTCTTTCTTTTCAGGAAAATGGAGATGAACCGATGGAGGGAAGTTTACTTGTTGCTAAATTTGGAAAAGGGCATTATATTTATACTGGACTTTCGTTTTTTAGAGAATTACCTGCTGGTGTCCCAGGTGCATATAAGCTCTTGACAAATATGATCTCTATAGGAAAGAATGATTTTGAAAGTGACTTAAAAGAATAGATAATGAAAGAAACTAAGGAAGTATTTGGTAAATGGACAAAAATGTACACCTATATGCTGATAGCCAATGCATTATATATTATTATTTTTTATTTAATTACACAATATTATTCTTAATTCATGGCAATTTTAGATTGGTCAGTTTTATTGGTAACCTTATCATTTATAGTGATTTATGGAGCTTGGAAGACCAAAGGTAGTAAAAATGTAAAAGATTTTATCAAGGGAGGAAATGAGGCGAAATGGTGGACCATTGGTCTTTCAGTTATGGCAACACAGGCCAGCGCCATCACTTTCTTATCTACACCAGGACAGGCATTTCATAGTGGAATGGGCTTTGTTCAATTTTATTTTGGACTTCCTTTGGCTATGATTATCATCTGTGTCGTATTTATTCCAATATATCACCGACTAAAAGTTTACACAGCTTATGAATATCTTGAAAGTAGATTTGACCTAAAAACAAGGTCGTTAGCCGCAATTTTGTTTCTTATTCAGCGAGGTCTGGCTGCGGGGATAACGATTTTCGCTCCTGCAATCATATTGTCAGCTGTATTAGGTTGGGATTTGCTTACATTAAACATTATTATCGGTGTTCTCGTAATAATTTATACAGTTAGCGGCGGTACTAAAGCCGTAAGCGTGACGCAGAAACAGCAGATGGCCATTATTTTTATTGGAATGTTTGCCGCCTTCTTCATCATATTAAGTTATTTGCCAAAAGACATCTCGTTTTCTAAAGCGATTCAGATTGCCGGGGCAAGTGGGAAGATGGAAGTTCTGGATTTTTCTTTTGATTTGAATAACCGTTATACAATTTGGACCGGATTTCTTGGTGGGACGTTTTTAATGCTGTCTTATTTCGGAACTGATCAATCTCAGGTTCAGCGCTATTTATCCGGAAAATCGATTAGAGAAAGTCAGTTAGGTTTATTGTTTAATGGATTTTTAAAGGTCCCCATGCAGTTTTTTATATTGTTGGTAGGGGTTATGGTATTTGTTTTTTATCAATTTAATGCTTCTCCTCTAAACTTCAATCCCGCAGCAACTGAGGCAGTAAAAAGCTCGGCATTGGCGGAAGAGTATTTGACGTTGGAAGAAAAACACCATGATATTTCGGAACAAAAAAAAGAACTCCAATTTAGTTTTGCAGAGAATCCAGCTGATGAAAAAATTAAAGAACGAATAAAAGCGCTTAACGAGCAAGAAATTGAGAATAGAGAAGAAGCTAAACAGATTATACTTAAGGCAGATCCTGCTCAAGAGGTTAATGATAAAGATTATGTCTTTATCCATTTCATTCTAAATAATCTGCCGCGAGGGCTTATAGGTTTGCTACTGGCTGTTATTCTTTCGGCCGCCATGTCATCTACGGCTTCAGAGTTAAATGCTTTGGCAGCCACAACTACCATGGACTTGTATAAAAGGAATGAAAAGAGTGAAAAGAGTGATATGCATTATGTGAAAGCTACAAAATGGTTCACTTTAGCCTGGGGTGTCTTGGCTATATTGGTGGCCAGCGTTGCGAATTTATTTGATAATCTTATTCAACTTGTGAATATTATTGGGTCGATTTTTTATGGAAATATTCTCGGAATATTTTTGATAGCCTTTTTTATCAAAATGGTACGTGGAAACGCAGTATTTATTGCAGGGATCCTTACACAGGTTTTGATTATTTGGGTGTTTCGGATGGATGTGCTTCCTTATTTATGGTTAAATCTATTAGGCTGCCTTCTCGTGGTTACCTTGTCAATAATTATTCAACTTTTTTCAAGACGAAAAATGGTATAATGGTTAAAAAAAAAGGCCTCAATTTAATTGAGGCCTTTTCATTATTAGAGTGTTTTATTATTCAATATCAATATGTAAACGCGCTTTGTCCCAGGCAAATACCATACCTGATTTATCTACCGCATACATAAGTTGTTCTTGAACGCTGCTATCGAATTCTGGTTTTACCATAACTCTTGCAACATCATCAGCTTCGGAGTATGAATATGAACCCCAGGCATCATTCTTTTTGTTAAAAATGGCAACCCAATCACCTGATTCATTAGGGATAATAAAAAATCCATATTTACCGGCAGCAAGCGTTTTGCCTCCTACTTTAACATCTTTGTCAAATGTGACAGTCGTGTTTTCATTGGCACCTGCGCGCCAAACCTGACCATACTTTTCAAGATCTCCCCAAACGGTTCTTCCTTTAACACTTGGAGCACCATAATCAATCATAACTTGGGTTCCATTAATATTACCTTTTGTTTGAAGTCTTGGACTTTTTTGAGCGCAACTAATAGAAACGACAAAAAAGAAAGCCAAAAGAAAATTTATTTTTTTCATAATCAAGTACTATTTACTCCATTCAGCAATGGATTCTTTATTCATTTTTACGTAATCAGCATTTCCTGCTTTTTCAGAAGCGGCAAGCGAGACCTGAGCAGTTTCTAATGCTCCTTTCTTATCACCAAGATCTGCTTGAATCAATGATTTCTGACGAGACATCCAAAAAGCTTCTGGATTCATCTCTACAGCTTTTGTAGCCCATTCTAATGCCTTGTTAAGGTCTTTATCAGAACTTCTATAATATGATGCTGCGCTGAAATATTCGTTTGCTGATGGCCCTGCCATTGCTTTTTCAATACTCTCAACTGCCATCTCATCAGTTGGCGTTTCTATTTTTGTCCAAACAATGGTTTTATCCCACATGATGTACATATTTCCTGACGTCCCATCAGAAAGATCTCCAAAAGAAATTGTGAAGTTTTCAGCTGGATGCTCCATCGCATTAACTTTTGCGCTTACTTTTAAAGCAACTTTGCTGTCATCTAATTCATCAGGCGCTCCCCCAGCTTCGTATTCTGTATAGAAAATAATATCCCAACTGTCTTTATTTGGGACTGTTAAAATAGCATAAGTACCTTTCTTTAATTCTTTACCTTCAATTTTTAAATCTGAATCGGTAGTGAATTTGGTTCTCATGTTGGCACCCGTTCTCCATATTTTACCATAAGGGACCAGGTCTCCAAATATGGCTCTTCCACGAACTGCAGGTCTTGAATAATCGACAGATACCTCTGAAAGTCCTATGGTTTGATGGATTTTAGCCGATGGGCTAGGTTGGGGTGTTTTGATCTGCGCTTGTAGTGTAAAAGCGCCAAAAATTAATAATAGAGTAATTAATTTAGATTGCATAGATTTTAGTTTTTGTTAATAAAATTTAAAATTACGTGAATTATGGGGCATCCCTATGAATTCACAAATGTTTTAACAAAATTTTATGAAGCAATAAACGATTCAAAAAGGCTTTGAAGGCTAGTTATAACGTTTTTTTCTGAGCAGATTAAACAGCCATCCAAATCCAAACAATAGGAGAAGTGGCAATACGAGGTTAATCAACTGCCAGTAGGATCTTTCCTCAAAGGCTTTTTCTTTATCTAAAAACTGAATTTGAAGTGATTTGGATCTAAGGTTAAGAAGGCCCGTATCGTCAATTAAATAGTGAATGCTATTCAATAGAAAGTCAATATTGCCATAATTCTGATTGGTCCACTTGTCTTTATCCAAGGGAAGAGGTTCTCCTCTTAAAGTTTCATTGATGGCAATGTCACCGTCTCCTATAATAATCATTTTATTTTTTTCTCCTTGTTGTTTATAAGTATCAAGATTGAATGGTAGAATCCGATTTTTATAGGCTGAATTAAATGATCCTTCCAATAATACACCAAAATAAGTGTTGGAATCTTGATATTCATTTTTATCGGGTTCTACAGCAATTTCGTTCAATCCAATATTAGTTGGGGTGCCAACAATTTTTGAAAGTGGAGAAGATTCAAGGAGTACCTTCTTTTTTATTTGATTATCCAAAGTATCAAGACTACTTGGAAATTTTAAAAGTACAGGATCAATATTTTTTGTAATAGCATGCGAATTATCAGCAAAAACCAGTGGAAAATAAGGCCATAAAAAATCTTTGTATTGCACTTGATTTCCTGTGTTACCAGAAGCCAAACGGATTGTACTGCTATATAAGTCTTTGGTAACATTATAATTAATTCTAACCCCATAGCTAAAAAGCATATCGGTAAGGTTTAAATCTCTGTTAAAAGCTAAAGTTTTACCACTTTGCATCAAGCTATCCATTTCTGCATAAACATTATCCAACAACCATAGGGTTTTACCCCCTTGCATAATGTATTGATCCAATACAAGTTTTTCTTTTTCACTAAAGCTTTGAGAAGGTTTGACTATAATTGAAAGGTCAAATTGGTTAAGCGAAAGCAAGGTCTTTTTATCATTCGCTTCAACCGAATCCAAAGTGAATTCCGCCAGCTTGTAATATTCTCCAAGACTTTTAAGAAAGCTGTACAAATAAACATCATCGGGCTGACCATTGCCCTTTAGAATTGCAATTGAATTACTTTTTTCAGCACTAATTTTATGAATGGCCCTAGTAAATTCGTATTCCAGGTTTTCTATAGAAGATTGAAGTTGTTGCTCTTGGCCTTGGCTTGGCCCAATGGCATCAACTAAAAGCGACACATTTTCCTCTTTGTTATCGTAATCGATAATGGCCCAAGGGAATATAATAGCCTCTGACATTTTACTATCCTCTTGTACCGTTAGACGACTTGGTTGTAAGCCTTTTTTGATTAAGTCTTTTGAAGCACTAGAGGGGTTTATAAATCTAAAATTTACAAGATCATTGATCTCATTGAGTTCTCTTAGAAATTGATTGGTTTCAATTTGAAGCCTTTTGAACTCAGCGGGAAACTCTCCTTGCAGATACACTTTTATCTGAAGGGGTTTTTCAATGCCCTCAATAAGATCAATAGTAGTATCCGAAAGAGTGTATCTATTGTCATTGGTTAAGTCATATCGTTTGTACACATAAATACTTACAAAATTGATGATTATCAATAAAATAAGTACAATGAATATGTTTATATATGATTTATTTCTTCTCATAGTTTATATAGGTCCCGTTATTGTTTTAAATCAAAATTGGATTTGGTTAAAAAAAGAAAGAAAAAAGTAACGCTTAAAAAATAGACAAGATCCTTGCTGTCAATAACACCTCTCCCTATGTTTACAAATCGGGCATGCAGGCCAAGATTTTTTATCTCGAAATTCCCTATACTTCCAAGATCACCAATTGCCTCAAAACCATAGAACATGAAAAATGACAATACAATTCCAAAAATGAAGGCTACGATTTGATTATCCGATAAGGTGGAGCTGAACATTCCAATGGCGGTAATTGAACTTGCTAGAAAAAGCAAACCAAAATAGGATCCAAGAATACTCCCAAAATCGACACTCTCTGGAGTGGCAGCTAATTCGATTAAAGTATAGACATAAGTTAAAGTGGGTAGTAGTGCAATTAGTATTAAGATTAGGGAGCCGAAATATTTACCAAGAATGATATCCCAACTACTGATAGGTTTTGTCTTAATTATTTCAATAGTACCGAGTCTTATTTCATCAGAAAAAGTCCTCATCGTTATAGCCGGTATGATGAAAATAAAAAACCAAGGTGTTATAAAAAAGAAACTGTTAAGGTCAGCAAATCCTGCATTTAGTATATTGAATTCACCTTTAAATACCCATAAAAATAATCCATTTATCAATAGGAAGATGGCAATAACCAAATACCCGATAGGCGTTGCGAAAAATAAATTAAGTTCTTTTTTTAAAATTGCTAACATCAACTATTATTTATGATTCCAAGATTTATTAAGGATGATTCAAACTTACAATTTTATCTACACTCCAAGCCTCGGCTTTTTCGGTGAACATTTTTTTTGTATTTGTCCAGACTTCCTTAAAAAAAGCAGATTTTCTGTAGCGGTTTAGGTCATCTTCTGAGGCCCAGTAACTGTAGGTGAAAAACACAGTGGGATTCTCTTTATCTTGATAAAGTTCGAGTAATTCGCATCCCTCAAAATTTATAATATTTTCCTTTATAGCATGAAAACGATCTTGAAAAGTATCTATTTTTTCATAAGCAAAGGTCATTTTTACAATTCTTACCAGCATATGATGATTTATATAAAACGTATAGTAATGTTGTCACGATAGTCAAGCCCGAGCAAATTAGAAGCTCCGCCGACAGTCTTAAGATTACTTCTGTAGATTGAAATTTCCAAATAGTTGGCGCAGTTAAAAATAGCGAGCTTTTTCCCATCATCCTGCCTCTTTTCAACCGGAATAGTAAAATCAACGATATCATTATATTTCTCGTAAATATTGACGAATTTATAACTTCGGGCAATTATTTCGAAAGGCCTTCCTTTCCCAACATTTTGAAAGATACTTTTAGAAATATTGCTAATTACATTCCCAAAATTGTCGATATAAATAATGCTTCCAACTATTTGATTTTTCTCGACATTTACCTGAGGTTGAATTTCATAAATCTTTTTAATGTCATCAATTCTTTTACCAATTACTTCTAAGGTCCCGCCCCGGGCAATATGACAGGCAACTTTGATGAATATACCCAGAATAGATAATTTGTCATCTTCAGGCTTCTGAATAGTGATCTCGACTATTTTATCAGGATTAATTTCATTCGTGATCATGGATAAAATACCGTTGTCGCAGCAAATGAAAAACTGATCATCCATTTCAATGGCGATCGGTTTGTTTTCAACACTAATTTCAGAATCAACACCTACAATATGTATAGTCCCTGCAGGGAAATTTTTATAAGCATTTTTTAGAATATAAGCCGTTTCAGTTATGCTGAATGGAGTGATGTCATGTGAGATGTCAACAATACGCACTTCTTTTAACTCGCTGTAAATCGACCCCTTGACAGCACCTACAAAGTGATCCTTATTACCAAAATCGGTTGTTAAAGTTATGATCGGCATATTTTTTTAATGATTCCGGACGGGGTGATATAATATTTTTAACAATTGGTAAATTGCTGTTAAAATGTGCTATTTTTGCTGTACAAATCTAATCAAATTAAAATAGTAAAAAAGCACTTAAGGCTTAATTTTTAATCTAAATATTTTAGGATTGAACGAAAGAATAATTGA
>RCNB010004301.1_pt1 | contig 12196 bp, 9 predicted proteins | sample 2041321 | NCBI WGS metagenome assembly RCNB01 (sample SAMN09708232, study PRJNA481090) | Marine sediment metagenome, whole genome shotgun sequencing project. | reverse complement strand
ATGATAAATGAAGTAGATGCAAATACCAATATCTTCTTTACCAATGAAATTGAAAATATAGATAACCTTCTTTCGAAAGAAGCTTCATTGCATTTTTTTAGAATTCTACAGGAGATACTGAATAATATGGTTAAACATGCAGAAGCAAAAGTCGCTTCAGTGACTATCGAGAAGAAGGGTAATACGATTCAAGCTATTTTAAGGGACAATGGGAGAGGGTTTGAAGTTTTAGAAAAAAGGAAACTAAATAGCGGCTTAGGGATGAAAACTTTGATGGAACGCGCAAATATTTTGAAGTCCAAATTGAATATTAAAAGCAAACCAAATCATGGTACAACTATAGAGTTAATAATACCAACCTAGAATGATTGATAAGAAAAATACTTCTATAGTTCTTGCAGATGATCATCCGGTGTTATTAAAAGGTTTGATGGAAGAACTTATAGCAAATGGATATAATGTTGTAGGCAGTGCAATAAATGGGATAGAGGCGCTAGAAAGAGTATTGAGCCTTAAGCCCACAATTGCATTATTGGATATTGATATGCCATTTTTAAACGGTTTTGAAGTGGTTAAAACAGCTAAGGAAAAGGGATCAATAACAAAGTTTATAATGTACTCATATCATAGAGAAGCCGAATTTGTTTTACAGGCTAGGTCACTTCAAATAGATGGATATTTACTAAAAGAAGATTCTTTTCCAGAAATTGAGAGGTGCATGGATATGGTAATCAATGGAAGTGAATTTATTAGTACGGCATTTAATTCTAATCTGCTAAAAAATGTTTCTGACGATATTTTGAAACTCAACTGGTTGACAACCTCAGAAATGACTATTTTGAAACTTATTGCGCAGCAAGAAACAACAGTTCAAATTGCAAAAATTTTAAGTGTATCTATAAGAACAATTGAAAAACATCGCAGTAATATTATTGCAAAATTATGGCCTAAAAAAAGCTCAAATTCGCTAAGCTTGTGGGCAATTAGTAATAAATCTCTTATATTAAACTATAAGTAGTTCTACGCAATAAATACGTAGTTCTACGTATTTCAAACTCGATTACTTCACATTACATTGCATTATAATTCAAAGTCAGAGAATTTGTTTCATTTTCTATGGTTTAAATGAATTATTGACTAACCAAATTAGGAGCCCTTTTAACTTTAGTTGAAAGGGTTTTCTTTGTAATGACCCTTCATCTTTTAGATAGAATCTTATACCAATTTGATTATGTGGTTAAACAGGTGTTATTAGTTGGAATGATTAATATCCAAAGTCCTCTTTAATCTTATCGGCTTTTTCCAGCATCAAGTCAATCGTAATAAAGTCAACTTCTTCTTTGTCGAAAGCGGCTTGAAATGTCCTCATTGCTTTTTTTGGATCTCCTGTTTCTTCATAATAACGACCTAAGAAATAGTCTCCTAAAACTGTGTCTGGGTATTGTCTTTTGGCCAAAGTTGCAATCTCTCGAAGAGAGTCCCATTGTTTTTTCTTCTCAGAAGCTCTTCCTGTGGCAATAAAATCGTTCACACGAATTGGATTGGTCAATCCAAACAAGTCTTCAATTGTCCTATACTTATCTACCAGGTATAGATCAATAGGGGTTTCTAACTTTAAGAGTACATCACTATATTCTTTTTTACTAATAGGTCTATAAACTGAGAATATTTTTTCAATCGCATTTGGAATACCACGAGCGACTAGAGAGTAATGTGTGGCTCCTTCAAAATTATCGAAAGAATAATCAAAGTTGTCACTTTTTAATCCTTTTAAGGAGTTGTTTAAGTTTTCAGCAACTTCTCTCAAAGCTTTCACATCATCGGTTCCTGTTGCTAAGTAATAAAATATTTTTGACTTAATATTTGGGATTCGATCTGGAATGCTCAAGTCAATAGAAGGTGCTAAATCCGGACTTAAATTAATATATCCATTAAATAATGGAGGGTCTTTAAATAAATAATAGTTGATGAAATTTGCTGTAAAGTCATGCCCTACGGCAATTAGAAATTTTGCTGTTCTGTAATTGGCGTCAATATAAGGCACTAGTTCTAAACCAATAAACTCGAAAAAATCTGCTCCTTTGTCTGCTGGAAGAAAATTAGAATCATCATATGCACAATCATCGTACCTGCTATCTCCTTGCATAATTCCTACAACAATAGATTCCGGCATATCCTCCCAATAGGAAAAATAATCAACATTGCCGGCTACGGGTTCAAAAAGGTAATCTCCATCTAGAACAATGACGATGGGATATACCTTTTCGGTGTTGGTATCATAGTTACGTGGAAGTTGTATTTTCAATTGACGGGACTCACCGAGCTTTGATGAGTTAAACTCTTCATAAATCACTTGAGCCGAAGCACCAATAGTTACGAATAGAAGTAAAAGAAGCAATATCGTTTTTTTCATGTTACGGTTTTATGGGGTTTGAAAGATAATAAAATAATTAATCTTTGAGAAAGTTGCTCTCTTCCAATTAAGTTTCTTATTCCTGTTCACCTAAATTTTGGATCGATTATAAATGGGTAAGATAAGTAAGGAAAGGCAGCCAAAAAATAATAAGGAGGCAATATTAGAAGTCCAAACAATCCAACCAAATGCAACTCCAACAGTTTTTGAAACTCCAAAGATCGATAGTATACCCGCAAGCGCGGCCGGATAAGTCCCGAAACCGCTGTTAGTGAAGGCGAATGTGAAACTTCCTACAGCAAAGGCAGTTATAATCGTACCAAAACTAATGGTCGTTGTTTCTGCTAAGGCAAAAAGAGCCGTGTAAAAGGAAAGCAAATACAAACTCCAAATTAAACAGGTGTGAAAAAGAAACGCACCTTTCTTCTTCATTTTTAGGATGCTAAATATCCCGTCTTTTAAACCCAAAACAAAGGTTCTTAGCTTCATGTTAGTTTTGGATTTCGAAAATTTCAGAAAAAGAAGAATGACAATACCTAAGCCAGCAATACCTGCAATTGCTAAATAAATAGTAGACTTTGGAATGCTTTCAGAAATATATTCGGCTAGCACATCAAATTTGAGTAGCAACGCTATGGAAGCAATTCCTAATAAAAAAATAAGATCGATAACCCTTTCGGAAATAATGGTGCCAAAGCCCTTTTCAAATGGTACATCTTCGTACTTATCGAGAATTATCCCCCTAGAAATTTCTCCGCTTTTTGGAATAAAGATATTCATTAAATAGGCCACAGAGATTGCCATAAAATTGTTAGCTAGTTTCGGGTAGTATCCCAAGGGCTCTAACATAAAACTCCATCTATAAGACCGGGAGAGATGACTTAGAACACTAAAAAAAACAGACAAGGCAACAAAACCATAATTGGCTTTACTAAATTGTGCTTTGGTTTCTGCAAGTTGCTCTGGTGTAAAAGATGAATAGATATACCAAATAAAGAAAACTCCGAGCCCAAGAGGCAAAATGATTTGTAAAAATTTATTAAGTGATTTGCTCAAATTTAGAGAAGTAAGTTATCATCGTTTGGAAAAACGAGAGCGGGTTTAAAAGACTTTGCTTCAGTAGTTTCCATTATGGCATAGGTGATCAAAATAAGGATGTCACCTGGAGCCACCTTACGCGCCGCTGCACCGTTAAGAGTAATTTCACCACTACCGCGAGGTCCAGGAATTGCATATGTTTCAAGGCGCTCGCCATTATTATTATTTACAATTTGCACTTTCTCACCTTCAGTAATATTGGCTGCGTCTTCGTCAATGGTTATACTCCCAATATAATTGAGATCTGCGCCTGTGACTTTTACTCTATGAATTTTGGATTTTACTACGTGTATTAACATGGGGCAAAGATACTAAAGGGTTTTTGATTTAATTTGATTCGAAATTCAGATTATTTACTTTGGTGGTAATAACTGTTATTTTTTGTTGCCTTTCTTAATTCAAGGCTATATTATCAATTAACCGAACTTCTCCTGCAAATGCCGCAATAAATGCTCGGTACTTATTCTTTTTTAGTTTATGCTTCGCAGTTTTAAGTGTTTTTACATTCGCTATCACAAAATATTCGAGTTTTAGATGTTCATTTTTCATGAAGCGTTCTTTTACTATTTCATTTAATTTCAAAATAGATAGGTTGTCGAATTTCTGCTTTACTTCTAGAAGGGTTTTATTAATAACATCAGCTCCTTTAAGTTGTGCAGGGCTTAGTCGTTTGTTTCTTGAACTCATTGCGACACCACTCTCTTCTCTAACGATAGGACATCCGACTATTTCCACAGAGAGGTCTTCAATTTCCACAAGTTTTCTAACTATTTGTAGCTGCTGAAAGTCTTTTTCTCCAAAGTAAGCGTAATCTGGTGAGACTGCCCGTAATAGGAGATTTACCACTGTCCCAACTCCGTTGAAATGCCCATTTCGATATTTACCCTCCATTTCGTTTTCTATATTTCCAAACGAATAATTTTTTGAGGCAATGTTTCCGCTATATAATTTTGAAGCCTCGGGAGCGTATATTAATACGGTTCCTTCTAATTTAGATATGAGTTTAACATCTAAGTCAAGATTGCGGGGGTATTTTATTAAATCTGCTTTCTTGTCGAATTGTGTCGGATTTACAAAAATACTTACAACAACACAGTCATTGTCGTCTAAAGCTTGTTTTATAATCGTTAAATGGCCATTGTGAAGTGCCCCCATTGTTGGAATCAATCCAATTTTTTTGTGTTGCCTAAAGGGCAAAAGTGCTTTAGAAAGAGAATCACGGTCGTTATAGACAATCATAAAAATGAATTAATAGCCCGCAATATTAATATATTACGGACAATCTACATAAAATTTCGTAATTTTGCGTGTTTTTTAATATAAACACCCAAAAAATTAGAATAGATGAAAGATAAGAGAGTCTTGTATGTGTCATCCGAAGTGTTACCTTATCTTCCGGAGACCGAGATTTCTTCAATGTCGTTTGAAGCGCCTCGTTTGGTTAATAATAATAGTGGGCAGATTCGCATTTTTATGCCTCGATATGGAAATATTAATGAGCGTAGACATCAATTACATGAAGTGATTCGACTTTCAGGGATGAATCTTGTGATAAATGATCTTGACATGCCTTTAATTATTAAAGTAGCGTCAATTCCTAAAGAGCGAATGCAGGTATACTTTATTGATAATGAAGATTATTTTAAGAGAAAGGCTACCTATGCTGATGAAGAGGGGAATTTTTATTCTGATAATGATGAACGCGCAATTTTCTTTGCAAAAGGAGTAATTGAGACAGTAAAAAAATTAAATTGGTCTCCAGATATTATACATGTTCATGGTTGGTTAGCTTCTTTTTTACCACTATATCTTAGAAATTATTATGGTAATGAGCCTCTATTTGAGAATAGTAAAATTGTCACCTCGGTTTATAATCAAAGCTTTGATGGAGAATTGAATGCGAATACAGTAGATAAAATACAATATGACGCCATTGATGACGATGCCATCGAGCATTTAAAAAAGCCCAATTATGTTAATTTAATGAAAGTGGCTATTGAAAATTCAGATGCAGTCATTTTAGGTTCTACAGAGATCCCTGAGGAATTGGAAGGGTTTATTGAAAAAATGGAGATTCCAGTGTTAAAGTATCATAATATGGATGATTTTTCTCAAGCATATTTGGACTTTTGCAGAGAAAAAGTACTTCAATAACAAATACGTTTAGTCGCTTATGAAAATCAAGAATACATTGCCAACTTTAATGGCAATTATATTTACAATTATCTCTTTGGTGTCGTGTCAAGAGGATTTTAGCACTCTAGGGTCTGATGTTATTGGAGGCCAGGATATTACTATAACGTTAAATAGTTCTAGTACAGTAATTTCTTATAGTAATAAGTTAGGCTCAGTTCGGGCCGATCGATTACCTGCTTATCAGCTAGGGACTTATAACGACCCTGTTTATGGAAAATCAAAACTTGAATTTGTTGGTCAGGTCAACCTGCGTACCCCAGATCCAGATTTTGGTTTTGAGTCAGTCTTGGATAGTGTTATTTTGTATATTCCTTATTTTGCCGAAGGAACTGAAGTAGATGAGGTAATTACTTATGAAATTGATTCGGTTTATGGCTCTGATCCAATTAATATCAAGGTGTACGAATCTAACTATTATTTGCGTGATTACGATCCGAGTACAGGTCTTCAAGAGCGACAGAAGTATTACTCGAGTTTAGGAAGTGTATTTGATACCCCGAGTAATTTAGGGCCGTTAATTTATGAGATAACAGATTTTATTCCGAATAATCAAGGTTATTTAATTGAATCGCCTGATGGTGATGATGATGATACTGATCCCGATGAAAACATTGAACCACCTGGGCTTAGAGTTAGTCTTCCTTTGGAATTCTTTGAAGAAAAAATTATGGATAAAGAGGGATCTACGGAATTAATGAATAATAATAACTTTAAAGAATATTTTAGAGGGCTTTATTTTGAAGTAGATGATTTAGGAACTGATGGAAACTTGTTTCTTTTTGAAATAAATGATGCCATCGTATATATGAAATATACCTATCAAGAAACAGCACCAGAAGATGGTGTAGATGCCGAACGACTTAGTGGCGTTTTTGCACTTGTCTTTACTGATACAAATATTAATGTAAATCTCATTGATAATCAGTTAACTCCTTCAATTGATTCGGAACTAGATGATGTTGATACAGTAAATGGTGAGGCAACTCTTTATGTAAGAGGAGGTGAAGGAATATTAACAACTATTAATTTGTTTGGTGAGGATGGACCCGATGAAGGTGATATAGCCGACGAGTTAGATGTTATGATACTTGAGGAGTGGTTAATAAATGATGCAAACTTAATCATATATGTCGATCAAGATAAGGTAGTAGGAGGAGAAGCCGAGCCTGAGCGACTCATTATTTATGATGCTGTAAACGCACAAGTCCTTGCCGATTATGGTTTGGACCCAACTATTTCAGACTTGCCAGGTGTTGCTCTTTCGGGACATTTAGGAATATTGGATCGGGGTAGCGACGAAAACGGAGATTTTTATAAAATAAGAATAACACATCATATAAGTAATCTTGTTCACAGAGATTCAACCAATAATCCACTAGCATTGATTGTAACACAAAATGTTTTATCAGGAGGATTTAGAGGTGTTGAATATCCTGAAGCCGCAGGTATAGAAATGATTCCAACAGGAAGTGTTGTTTCTCACGAGGGGACAATATTGCATGGAAGTAATTCAGCTATTGAGGAAAAGAGATTAAAACTTCAGATTTATTATACAAAACCAAATTAGAACTAAAGAATGTGCGGAATTGTTGGCTATATAGGTAAGAGAGAAGCATATCCTATTATTATCAATGGGTTAAAAAGATTAGAATATCGAGGATACGACAGTGCCGGTATTGCCCTTTTTGATGGCTCAGAGATACAATTGAGTAAGACCAAAGGAAAAGTTGTCGACTTGGAAGCTCGTGTAGAGAGTGAAATTTCATCTAAAGGAAACCTTGGAATTGGCCATACAAGATGGGCTACTCACGGAATTCCAAATGATATAAATTCGCATCCTCATTATTCAAATAGTGGAGACCTTGTAATTATACATAACGGGATTATCGAAAATTATGGATCGATAAAAAAAGAGTTAATAAACAGAGGGTATACCTTTAAATCAGATACCGATACAGAAGTATTGGTAAATCTGATTGAAGATATTAAAATAAAAGAGAACGTCAAATTGGGTAAAGCAGTTCAAATTGCTTTAAATCAAGTTGTTGGAGCGTACGCGATTGCTCTTTTTGATAAAAACAAACCCGATGAGATTGTTGTTGCAAAACTGGGAAGTCCATTGGCGATTGGAATTGGGGAAGATGAATTTTTTGTAGCTAGTGATGCCTCACCTTTTATTGAGTTCACCAACAACGCAATATACCTAGATGATGAAGAAATGGCAATCATTCGTTTAGGAAGAGAAGTAGAAGTAAGGAAGATTAAGAATGACAAATTAGTAGCGCCTTATATTCATGAATTGCAGCTTAATTTGGAGCAAATTGAAAAAGGAGGGTATGATCATTTTATGCTCAAGGAGATCTACGAGCAACCTTCAGTTATAAAAGATACATATCGAGGCCGACTTCTGGCAGATCAGGGAATTATTAGATTAGGAGGATTAGAAGATTATATTCCTAAATTTATTAATGCCGATAGAATTATTATTGTTGCCTGCGGGACCTCATGGCATGCGGGGTTGGTTGCTGAATATATTTTTGAAGATTTAGCACGAATACCAGTTGAAGTAGAGTATGCTTCGGAATTTAGATATCGTAATCCAATTATTACCGAGAAAGATGTAATTATCGCAATCTCACAAAGTGGTGAAACCGCAGATACATTGGCGGCAATTAAATTAGCCAAGTCTAAGGGTGCCTTTGTTTATGGGATTTGTAATGTTGTTGGGTCAACTATTTCTCGTGAGACGCATAGTGGAACTTATACACACGCGGGACCAGAAATTGGAGTTGCTTCAACCAAGGCATTTACTACGCAAATTACTGTTCTTACACTTATTGCCCTGAAGCTTGCTAAGATTAAAGGAACGATTTCTCAAAAAGACTATATGTTGCACTTAAGGGAGTTGGATTTAATTCCTTCTCGTGTTGCGGAAGCTTTAGAGGGCAATGATAAAATAAAGGAAATCGCAGAGGTATTTAAGGATGCTTCTAATTTTCTATATTTAGGAAGAGGCTGTAATTTCCCAGTGGCTTTGGAAGGAGCCTTAAAGTTAAAAGAGATCTCTTATATTCATGCCGAAGGATATCCTGCGGCCGAAATGAAACATGGTCCTATTGCTCTAATTGATGAGAATATGCCCGTTGTTGTGATAGCTATTAATAGTAATCACTATGATAAGGTGGTTAGTAATATACAAGAAATTAAATCTAGAAAAGGAGTAATTATCGCTGTCGTTACAGAAGGGGACACTGTTGTTACTGAAATGGCAGATTATATAATGGTTGTGCCTAAAACACCAGAAACCTTAACACCTCTAGTTACGACTATTCCGCTACAATTATTATCGTATCACATTGCAGTAATGCTGAATAGAAATGTAGACCAACCACGGAATTTGGCGAAGTCAGTTACTGTAGAGTAGAAAAAGAAATGGAATTAATGTAAAAGACTCAAAACAGTACGTTTTGAGTCTTTTGTTTTTATATCAGCCGATGGCGTTTTGCTATAAGAATCCTTTGAGAACTTACAACAATTGTAAAAACTGATGGGCAAAGTATTCATAAAAACAACCTATTTCAGATTAAGGTTCTCGAATTTTTAAAAAGTAATGTAAGGAGTTAGTGCGAGCTTTAAACCTAAATTTTATATCTTTAGCTTGAACACATTTCCTTGAAACAGTCTTATTGTGAATCATTTAAAGTTTATTTTCTTATCTCTACTATTTGTACTAAGTGTAGTTTCGGCTGCTCAAGAAGTGCCAATTACGGCTTACTCAACAAATGAAAATGGCCAAGTGCTTTTAGAAGTAGCATCAGATTTAAACAATTACTACATACTTAGGGTAAGGCATAACACCACTGACGATTTTAAACTAGCAACATCTATAGTTTTAGGGGAAGCAGGAACTACAATAATTTCTGAGCCTCTAGAAAGTTACCCTTTGGAGCATTACCAGGTGTTACAATACCAAATTGCAGCTCCTTTTGATATAGATGGCGATGGAGAAGATGATATTTCAGAGTTTTATAATAGACCTACTCAAAGCCCATTAAACTTTGCGTCACCTGTTAGTTCAGAAGATGGTTTAGTTAGCATTCAAGATATGGATAACTTCAGACAACTTTCTGTTGAAGGAATTGATGTTCCATGGGCGCCTTTTTTAAATGGCAGAGAGTTTGTTAAATTTAGTATTGTTGATGTCTTATCAGATAATCCGAAGATTTATTTCATAAATACCAATATCTATGAGAGACACCATTGGTTTTATAATGCCATAGGGATTGATTATATTAATGGGGATGTTTTAAGTGGTGAGATTATTTATCACCCTTTAGAAGTTTCAAGCAATGGCACAATAGGAACGTTTAGTTTTGCATATAGTCAAGGTTTTGGAGATACTTTTGAAATTATTCAAAAATCCCATGAACTACTTGCGGCAAATATGCCTTTTTTAAGTAATAACCTATCCTATTTTGTAACGGCAAATGGAGAGGAAAATTATCAAATTAATAAAGACCTTTTTGACACCTCGAGAGTGACAGTACTTCTTGAATCAGATGTGTATGAAGATATTGATTTCTTAGCAATAAACACGGCCGAGGGGTATGGTAGATTACGAGTTATGAATCTGGAAGAAACCCCAAGTGCTAGAGATATTGTTTTATATGAAGCGTTGCCTAATAATTTGCCTCGAGTGGCTGGCATTATCACGGCTTTTATCCAGACCCCCTTGTCTCATGTAAATCTCAGAGCCATACAAGATAATATACCGAATGCATTTATTAAAGAACCACTTGCTATAGATTCTATTGCAGATTTAGTAGGTAGATATGTGCATTTTAAAGCTGATCTAGATTCGTTTCTTATTGAAGAAGCTACTTTAGAGGAGGTCAATGCGTGGCATGAAGCCAATAGACCAAATATCGAACAACTCCCACCTTTAAATCTATCATATACATCTATTCTCCCGTTAGAAGAAATTACTTTTGGTATGTCTGATGGCTTTGGAGCAAAATGTGCGAATGTGGCTACTATGCTAACATTCGATTTTCCAGAGAATACGATTCCAAATGGTTTTGGAGTACCGTTCTATTTTTATCAAGAATTTATGAAATACAATGGGTTCTTTGAACGTATTGAATTAATGATAGCGAATTCCGAATTTCAAAGTAGTATTGATATGCGTATTGATATACTTAAAGAACTACGAGATGACATTAAAGACGCAGAAATGCCCCAATGGATGTTGGACGAGTTGCAAGAAATGCATGGGTCATTTCCATATAACACGCCTATACGAGTCCGATCTAGTACAAATAATGAAGATTTACCTGGATTTAGCGGCGCAGGGTTATACTCATCAAAAACACAACACCCGGATGAAGGTCATATTTCTAAATCTATCAAACAGGTTTATGCCAGTATGTGGAACTTCAGAGCTTTCGAGGAAAGAGAATATTACAGAGTAAATCATTTTATAGCTTCAATGGGAGCTTTATGTCACCCTAATTATGAAGATGAAAAAGCTAATGGCGTTGGAGTCAGTGGAGATCCTATATATCAATCTGATAATACGTTCTATTTAAACACTCAGGTTGGGGAAGATTTAATCACTAACCCAGATGCTTTCTCTATTCCGGAAGAAATCTTACTAGCTCGGGAAGCTACATTTGAAATTAACTATTCTGTTGTTAGAAAGTCAAATCAAGTAGAAAATGGTGAACAAATTATGACGGAAATATATCTTAATGAGATAAGAGACTATTTGAATGTTATTCATGATGAGTTTGAAATTCTTTACAATGCGTTTGGGAATGAGGAATTTGCCATGGACATCGAATATAAAATTACAAGTGATGATCAACTCATTATTAAACAAGCACGCCCTTGGAGTTCGTATTGGACTAATTTAGATAAAGATTTATTTGAACCAGAGGTGATTTATTTTCCAAATCCTACCAATAATAATTTACATTTTATCTGCGATTGCAATGTTACTACCCTTAGAGTTCTAAATTTAGCTGGGCAGACAGTACTGGAGCAAACTGCGGATTTTACTGACTTAAACAGTAATATTTCAACACAAAGCTTAGCACAGGGAATTTATATAGTATTTGGGTTAAACACTGAAGAAGATGTTGTGTTTTCGAAGAAATTCTTAAAAGAGTAATTCTAAAATTCTAAACAAGGATTTTGCTAGCTTCATTCTATTTAATATTGTCATCACATATTTTCATTTTTTTAGCTAAAAATTATAACATCTAATTTCAAACAACAGGCGCAACATTGGATTTAAATTAACGAAAAAAAAGAGCATTTGAAGCTTGTAATATTTCGGCAGAAAAAACTATCTTTGCACCGTTGAAAATCGGGGGGCTTTTGCCACTCTTATAGTAATAAAAATAAATAGTTATTCATGTCACAAGTTACAGGTAAAGTTGCCCAGATTATTGGCCCAGTAGTAGATGTTGCATTTGCAAGTGGAGC
>RCNB010007159.1_pt1 | contig 12198 bp, 13 predicted proteins | sample 2041321 | NCBI WGS metagenome assembly RCNB01 (sample SAMN09708232, study PRJNA481090) | Marine sediment metagenome, whole genome shotgun sequencing project. | reverse complement strand
AAATAGTAAACGTATTAGAAGAAATTGAAGAACTCGAATTAGTGTAATACAATGGAAAAATTTATTAAACTGACTTCAACAGCAGTACCATTACCCACAGAAAATATAGATACAGATCAGATTATTCCTGCTCGTTTTTTAAAAGCGACTGATAAACAAGGTTTTGGAGATAATGTATTTAGAGATTGGCGTTTCCATAAAGATGGTAGCATCAATGAAGATTTTGTATTGAATAATAAGCGTTATAAGGGTAGTATTTTAGTGGCAGGTACCAATTTTGGTTGCGGCTCTAGTCGTGAACATGCTGCTTGGGCACTCGCCGGCTATGGCTTTAAAGTGATCATTAGTAGTTTTTTTGCAGATATTTTTAAAGGAAATGCCTTTAACAACGGCCTTTTACCAATTCAAGTTTCAGAGGCTTTTTTACAAAGTACCTTAAAAAATATTGAACAAAACCCACAAACGGAATTAGAAATAGATCTAGAAAATCAAATAGTAAGTATTTCGGGCAGTGAGCTTTCGGAAGCTTTCGATGTAGATTCTTATAAAAAAGTATGTCTACTTAATGGGTATGATGACATTGATTATTTATTGAGTAATAAAGAGAAGATTAAAAAATTTGAACAAGCAAATGCCTAGTGTCTGCGTTAGCGGTTGCAGTGGCATCCTTTTATAATTAGTTCGAAATCAAAAGTACATTATAAAAGATATAACGAAAAACGCGACCCGAAAGGGGTACGCCAAATTAAAGAAAAAATGAAATTAAAAATTGCAGTATTAGCAGGTGATGGTATAGGGCCAGAAGTCACAGAACAGGCTAAAAAAGTATTAGATGCAATTGCGCATAAATTTGACCATACCTTTTTATATAAAGAGGCTTTGGTAGGCGCCATTGCTATTACTAAAACAGGGAATCCGTTACCCGATGAAACCTTAGATATTTGTGGCAATACCGACGCTGTATTGTTTGGCGCGATTGGTGATCCAAAATATGATAATGACCCATCAGCAAAGGTGCGTCCTGAACAAGGACTATTGAAGTTGCGCAAGTCTTTAGGTTTGTATGCTAATATTCGTCCGGTAAAAGCTTATGAAACTTTGTTAGATAAATCTCCATTAAAAAAGGAGATTATAAAAGGTACCGATATTAGTATTTATCGCGAATTAACAGGCGGTATTTATTTTGGCGAAAAGAAACTCAGCAAAGATGGTAATACTGCCTCTGACCTCTGTGAATATTCACGTTATGAAATTGAGCGTGTGACACATTTGGCTTTTAAAGCAGCGCAGACGCGTAAAAAGAAATTAACCTTGGTAGATAAGGCCAATGTTTTGGAAAGCTCTCGTTTATGGCGTAAGGTAGTAACTGAGGTAGCTAAGAATTATAAAGATGTAACGCTTGACTTTTTATTTGTTGACAATGCAGCAATGCAGATGATATTAAATCCAAGTCAATTTGATGTACTATTAACTGAAAATATGTTTGGCGATATTATTTCTGACGAGGCCAGTGTTATTGGTGGATCGATTGGTTTATTAGCGTCAGCCTCTATCGGTGATAAATATGCGCTATTTGAGCCTATTCATGGCTCATATCCGCAAGCAAAAGGAAAAGGCATCGCTAACCCTATTGCTTCTATTTTATCGGCAGCAATGCTCTTAGAACATTTTGGGTTACAAGAAGAAGCTGACCTGATTAAGAAAGGTGTAGATAAATCATTGAAATTAAAAATTTCGACACCAGACATTAATTCGGAATACCAAAATGTAACAACTTCAAAAGTCGGTGATTTTGTAGCCGATTATATTGAATATCCAGAAGACACAAATATAAACTTTCAAAATATTCATATCGGACAATCAACCATTATTTAACTAAATATTTGAATTAATAATAATTACCATGCTATGGTTGATTTTAAAAAGAGCGTCTTAACGATGCTCTTTTTTTTGTTATTAATTTGGGGGTTCGTTTCACTTTCAGAATATGAAAAGTGGGTATCTTTACGCATTGACTTCTGGGTTCATACCCACTAGAAAAAGAGGTACTATATAATACTATCGGTTTATTTTGAAGTTATCTAGATTGATATCATCTATTCCAATATCATCAAAAGGATACTCTAGTTGATTCTGTATATTATACAGTGAAATTAAAATGAATTCGGTAAGCATTACTATTAAATAGCTTGCCCATTGCATTTCAACCGCTTCGATATTAAATATAACAGTAGGTACCAAAATTATTGGAAATATATATATAAATATTTCACAATAAGCTTTTAAACTTATTGGGGTTCTATGAATATGGATTGCATGAAGATTTTCAATAGATTCATGTAGGTATTTCATCAATTTAAAAACCTTATCGGTTAAACCTTTTGAAAGCGGTCTTTCTTTATTTGTTGTAAATTCATATATTTTATTAACGACTTTATCTAAAACCCTCATGTCACTATTTTTACTCTTTAAATGGGCAAGAGTTGCTGAGCTAACTTCCTCTAAAATATCACGAACTAACTGCTTGTCTTCTTCTGATAATTTATCTTGACTCATACACAAATAATAAATTGACTTAAGCACACTTCTAAATTCACTTAAATGTTCTAACGCCTTTTCTCTTCTTCTAAAAGACCCTCTAATAGTAAATACAAGTGGAAATACAATAGCTATACTCAACAAAGTCAAATCTAACTCAAATCGAATTTGAAATTTGTAGAATAAAAAAGTTACAATACCAGATATCGCTAAAGCAATATAAGTTCTATAATTTATTATGGATAAATAAGGTTTGGTGTTCAAGGCTAATTGGTTATATTTGATAAAGTTAGCGCTTTAATATGAAAAAGTATATAAATCTCCTTATTCTTTATTTATTGATTTTAAACTTTAGTGTTGCTATTGCACAAAAGCCTGAAACAAGTACACCCGGAAATAAATCTGCGCTGCTTTTTGCTGAACAATCCTCACTCTCTATTGAGCTTTCATTTTCTATTAAAGATTTAAAAAAGGAAACAAATGATTCTACGTATATACTTTCAAAAATAAATTATAGGTTACCAAATGACACTTGGCAACCAATGGATATTAAATTGAGGGTCAGAGGAAACTATCGTCTTAAAAATTGTTATTTCCCACCATTAAAGGTTAAAATAAAAAAAGGAGTTTCTAAAAACACCTTGTTTCAAGGAAATAAATCTCTGAAATTAGTGGTGCCCTGTCTAATTCAGAAAGATAATGATGATGATGTCTTAAAAGAATTACTAGCTTATAAGTTATATGAAGTCATTTCTCCTTATTATTTTAAAACTCGATTATTTGATCTTTCATTTGAAGAAATTAAAAAAAATAAATCTAAAACACATCTAGTCAAAGGCTTTTTTATAGAAGATAATTCTACGGTTGCAAAAAGGTTTGATGGTAAGGTTTTAAAAAGATTTATACACCCTTTAAATCAAGAAAAATTATCTTCAATTAGAAATGCTTTTTTCCAATTTATGATTGGTAATACCGATTTTTCACAAGCATATATGCACAATGTTAAATTATTCTATATTAATAAAAAAATGATTCCAATTCCATATGATTTTGACATGTCAGGGTTGGTAAATACAAGTTATTCAGTTGTTTCTCAAATAAATAACGAAAAACCAAAGAATTCTTCTGTTACACAAAGAGTCTATAGAGGCTTTGTACGAAGTCAGAAAGATTTTGAGCTAGTAAGACAAGAGTTTTTAGCAAATAAAACAACATTACTTTCTATAATGGACGCTCACTCCAATTATTTTGATAATCCAAAAGAATTTTCAAAGGCCAAAGATTATATTATAAGTTTTTATGATATTCTTGATGATGATAAATCATTTAAAAAGCAAATAGTTGCGAAGGCTCGAGCTAAGTAAATTTATTCCAACTTAATCTTTTCTCCAGACATTGTACCTCGATAGTATGATCCATCTTCAATCAAAAGTAGCTCTCCATATTTACCATTTTTTATGCTTGAATCTACAGCTAAAATTTTGCCTTTAAATAGCGATTCAATTTTAGTCTGTGAAGTATGCCCAACTACAACGTGTTTTGCTTTTAAAGTTCTTAAAACGGACTTAATGTTTGAGTTTTTAAGACTATCCAAGAAATAACCTCGATACCAAATAGGTCCGTTACTATCAAAATATTTTCCATAGATAGAATCTCTATCAACGTCGTTATTTTCTTCTAATAACGACTGCCTCATTTGATTGTTGGTTTTGTCTAAATCAGCATTATATTTTATGAATTTCTCAGAAATACCGCCATGAACAAATACGTTATCGTTTATTTTAATTACCGTTGCTTTAGATCGTAACCATTTACCTAATAACGTAGAATTATCAAATAAGTTAACATAAGATTTTCCTAACAATCGAGAAGTTAACCCATATTTTCTATTGACAAACCTTATATCATTTTGCATGATCATATATTCATGATTCCCTAAAAGAACATGAACTTTACCACCTTGTTCTGCAGCTTGTTTTTCAAGGTGATATACAAACCATAACAATTCTGTAACCTTATCTCCTCTATCAAACAAATCACCGACAATTACTAACTGCCCATTACCAAATGACCAGTTTGAATTTTGATCAATTATACCGTTATTTTTAAAAATTTTTACGGCCAAATCTAACTGCCCATGAATATCGCTTAAAGCAGCAATTTTGCTGTTTGTTTTATACGCTGTCAATTCATTCGTAAAAGGTTTTGATTCACTATAGAACCCCATAAATCGAGATTCAATTTTACCATTGACAATCAATTTTTCAATTAATGAATCATTAGAAATAAACACGTAAGGACCATCATTAAATTGAACACTATCTATTAGTTGTACGCCTAAATGATTAGACTCTTTTTGATGTTGAGTATTCATTACAGAACCATACGATGCCAAGATAATAAGACTAAAAACACCTAATACAATAAGAAGACTTTTTTTGAACATAAACTCACAATTATAGTACTTATAATAACGAAGTTACTTTTTTAAACCGAAATATTAAAATCATAAATGAAACCTTTCAAATTTTTATAAACTTCGCTCGAATCTCATCTAGACACAAATTATGAATACTACCAGCATGTGTATGTTTTTTTGAAGTGTCTGGGACATAAGAACCATCTTGAATCTGGGCACCAATTTGCTGATAGGCTTCTCTAAATGACATGCCGTCAGCAACCAATGTATTGATATTATCTACTGTAAATAAGTATTTATATTTTTCATCATTTAGATTGACATCTTTTACAATAATTTGTTGAATAGCATAATTGAAAATATCGAGTATATCTAACACATCGACAATAGCATGTATCATATTCTCTTTTAGCAACTGATAATCTCTATGATAACCACTCGGTAAATTATTGGTGATTAGCAGCATTTCAGTTTGTAGCGCCTGAATTTTATTGCACTTACCTCTTATCAATTCAAACACATCAGGGTTTTTTTTATGCGGCATAATACTACTACCCGTAGTTAATTCATCTGGAAAAGAAATAAAGTCAAAATTCTGACTCATGTAAAGACAAATATCCATAGCAAATCTCGACAATGTATTGGCTAAACTACCCAATGCAGCTGCAATGGTTCGCTCACTCTTGCCTCTACTCATTTGTGCTGCAACTACATTGTACTTTAGCGTTTCAAATTGTAATTCCTTCGTTGTGAATTCACGATCAATAGCAAAAGAACTACCATAACCCGCAGCAGAACCTAATGGGTTTTGATCGACTGTTTTTAAAGCAGCCTTCAGTACATATATATCATCAATCAACACCTCAGCATAAGCCGAAAACCAGAGTCCAAAAGATGAAGGCATGGCCACTTGCAAATGGGTATATCCGGGAAGCACTTTACTTTTATGAGTCTCTGCCAACTGTAATAATGAATGAAAAAAGGTTTCAGTTTTCTCATAAATAAACCCAAGGTTCTCTTTATAAAATAATTGCAATGCCACCAATACTTGATCATTTCTAGACCTCGCTGTATGAATTTTTTTACCAACGTCACCATACTGTTTGGTTAGTTCAAATTCAATTTTTGAATGTACATCTTCAAATTGCTCTTCAATAATAAAAGTACTATCATCGATTTGTCTTTGCAATTCATTCAAACCCTCTTCTAATTGTGCGAGTTCATTGTTGGTTATGACATCAATTTTTTCTAACATCTTTGCGTGAGCTAACGAAGCTTGCACATCGTATCTGGCAATATGCATATCTAACTCTCTATCGTTACCAACAGTAAACCGTTCAATTTTTTTATCAATAGCAAGGCCTTTATCCCAAAGTTTCATATTGTTTATTTTTTTTTAGTTTATTAAACTTTCTTTATTGTTCTAGATTCCTGCCAGCGCAGGAATGGCAACACGATTACGCAATTACATGATTCAACAAATCAACATAAATCTGTATTCCTTCTTCAATCTCTTTTACATAAATAAATTCATTTGCCGAATGTGATCGGTACTATCACCAGGCCCTAATTTTAATGAAGGACAGGTTAAGACGGCTTGATCAGACAAGGTTGGAGAACCGTATGTTTCTCTTCCTAAGGCAATGCCTGCTTTTACCAGCTCATGAGCTTTAGGAATTGAAGATGAATTTAAGCGTAAGCTTCTTGGCTCAATCGAATTGCATGGTGCATTTGATTTTAAAATAGCTGTAATTTCTTGATTTGAATATTTATCATTCACACGAACGTCAACAACCAATTTAACTTCTGCAGGTACTGCATTATGCTGTTTCCCGGCATTGATCTGTGTTACGGTCATTTTTACCTCACCCAGAACATCCGATTGTCGGTCAAATTTAAAATTTTGAAACCACTGCAACACATCAATACAGTTATAAATAGGATTGTCTAAATTAGGGTGTGCCGAATGACTAGGTGTACCGCTAACTATAGCATCAAAAACTACTAATCCTTTTTCAGCAACAGCTAAATTCATTAAGGTAGGTTCACCGACGATGGCAACATCTACCTTAGGTATTATTGACAGCATACTATTCAAACCATTTTCACCGCTATTTTCTTCTTCCGCAGAAGCTACCAACACTAGATTATATTTCGAATTTTCGACCGTATAGAAGTGTGTAAACGTCGCTATTAAGGACACCAAACAACCCCCAGCGTCATTACTACCCAAACCGTATAATTTATCATCTTCAATTTGTGCTTTAAAGGGATCCTTGGTGTAACCATTATTCGGCTTTACGGTATCGTGATGTGAATTCAGTAATAATGTCGGTTTTTTAGGGTCAAAGTTTTTATTGAGCGCCCAAATATTATTTTTAGTACGCGAATACGGTATGTCATATTTTACAAACCAGTTCTCGATATGTATGGCAGTTCGATCTTCCTCTGTAGAAAAAGATGGCGTCTCAATTAAATTTTTGAGTAGCTCTATGGCGTTATCAGTGAGTTCTTGTAGCATTTATCTTTGTATTGTTGTGAACTGAGCGTTAGGGTCAAAAAGCATTTCTGGCAAACCAATGCACACTTTATTGACACGATGCGCTATTGCATTAAAACAATTACTCAACTTGGGTAACATACCGTCAGTAATTATCCTTTGATCTATTAATGATTGATAGTTTTTTGAATTAATATGTTCAATTACAGAATCATCATCATTTATATTTTCTAATACCCCTTTTTTATCAAAGCAGTAGTATAACTCCGTTTGATATTCATGTGCAAAGGCACTCGCAATTTCTGAGGCAATGGTATCAGCGTTGGTATTCAATAACTGTCCGTTTTCGTCATGCGTAATGGCACAAAATACTGGGCTAAGGTTATTTTGAAGTAATAAATTGACGCTGGCAATATTTACCTTCACTACATCACCTACAAATCCAAAATCATGCGTTCCTGCGGGTCTCTTGACAGCAACTATTGCATTGCCATCTGCTCCAGAAAGACCCATAGCATTACACTTATTAGCCTGTAATTTTGCCACTATATTTTTATTGATTTTACCAGCATAAACCATGGTTATGATGTCTAAAGTAGCAGCATCTGTAATGCGCCTGCCTTCTATCATTTTTACCGCAACCTGCATTTGATTTGCCATTTTTGTCGCAAATTTCCCTCCACCATGAACGATAATTTTCGGACCTTTTAATCTCGCATAATTAGCTAAAAAACTCGCTAATACCCGCTCATCATCAATAATATTACCGCCAATTTTTATGACTTTTAATGTTTCCATTTTCTATAATTTTTCTAGTATTTTTTTCAATACTATTTGGGCAGCAAAGGTTCTGTTTTTAGCTTCGTCTATGACGATCGATTGCTCACTATCTAAAACAGCATCTTCAACAACTACATTACGTCTTACGGGGAGGCAATGCATGAATTTTGCGGCACCCAATTTTTCTTTGGTCAACATCCAATTCTTATCTTGACATAATACCTTCCCATAATCATCATAGCTACTCCAATTTTTCACGTAAACAAAATCTGCATTTTTCAGCGCTTCTTCCTGCTTATAATAAATAGGAATATTCTTTGTGATTCTCGCATCTAATTTATATCCTTTTGGATGCGTAATTGAAAAATCAACATCGAGTTGCTGCATGATATGTACAAATGAATTTGCTACGGCATGTGGTAAAGCTTTTGGATGCGGAGCCCATGATAAAACCACTTTTGGTTTTGGTGTCAATTTCAATTCTTCGATTGTAATTGCATCCGTTAATGCCTGTAACGGGTGTGCTATTGCACTTTCCATATTTATAAGTGGTACAGAAGCATATTTTACAAAACTTTGAAGCACAAACTCTGATTCATCTTTTTGCCTATCTATTAAAGTCGGGAAAGCTCTCACCGCGATAATATCAGCATATTGCGAAATTACTTGTGCCGCTTCTTTGATGTGTTCAGAAGTATTGAGATTCATGATGGTTCCATCTTCAAACTCTAAGTTCCAAGTATCTTTCACATTTAATATCATGACTTCCATCCCTAAATTTCTAGCTGCTTTTTCTGTACTTAGGCGTGTTCTTAAACTTGCATTGAAAAATAACATTACGAGCGTTTTATGTTTTCCTAAGCTTTCAAATTGAAATGGATTTCGTTTCAATTCAATCGCTTGCTGAATGGTTTGCGATAGATTTGAAATATCATTTATGTTCGTATACTTTTTCATAATTCTTTTTGTAAAGCTTCAAAAAATAGATCTATGTGCTCTTTTTGTAGTGTCAATGGAGGCAATATTCTTAATAAATTTGGATTTTTAGCACTTCCGGTAAAAATATGATATTCAAAGATCAATTGCTTTCTTAGAGCTCCAACTTCAAAATCAAATTCTAGCCCTAACATCAAACCTCTTCCTTTTATCGTTTTCAATTTAGGAAGACCTATTGCTTTTTCTAAGAAATATACCGACATGGCATGTACATGTTGCATGAGGTTCTCTTTTTCTAATACAGTCAATACGGCCAACGAGGCTACACAAGCCAAATGATTGCCTCCAAAAGTAGTTCCGAGCATTCCATATGAAGCTTTAATATTTGGATGAATTAAGATTCCGCCAACAGGAAAACCATTTCCCATCCCTTTCGCCATAGAAATAATATCTGGATTGATTTGATGCTTTTGAAAAGCAAAGAAATCGCCCGTTCTACCAAAGCCAGATTGTACCTCATCAGCGATCAATAAGGCGCCATATTGATGTGCCAATTTTTCTAAACCCCGATAAAATTCAGGAGTACTTTCGTCTAAGCCGCCAACACCTTGAATACATTCTATGATAATGGCACAAACGTCATTTTGTTGTAATGAATTTTCAACTCCTTTTAAATCTCCTAAGGCAAAAAAATCAACTTCTTGTTGGGCGTTAATCGGAGCCAGTATTTTCTTATTATCTGTTGCCGCTACTGCTGCTGAAGTTCTACCGTGAAAACTATTTTTAAAGGCAATTACCTTTTTCTTCTCGGTATGAAATGAAGCCAATTTTAAGGCATTTTCGTTCGCCTCAGCCCCTGAGTTACACAAAAATAATTTATAGCCCTCACATCCAGAAATTGATTCAAGCTTAGTGGATAATTGAATTTGTAATGGATTCTGGATGGAGTTACTATAAAAACCAAGTTTTTCAACCTGATCTGTTATATTTTTTACATAAGTAGGATGAGAATGCCCAATTGAAATTACCGCATGACCTCCATATAAATCTAAATATTCAGTTCCGTTTTTATCGTACATAAAAACGTCATTGGCTCTTACCGGAGTCACATCAAACAATGGATACACATCAAACAAACTCATAACTGTTCTGTTTTTATAGTATTGATTTTATTAAACGACTTCACCATTCCTTGAATTAGCGACGAACTTAAGCCCTTATGTTCCATTTCATTGAGCCCTTCAATTGTACATCCCTTTGGCGTGGTTACCCTATCAATTTCTTGCTCTGGGTGATTGCCTGTTGTGATTAATAAGCTAGCAGCACCTTCGCAGGTATGCATTGCCAATTCTTGTGCTTCTTTTGCATCAAAACCCAACTGAATGGCCGCTTGCGTTGTGGCTCTAATAAGACGCATCCAAAACGCAATACCACTAGCACAAACAACGGTGGCTGCTTGCATCTGGGTCTCAGGAATCGCAATTGTAGTACCCAATCTATTAAAAATGGCTTCTGCTATTTTTACACGTTTTTTACCTTGCTCGTTACTACAAATACAGGTCATTGACTTACCCACGGCAATCGCGGTATTCGGCATTGCTCGAATCACAAATTGGTTTTGCCCCACAACGGCTTCCATCTTTGCAATAGAATATCCAGTAATGGTTGATATCAGCACATGATTTTCTGTTAAAAGTGGTTTTATTTCTTGTAAAATATCCTCAAAATGTCTTGGTTGAACTGCGAAAATTAGTATATCTGAATTTTGTACAGCTAACGCGTTATCACTTGTGATTATGACATCTTTATACCCTTCAAATGCTGTAATATCTTTTAAATTTCTTTTGGTTAAATACAAACTTGTAATGGCATTATTGGTAATTAACCCCTTTGCAATTGCATGTCCAAGATTCCCTGTTCCTATTATCGCGATTTTCATAATTTTTGTTTTAAAAAAAGTTTGCTTTTAGTTGTAACCCTTCCGCTTCATCGAAACCAAACATGAGATTCATATTTTGAATCGCCTGTCCAGAAGCACCTTTCAATAAATTATCAATACAACTAGCTATCAATAGTTTATTACCGTGTTTATGTAAATGAATCAAGCATTTATTGGTATTGACCACCTGTTTTAAGTGTATTTCATTGTCTGAAACAAAAGTGAATGTCGCTCCTTGATAAAAGTCATCATACATGGACCTTGCCTTATCTAAACTACCTTCAAAATATGTATATGCGGTAGCAAAAATACCTCGAGAGAAATTGCCTCTATTTGGCATAAAAAGAATCTCTGAATTAAAATTTGCTTGTATTTGTTTTACAGATTGATTGACCTCTCTTAAGTGCTGATGGGTAAAGGGTTTGTAATATGAAAAATTATTATCTCTCCATGTAAAATGTGTGGTTTGAGATAAAGAAGTACCTGCTCCTGTCGCCCCCGTTACTGCGTTTATATGAACATCTTTTTGCAAGAATCCATTCGCTGCTAACGGTAAAATTGCTAATTGTAATGCCGTAGCAAAACATCCTGGATTTGCAATAAATTGTGCTTTTTTAATGGCTTCTTTCTGTAATTCTGGCAACCCATAAACAAAGCTTTTTCCATTAAAAAGAGCTTCCTTTTCTAACCTAAAATCATTGCTTAAATCGATGATTTTTGTTGTTGCCGAAAATCTATTTTTTTGTAAAAAGGCAGTCGAATTTCCATGCCCTAAACACAAAAATAATAGGTCAACATGTAGGTTAATTGTACTCGAAAATCTTAGCTCTGTCGAACCAACTAGGTCTTGATGGATATCACTTACTTTATTACCAGCATTTGAAGTACTGTACACGAAGTTGATTGCTGCTTTGTTGTGATTTAAAAGTAACCGTATCAACTCACCCGCTGTATACCCCGCTCCACCTATAATTCCGACTTGTATCATGATTCTGAGTTTACTTGTTGATAAATTTTATTCTGATTCCCTAAAATTTTGATAAAACCTTTTGCTTCATCTGCAGTCCATCCTTTATTTTCTTCGCC
>RCNB010002147.1_pt1 | contig 12199 bp, 12 predicted proteins | sample 2041321 | NCBI WGS metagenome assembly RCNB01 (sample SAMN09708232, study PRJNA481090) | Marine sediment metagenome, whole genome shotgun sequencing project. | reverse complement strand
GGGCCATGCATGATGTAACTGAAGGCGGAATTTAAAGCCAGATTACAAAATCTTGGCGTAACCAAAGAAGAAATCGAAGATTGCAAACAGTTTGTTTCCAGCATTAGTATTTTAAAGGAAGCTGAAATCTCAAGGCGATTTGGTCATGTGAGGGCCATGCATGATGTAACTGAAGGCGGATTGGCCACAGCGCTCGATGAACTTTCTATTGCAGGCGGACACAGACTCAGGGTTGATATGGACAAAATTCCTGTATTTCCACAGACGGAAAAGATCTGTCGGCTGATCAATATCGACCCCCTTGGACTTATCGGTTCCGGTAGTTTATTAATTTGCTGTCGCAGCAATATTCACCAGGACTTGATGCTGCAAATACGAAATGCAAATATATATGTGACCTGTATTGGCGAAGTCATCGAAAAGGGTCGTGGAATCGAAGCTCTCAGCAACAACACTCCAGTTAAATGGCCTTGTTTCGAAGTTGATGAGATAGCCAGACTTTTTTCATCAGGGTAAACGCATTTTTTAAAATAATGTTAGTTATAGAAGTCGTATTGGGGCTTGACGGTTTTTTAGCAAAGAGGAAGATAAAAACCTACAGGCCCCATTTTTTATGGGTGATTTGTTTTAATTAAAAAAAATAAAAAATTATCTTGACATCATAAATCTATCTGGTATTACAACAGACCAAGTGGTATTACAACAGACCATTTATCCGGCGAAGGAGTTCGAGATGCCTGCTTTTAAATCACTGAAAAAACCACTTCTCTCCAAGGAAGTTGAAAGGAAGCTTAAGCTTTCAATATTAAACAGAAGCTATAATGCCGGCCAAAAACTTCCTTCAGAAAGAGAACTGGTCGATCAATTCCAGGTCAGCAGGGTTACTGTCAGGGAAGCTCTACGCGGTTTGCAGCAAAGCGGACTGGTTCAGATCAAGCGAGGCAGGGAAGCCGGCGCCTATGTATGCGAACCCGACTCCAGCACGATCACGGAAAATTTCCAGAACCTTATGCAGATGGGCAAAGTTAATTTTGCCCATCTTATAGAAATTCGGCTGTACACCGAACCGGACGTTGCAAGAAGTGCCGCTTTGCAGCGCACCTCAGAAGATATTGACAAGCTGATACAACTTCTTGATCAAGCTGAAGCTTATTCGAGCACATCGCGAAAAAAAGCACGCCTGACGAATGTTCGATTTCATTGCGAGGTGGCCAAGATCCTGGATAATGCCCTTATCATATTTCTCTGTGAATCAATCACTCAGGTCTATTCAGCAAATATTATTGAGAGGACACGTACCAAACTGGATAAACAGGGAATTGGGAAACTCATTTCAGAGCATCGAGAGATTCTAGAGGCAATTGTTAATAAAAATTCGAAACAGGCTTTTGAAAGAAGCAAACAACATCTTTTAGAAACATATTATACCTATTCAAAAATTGTACCAGAAAGTTACGATGAGGAGGTTGACAAACGGATAAGATACTTTGCCGGAGTATAATATTTTACCATTGGGAAGTTTAAAGCTGGTGGTGAAGGAAATGCATCTGCTTTCAGGGGAGAGCGGTTTAAAACACCGATGAGTAATATCAGTTTCAATGTCGTTAACTTAAGCAAATCTTCAAGTGATTGGTGAATATCAAATATCAAACCACAACAGTAATTAAAAATACTTCAAAATTTTATCCCCCTGTATTGGAGTTCGATAATCTGTGGTCAATAATCGCTTAAGTTAATGGCATTGATTTCTATTTTATAATCAGGGAGGCCTTTGAAAAACGTCCTTTTTCAAAGGCCTTAATATATCAACCAAGAAAGGAGGTGAAATGAGTCGGTTTCCCTCATAATCTTTAGGCGTTGAATTTACTGGTGTCTCATGGAAAAAAGAGATTCTAAAACAAAGAAAGGGGAGGAAGAAATATGAAGAGATTTAAAGTCAATAACTTATTTTTCTGGATAGTCTTATTAATGACTGTGTGTTTTGTTTTCGCAATGATCTCAGGGTGTGCCACGCAACCTGTGAAAAAAGGAAATGGCCCCGTTGAAACGTTAAAGGTTTGTCCTACCATAAAGGTTACTACCCTTGAGTATTCTGTAAAGAAATCAAAATTCAGTGGAGGACCAAAGCTGCATGTAAAGGTTGGCATAACAAATATTTCTGAAAAACCACTGCGTTATAGAGTGAGTATTTTCCTGCCGGACGGCGCCTCTTCAGGGGGGTTCTACCCGAGAAAAGGGAAGCCGCCAGTCATAAAACCTGGAGAAGAGAAGGTAAGAGAGTTTCCCATGTATTATGACAAGATGCCTGATGCCATCACTATCAAAGTAGATGAGCTTTAATACTTTTTTATTAAAAAAGGAGGATTGAAAAGTGAAATCAAGAATCTTTACATGTTTGACTGCAATTATCCTGGCTGTTTCAATAGTAATAATTGTTCCGGGAAACGCCAGCGCAATTAAATTTTTATCTTTTGGTACAGGGAGTCCTGCCGGGACCTATTATTTTCTCGGGGCAGGCTTTGCTTCAATTATTAATAAGAATGTTAAAGGCGTTAGGGTCACTGCAGAATCAACTGCGGCCTCAACGGAAAATGCACGCTATCTCATCCGGGGAAAGATGGATATGGGCTTGGCGAGCATGGGAACATTAAATGGTTTAAAAAAGCAGGGGATGGATGTGGATAAGGTACGCCTGGTTGCGGTGGGTCATACCAGCGATACCCACTGGATCGTACGAAAGGACTCCCCGATTAAATCCTGCAGTGACTTTAAAGGCAAAGTGATCGGTGTGGGTCCGGCCGGAAGTGCGACCTTGAATATCTGGTCAAAGAAGCATCTGGAAGCAGGCTGGGGAATAACCCTTGAGGATATAAAACCAAAGTATATTGCCTTTCATGAAATCACCAGAGGAATCAGGGATAATACAATTGATGCAGGTCTTGTTGCCGCCGGATATCCGATTGCCGCTGTCATGGAATTGGCCAGAGATATTCCCATTCGTCTTTTAGAGACAGGGCCTGAAGTTATAAAAAAATTGCAGGCCAAATATCCTAACGTGACACCATTTGTTTTTCCAGCAGGAACCTATAATGGAATTGATAAGGATGTAAATACCTATGTACTTCCCCAGATGTGGTTGTGCAGGGCTGATCTTTCCGAAGATCTTGTTTATAAAATAATTAAGGCTGTTTATGATAACTCGGAGGAAAGAAATGCCATTCACCCCATGGCAAAGAAGTATACCATTGAAAATGCATTTAGAGGCTCGAAATCAGTACCTGTCGGATATCATCCGGGAGCTATAAAATATTACAAAGAAAAGGGTATTTGGGATAAAATGGCCCAGTATCAATAGAGTTGAGAATCGGATTAAGGGGCGTAGAGATTTTTTCTCTATGTCTCTTAATCATCACTGGAAAGGATAAGGCATGGATAAAGAGAAGGTAAAACCGAAGGAATCCGGTTCAATAAGTACCAGACAAAGGCAGCTTACCGGAATACCCGCTCATTTGGTCAGGTGGATTGCGGTGGGTATGAGTCTGTTTCAGCTCTATACGGGCTATTTCCAATTTACTGCCATGAACCAGAGGGTTCCCCACGTTACCCTTGGTTTTATCCTGATATTCCTTATCTATCCCATCAGTAAAAAAAGCAGAAAAGATCGGCTGAGTATTGATAGTATTTCGGCAGCGGCTGTGATTCTGATCTGCGGCGTTTATGTCATGTTGACCTGGTTTAAAAAGATGGGTTGCATGGGATTAGAGCCCCCCCTATATGAACTTGTTACGGGAGGGATTTTTATCATTCTCTTAATTGAGGGAACAAGAAGGGCTTTAGGTTGGGCTTTTCCCTGTGTTGCTGTTTTGATTCTTCTTTATGCCCGGTTTGGGGAAATAATGCCCGGACTTTTTGCGCATAAAAACTATGGAGTTGACCGGATTATATGCAGTATGTTCATCACAGCGGATGGCGTTTTTGGAATGCTTGCCGGGATTTCCGCTACGTTTATATTTCTGTTTATTCTTTTTGGTGCCCTGCTAAGGGAGGCAGGGGGTGGGGAGTTTTTTATTAATTTTGCCTATGGCATCTGTGGCAGATTCAGGGGTGGCCCGGCAAAGATCGCTGTAGTAGCAAGCTCCCTTTTTGGCATGCTTTCAGGGAGCGGGACGGCAAATGTTGCAGGAACAGGGCAGATTACTATCCCACTTATGAAAAGGTCAGGGTATCCTGCTTATTTTGCAGGCGCTGTTGAGACGGTTTCCAGTGCCGGGGGGCTTCTGATGCCGCCGATTATGGGAAGTGCCGTATTCATTATGATGGAGATTCTGGGTGTAAATTATCTTACCATAATAAAGTCATCCGTCCTTACGGCCATTCTTTATTACCTCGGGCTTTTTATAATGGTTGATATAGAGGCCCAGAAAATAGGGCTTGTCGGTCTTAAAAGGGAAGAAATTCCTCCATTGAAAAAAACACTAAAAGAAGGCTGGCAATTTTTTATTCCCCTTTTGATATTAATTTATTTTCTGGCTTTTGAAAGAAGCTCGGTAACAAGGGCGGTCCTCTGGGCAAACTTAAGCATTCCTCTTGTAGCCATGATTCGAAAAAAAACCCGGATGTCTTTTGCAAAAATTCTAACCGGCCTTGAAAAAGGAGCGTTAACGGCTGCTCCTGTGGTAGCTATACTATCACTTGGGGGAATTGTGGTCGGTATGATTACCCTTACAGGTCTAGGCCTGATGATGTCTTCTATCCTGATTGAACTTTCACATGGAAACCTTTTTTTACTTCTATTGATGACTATGGTTGCCTCCATTATCCTGGGTATGGGTGTACCTCCTGTGGCAGCCTATATAATTCTTGCTATTCTGGTTGTGCCTGCCCTTATAAAGATGGGGGTTTATCCTCTTGCTGCACATCTTTTTGTGTTTTATTTTGGCACAATTGCAGGTATTACCCCTCCGATGGCGCCGGATGCCTTTGTTGCAGCAGGAATTGCCGACTCTCCTATGATGAAGACCGCTTTAACAGCCTGTCGCCTTGCACTTGTAATCTTTATTATACCTTATATGTTTGTTTACAATAATGCGCTTATCATGGTGGGGGGTTTTGGTGAGATATTGCTTGTCTGTGTAACGGCCTGTATAGGAGTATATGCCCTGGCCTGTGCTTCACAAAATTATCTTGCCGGAAAGTTGCCCATATATCTCAGATTAGCCTTATTCGTTGGCGGCGGCTGTCTGATCTATCCTGGTTGGCCTACTGACCTGTTAGGGGTAGTTCTCGTCATATCAATTCTTGCCATTAGGGATCCTGATTTGTTGAGGCGTTTTACCATAGGGCTTTTTCACCGAAATCGTTCTGCCGAGCTGACCGAAAATAAATAAAAGGATTTTGCCGTGAATAAAACCTTTATAGCTGGTATGACCTGGGAAGAATTCAGAGATACCGTAAATTCAACAACGGTGATTGTTGTTCCTGTGGGATCTACGGAGCTTGAAGGAACTCATCTGCCTCTGGGTGTAGACACCATAATGGCTGACGGTGTGGCTGGCAAACTGGCCGGTGAACCGGACGTTTTAATCGGTCCTACCCTTCCCATCGGGTATTCAAAATGGTTCAATCCGTTTCCGGGAACCATCTCGCTTGAGCATGACACTCTGACCAGGGTCTTTTTGGAATATTGCACCTGCTTAATCGATCATGGTGTTAAACGCATAGTTTTTCTGAACTCTCACAGGGGAAACAATACATGCATTGAGGCTGCCGCCCGCACCTTGATTATGGAGCGGAAAGTTCGCATAGGCATGTTGAGCATATGGAAACTGGCAAACGATTTAACATCAAAGGAAAGCGGGATGATCCGGGAAGGAAAATTTACCCATGCCGGTGAAATTATGACTTCTTCGATTATGGCGTTGAAACCTGAAACTGTTTTAACCGATAAAATTGCACAGGATTCTGTCAAATCTCCCGCAGGGAGCCTGTTCGAAGTCAAGAATTCCCTTGGGGATACCGCTTTTAAGGGCTGTGTGCAGACGATATACCAAGATATCAGGGACGTCACGGATACAGGCGTGATGGGCGACCCCACCGCGGCATCCGCAGAAAAAGGGGAATCGATCCTTAATCTGATTACCGATTACGCCCGGGCGTTCATTCAGGAGTTCAGGAATCTTTCGGTCGAATGATATCAACTGGAGCTGAAAATGCCAAGTTTAAACAAATCGAATCTGAATCTGGAATACAAGCTGATCGACCATATTACTACAGTACGTTACGAAGACTTACCTCCTGAAGCAGTAGATTGCTGTAAACTCCTGATTATGGACGCCCTGGGCGTTACCTTTCCGGGAAGCCAAGCCCCCGGATGCCCGGAAGTTACCGATCTTGCACATGCCTGGAGAAGTGAATCGGGCTCTTCTATTCTTATTCATGGCGATAAGACCCTGCCGCCTTTTGCCGCACTTGTAAACAGCACCATGATGCACGCGTTGGACTTTGATGATACATTGGACACTTCGGCTCTGCATACCTTTGTCAATGTGTTACCGGCAGCAATGGCTGCAGCAGAAACCGTTGGCAGCATAGACGGTAAACGTTTTATGACCGCCCTGATTCTCGGGGTGGACGTGATTTGTCGCCTGAGCATGGGTATCAGCCGCCCGTTGTCCTGGATTCGAACCGCAACTTGCGGTTCTTTTGGCGCTGCAACAACGGTCGGAAAAATTCTTGGGCTTGACCACGAACAGATGACCAATGCTCTGGGCGTGGCTTATAGCCAGGCAGCCGGCAACGCGCAAGGCTTGCTGGAAGGGCGCCTGGTCAAGCGTATGCAGCCGGGATTTGCCGCACAGGCCGGATTGACATCCGCTTTTCTTGCCGAAAGAGGCATTACCGGAAGCCATGAATTTCTTGAGGGTACATACGGATTTTACAATCTTTACGAACAAGGAGAATTTATTCACGAGCCGATTGTTGAAAATTTAGGATCTCATTACACCATCACGGATCTGAGCATCAAACCATATCCGTGCTGCCGTATGACTCATGCATCCATAGACGCTGCTCTTGAATTGAGAGACGTAATCGGAGGTGTTGTTGAAGATATTGATCAAATAGAAGTGAAAGCATCAAAGATGGTCACCGAAATGGTGGGCAAGCCCTTTGTTATTGGTACAAACCCGCAGGTAGATGCCCAGTTCAGTATTCCCTATACAGTGGCCTGCGCCATGGCGCGCGGGGATGTTTTTATCGGTGACTTTGAAACCGATGCCATCCATGACCGTCAGGTCAAAGCGCTTGCAGACCGCGTCACCGTCTCGGTAAATCCCGATTTGTTGGCCAAGGATATTCTTTTTTCTGAATTGGCCATCAAAATGAAGAACGGCCGAACACATGGGAGAACGGTAAACGTTCCCCTGGGGAATCCGGAAAAGGCGATGGATGTCGAGCAATGCAAGCAGAAATTCAGGAAGTGCGTGGCCTACAGCGGGCTTGATTTTGGTAACGCCAAAGTAGAAGAGCTTCTTTCCATGATCAATTCTCTGGAGGATGTTCAGGATATAAACCGGTTGATTTCCCTGATGCTGCCCTGACAATACCGGCAGACGCTGAGCAGATGAAACAATTGTACCGGATTTTACTCAAACAGTGATTGATAGAAAAGGATTTGCATGACCGTTAAAAAAATATTCGATGCCGGTGCCCTTCAGTATGATCGGAACCGGCGAAAGGTGATTCCCTGCTTTGACGATTTTTATAAAACCCTGATTCGGCTTATACCGTTTGACAGCGATGAAAAATTTACCGTCCTGGACCTTGGCGCTGGCACGGGTTTGGTTACCGCTCTCATTTTTAATGTTTTCCCCAAAGCAGCCGTATCACTTCTCGATATTTCCCAAAAAATGCTGGAAAAGGCAAAGAAGAGGTTTGCCGGAAAAGATAACGTGCAGTTTCACATTCTGGACTATAACACGTCTCCGTTGCCAGGAAAGTATAACCTGATCGTGTCGGCCATGTCGATACACCATCTGGAGGATTCCGATAAGAAGCGCCTTTTTCAAAAGATTTACCATGCGTTGATTCCGGGCGGTACTTTCATTCATGCCGAGATTGCCAGAGGGGCGACCGATGAAATCGAAGAGATCTACCAGGAGCAGTGGAGAAAGCACCTTGAGCAGACAGGCATGACCGAAGATGAGTTGGACGTAATATACCAACGAATGTCCTACGACATACCGGCACCTCTTGATTTTCAACTGGGCTGGATGCGCAGTGCTGGGTTTTTAGGCGTTGACTGCTTTTACAAATATTATAATTTTGTCGTTTATTCTGGAAGTAAAAAGGCTGCATAAAAGTCTCGTTACGTTGGTTGTTTTTTTAACAAAGTCTGTTTTTTCAGTACCGTTTTATTCAATGGTTAATCCATGAACCGGAGGTTGGTTTTTATGAATATGGATCTTAAAAAATTAACAAAAGATCTGGCAAAACTGGTGGGCAAAGAAAACGCGTTTACAGACCGACCCACCGCTTTGGCCTATGCGAAGGATACAATGCCGTGGGACGTTGAAGAGCACAACATGCCCTATGCCGTGGTTAGGCCGGCAGACAGCCGTGATGTTTCTGCTGTGCTGCGATATGCCAACGAAAAAAAAATACCCGTGCACACCCATGGTTCAGGCACTTCTCTTGTCGGTCTCGGTCGACCGAAAACTAATTGTATTGTCTTGGACATGGCAAGGTTGCAAAAACTCGAAATCTATCCTGAAAGGGGCTACTTTGAAGTTGAAGCAGGAATGCATATCGGAAAGTTAAGAAAAGCTCTTGCACCACACCGTGCCCTGCTTCCTGTTTTTCCGGGTAGTGAACTGGTCGCAACTATCGGTGGCTCCGTTTCCGTTAATACCAGCGCCCATGCAGTCGATGCAACCCTTTGTAAGCCGGGTGACTATGTGCTTGGGATGGAAGTCGTACTCCCGACCGGAGAAATTCTTAACACCGGTACCGAATCTACAAGAAAGCCTGCCGGAATAGAAGCCACAAAATTTCTTGTAGGTTCCGAGGGGCTTTTGTGTGTAATTACCAAAATACGCATGCGGCTGATTCCGTTGCCGAATATGCAGAATATCGTGGCCTATTACAAGTGTACCGAGGATATCATAGACACGGTCATGGCCATGTACAAAAATGGCATTCCCACACCCATGTTTTTTGAATATTTGGATGAAAAGGCTTCTAAAGTCGGGTTTGAAGCCGTTGGCCTTGAAGCTCCTGAGGGAGCCGTTGCCATGATGACCATCAACTCCTCAACTCCGGAAGGATGCGAAGCCAAAGCCGAAGCTTTTCTTAAATTTTTGCAGGAATGCAATCCCATCGAAGCTAGAATTGTAAAGGACAAAGAGGAATGGAACAAGATCTGGAGCAGTCGGGCCGAGGCGGGAAATTATGTCTACCGTTTGGGCTCTACTTTTGGTAGCGAGGTTACCGTGCGGGTTGACAAACTCAAGGATGCCTTTCTGGAAGCTAAAGAAATCATATTGAATTTGGACAGCTACAAGGGTAATGAATTTTATTCCTTTGGGCATATCGGTGCACCTACAATCCACGCCTATGCATTTATTCCCAGTAAAGAAATTTCCAACGAGGTAAAAAAAGCAGTGACTATGGAAGTAAGAAAAAAAACGGAATCCCTAAACGTCAAATACGGCGGTTGTGGGGGTGAATGGGGTCTGACGGCCCAACGAGTATCCTTTCTAAAAGAAAAATACGGTCAAACCTATTATGATTTGCTGGTAAATCTGAAGAAAACTTTTGACCCTAATAACATTTTAAACCGGGGTAACCTGGAGGGCAGGATGTGAAAGAGAACATAGATATCCGTGAGACTCTTTTGAAAGAAATCGCAAAATGCCGAGCCTGTCGATTTTGTGTTGATGTATGTCCTACCTACCAGGCTTCAACCGGAGTTGAAAGCATGTCAGCCTATGGCCGGCTGCAAATCATGAAATATCTGCTTAACGGCACTTTGGAATTTGATGATTCCCTGACCTTCTGCCTTTACAGTTGTCTTCAGTGCAAACGCTGTGAGGTGGTTTGCAAAAGCAAAGGACAGAATTTGGAAATCTGTGAACTCATCCAGCTGGGAAGATCTCTTCTGTCCGGAAAGTTGGTGGAAGGAGGAAGACATGCAACGATCTAAGACCCTGATTTCTCAGGCGCTGTCTACACTGAAAGGGAATATGGAACGGACCGGTGATCCGCTGGGCTTTAAGAAAGATTACTGGACCGGCTGGGCAAAGGGCCTTAATCTGCCAAGGGAAGGGGAAACCGTGCTGCTTACGGCCAGAATGTACCAGATGCTTCCCTATGTCATACAGGCCACGGATATGGTTGCTTCGGTAAAGCCGATTTTGCCGCTTTTGTCGGTAAAAGTATTTTCAAAAATGTTTGAGAAGGCCGGCTCCCTGGCGGGTGAAACCGTACTTCGACTAAAGGCAAAGGGTGCACGTGAGGTAAAGCATAAAGGAGAAAACGTACTTAAAGGAATAGCTGCGGCTCTTAATCATGCAGGTGAGTATCCCGCATATCTTTATGAAGCAGAGCCTTACAGCGGTGTTCTTTTATACGATCTGGGGCTTGAAAAACATATCGCTCCACATGTAAAAAAGGTGTATCAGCAACTCAAATCCAGCGGCGTGAGAAAGGTCATCACGGTCGATCCTCACACCACCTTCATGTTGAGAGAAGTCTTTCCTGTGTATATTCCCAATTACGACCTTGAGGTGGTGCATTATCTCGAACTCCTTTCTGGTAAGATAGAAGATTTGAAAGCACCTGCCGAGCAAAAGCTCCCAAAAGAATTAGTTATGCACGATTCCTGCGTGATGACCCGGGACCTGGGTATTGTTGAGCAGGCGCGTCAAGCCGCGGCTGGTCTGGGGATCACCCTAATGGAACCGGAAAACACAAGACAGGACACCGCCTGCTGCGGTGGACCGGTGGAGTACGCATATGCTGACCTGAGCGGTAAAATATCAAACATCCGTATCAAGGAGCTTGCCGGTGTATGCAGAAACATCCTGGTAACGTGCCCCATTTGCCTGATTAACCTGATGAAATATGAAAAACAGATGGGCATTAAAGTTTGGGATATGGGTGAACTGCTGTTTACTGCCTGTAACGGAAAATCGATTGACACAAAAAAAGTGTAACGTTTACTCATACGTTCAAACAATGATCCGCCTATAAAACCGTATCGTCTGAATGCTCCTTTGGACTAATTTTTTAGAGGATTATTTTAATACAAAGAGGTAAAAAATGGTTTCAGAAGAAAAGAGATCCGAGCTTTTAAAAAAGATTCACGATTCCGTGGTTGAGTTCGAGGAAGAGACAACTGTCCAGTTGTGTAATGAAGCGTTAAATGAAGGAATTGATCCTTATGATGCCATCATGGAGGGCCTGGCGGCGGGCATGGAAACGGTGGGGGGATTATACGAGAAGAAAGAATATTTTGTGCCCGAGCTGCTGCTCAGTTCAGATGCTATGTATGCGGGTCTTGATATTCTTCGTCCTCATGTAAAAGTGGGCAAATCCGTGAAGGCTGCAGGAAAAATAATCATGGGAGTGATTGAGGGCGATATCCATGACATAGGGAAAACCCTTGTCAAGACCATGTTTGAGGCTGCAGGATGGGAAATCTACGACCTGGGCAAGGATGTAAAGCTTGAAAAATTTGTTGAAGAGCTGGAGCGAACCAAAGCAAATGTTGTTGCTCTTTCCGCACTTATGACGACGAGTATGCTGGCCATGCCCAAAGTCATTGATATGCTTAAAGCAAAGGTTCCTGAGGTGATTATCATGGTCGGCGGTGCCCCTCTTTCTCCTGAAATTGCAAAGCAGTATGGCGCAGACGGTTATGCCAAAGATGCTATCGCTGCTGTTCAGGAAGCGGACAGGCTTTTCAAAAAGGTTGCCTGATTTATTTGCAGGCAGTGTATATTTAGAAAACGAGGAATTTTAAAATGCAGTTAAGGCAGGACAGAATGACCAGCCTGGAAAGAATGGACGCATTATTTAACTATCAGAAACCGGACCGAATTTCAATCGGCGCAATGAGTACAGGCTTTAACACCAAAAACGCCGGTTTTACCGTCGCAGATGCATATGAAGATCCTGACAAGAGTTTCAAGGCAATGAT
>RCNB010002146.1_pt1 | contig 12204 bp, 18 predicted proteins | sample 2041321 | NCBI WGS metagenome assembly RCNB01 (sample SAMN09708232, study PRJNA481090) | Marine sediment metagenome, whole genome shotgun sequencing project. | reverse complement strand
ACGTTGCCCGTGGCATCAACGACGATGGCTGCTGGCATCGCTATGTCCTGGTGCTTCGCACCGAAGATCAGGCGATCGTACCAAGGAGCACCTTTCGTATCTCGCACTCCGATCTCGTCGAGCAGGCTTGTCGGAACGTTGCAGAGGATTGTGATCTTCTCGCCAACATGTTCCTGAATTGGCTGAGCTTCGCTAGGGCTGTCAACCGAGCCCGCATACACAGCAAGTCCCGCCTCTGACAGACGGTTGTATGCACCAACCAACTCAGCGAATTGCGATCTGTGAGACGGGCACCACCAGCCTCGATAGAGAACCAATAACGTCGGTGCATGAGCGATAAGGTCCCGATCAGTGACAACTTCCCCGTCCGTCGTGACAACGGACATTGACGGAAACGGATCACCCGGACCCAGATTCAGCTTCTGGGACCCACGAATCCGTAGCTCACGTCTCGTGAGCGGGAACCACAGCACCCCGAGAACGAGGGCAACGGCGCCCGGTACGTCGACACCGTTGTTGATCCAACCGGCAATTGCGAGGAGCATCCCAGCGACCACGACGGTATCGAAGAGCCAGGTTCGGTACGTGAATCTGTGGAACACGAACAGCATTGCGCCATAGGCCGCAACGGCTGCCAACACGACAACGAGACCAACGGTGCTCATCCAGACCATCCAACCAGTATGGCCGATTCCCGCTCATCCATCCGCGAATCAGTCAGCCGCCCATAGGTGCTGTGATTTCAGGGGGTCATCCCTTGGATCGACCCTCCATCACTACACCCACCCAGATAGCCACGCCGATACCCACGGCAAGCCAATCGGGAAGTGAGGTAGCTGAATACAGGGCGACGCCGACACCAACTCCGAGTGCTGTCGCCGCACCATACGTGGTTCCTTTGCTACGTTTCTTCCCATCGTCCGGGCTTTCGCTGTTGCTCTCGCTCTCCATGTGTTCTCTTGCTTTCCACGGTTGGGAGCGGAGAACCTACCACAGTCGAACCCACGCCCGTCGGGGGCGCATATCCGGCTGGGTGTGTCTTGAACTCATCTTCATCCAGCCATTGGGTGATGGGACCCCGACACTCGACCTCGCTCGGGTCTATGTCTTCGATGGTGGCGCAATTGCTACCGACTATCCACACGGCGACCGGCATGAGGTCCTCGTCTGTCAGTGCGGCAGCGAACTCGAGCGTATCAACGACGTACCCATCTGAGCGAGGCTGGAGTCCTTCCATCCCGACCTGACCGGCAGCGGACCGAACCGGCGGTCGCGGACGTGGACTACTGCGGGGATGACTCTTGGCCTGCTGCGGCCTGATCTACCACCGCGTGCATGGCTGATTCCTGGTTCGAAATGGATCTGACCAGAGCGAACTGCACGCGGCATCGATCGAGATTGTGATCGGGTCTGTGGGTCTTGAAGTACGTGTCCCCCTGGAGGTAGTCGGTCAGGAACCTGGCACCGAGCATGAGCGTGATGACCTTTCCAGCGAACACCAGTTGTTCTCTCTCGGCCGACGTCAGGAATTCGCCCGCCGATGCCAGGTACCCGTGCGTCATGTACTTGAACCTCTCCAAATCCATCCGTACGTCGTCGAGGATTCTCGAGTCCTCAGCGACAGGGCATGTGCCGGCACGAACCATGTCCCCGAAGTCATACAGGACGAGGCCGGGCATCAACGTATCGAGATCAATAACGCAGATCCCCTCGCCGGTCGCATCGTCGATCAACACATTGTTGCTCTTGCAGTCGTTGTGCGTTACTCGTAGCGGCACCGCTCCGCTACTGAGGAGTGCGGGAAAGCGATCGAAGGTGCCTGCGTTTTCCATCAGAAACGCGATCTCCGATCCCGCATCGACGGCTCGGTTCAACGGGTCCCGTTCGAGGACATCCATGAAAGCTCGGAACCTCTCTTGACCATCGTGGAACATGGCAATCGTCTCGTGCAGGGGAGGCTCGGGCAGATCAGCAAGCATCGTCTGCAACGTCCCAAACGCGCGAGCGACTTCGTACGCCTGGTCGTGTGTTGTCAGCAAATCGTACGACGTGGCCCCTTCGACGAATTGGTAGGCGCGCCAATACTCGCCTGCGGCGTCCACGTGATATGTGCTTCCGTCCCTCGTCCGAATCAACGTCATGGCACGCCGCGATCGGTCAGGGATGTCTTGCCTCTCCAGCGATGCGCTGATGTGGCGAGTTGCCCGATCGACGTTCTCCATCAGGGCGGGAACGTTCTTGAATACCGTTTGATTGACCCGCTGGAGCACATGCCGAACCCGGTTGCCACCATCATCGAATCGAACAGCGAATGTGTCATTGATGTGGCCGCTTCCGTGCGTCCTCCCATCCATGAAGTGCCCACGGATGTCGAAGTTGGCGGCGATCGCTTCCAGGTCAATCTGATTCACCGGAACCCAGCCCCTTCGAGACCGCCCGGATTGTCGAGGCTGGCGGGGAGGGCGATGCACATGTATGCCAAAGCTTTGTCTCGATCCGAACTACTGGCCCGCTTCATCGTGCCCATCCGTTCAACGAGCCCGGAACCGATCACGAAGCTCCGTCTGGTGAATTCTGCGATTCCCCCTCAAGCCGAGGGGATAACTGTCAAGCCGGGCTTCGGCGCCCATCAGATACGCCATCATCGGCATAGTGGCTTTCTCTTCGTTGGCTCGACGCATCCGGTCTGGCCTCCATTCGAGATGCTGTTTGAGCTACCACAATCGCAGGTTGAACGAGTGCGGTCGAATCGATGTGGATCGATTCTTGAGCCAATGCACCCGAACGACGCAGCGATTTCTCGCATACCGCTGGGATGGCCCTGGAAACTCACCGCCAGCCTGCCCATATGGGCGGCATCGAGCGGTCGGAATGACCGCCCAGAATGTCGGTTGTGCGCTCCCGATGTGGGTGAGACACATTGCCGCCGGATCAGAATGCGGAGACACATCAATCCGTCTTGACCGCTCAAACCGGGGATGATCTGAGCCGTGTCGTCCGAGGCGCTGCGCGCCCCGACAAGGGGTCTACTGTGAGAGCACTTCAGCGCTGAGAACCGCTTCGAGGTTTTGGTGCGCTCGCTCGAATGTGCCAAAGACATTCGCTTTCAATTGCGGCCAGGCTGCCTCTGGCTCACACTGGAAGTAGTACGTCACCTTCGTACCACCCTCGGTCGGTGCGAACACGGTGGTCACGATGAGGACAGCACCTGATTCATCGGTCTCGGCTCGGATTGTGTATGTCTTGAAGGGGTGCCAGTCCAGAACCTGCTGGACGGTTACCGAGCCACCGTGGGCGCAGTGATTCACCGTGCCCACGCCGCGTCTGCCTTCGACGAACTCATCGATAGTCTCCAAGTCCTTCTGCCATTCGAGTCGTTTGCGAGGATCCGTCAACCACGGCCACAACTCCTTGGGTGTGCGTGGCAGAGTCGACTCAAATGTTCCCAACGCAGCTTCGGCTGTAACCACTCCGTTGGTCTGGCTCTCCTCGGATGCCCAGCGGTCCTGTAGGTTCTCGATGAATACGTTGACATCGCCCACGTCAAAATGCTCGACATGTGCAACCAAACCGAGCGCTTCCGCGTCACCATCGATGGCGTCGAGGGCCTCTCTCGTCAGAACCAAGTAGGCGTCGTTCGCAATGACTTCGCGCGCCGATCCCTTGAGCAGGCGGTGAACCAGTACAACATCAGCACCCGTCAGCTCCTCAGATCTGCCGATTCTGCGCACAACATATGAGCCACTGTGTACGAAGAACTTCAGGTCGAGCGACGGAATCAAGACACAGGCGTTGCAGTCACATGTTGTCGAGTGGACCACGTCGCGTAGACGCCGCCGAAAGGCGAAGTACGTCGCCTCGATGGTGTCGAAAAGCAGCGGAGCGTCGACCAGAGTGGCAGGCATATGGGCGAAGATGGCATCGCCTTCGAGCTTGGCGACTTCGAACGGAGGCTCAACACCAGCAATGATCGTTTCCAGAAGATCCGCGAGAACATCCTGGGCATGCTGAAGCTCCGTGCCCTGGAGGTACGAGGTGTATCCAGTGATATCGGCGAGCAGCAGACACCCCACTTGGACTGGTGGGAGAGGAGAAGCCATTGTTCACACTCTAACTCGCCACCCGTTTCCCGGTTCCGATGCCTTGGTCCGCCTGTGCTCACCGTCCCTGACCACGAGGATGGATACACGTACGGACATACTCCAAGCCGCATTCAGGTGGCTCGACTCCCGGCTCGCCAGAAGCAAAAGTTGGCCGTCGGAACGGCACGACAGGGCACATATGCGCACCTGATCAGCCGCACTTGACGCCGGTTATGCGATAGCTGATTCAGGTTCGTTTGTTGGTCTATTCGATGAGCATGTTTGCGGCGGCGTCGGATATCTCGCGATCGTTCGCGTCTCGTTGTAGCGTCGCCGAGATCAGGGCGTGTTGGCGAGTCGGGTGAACAGTTCCACGCCGGCCTCGGTTTCGGGGAACACGAGTTGGATTCGTAGCTCATCGGTCGTGGCGGTGCGGGCCGCGGTGAACTGAGCGGTGATGGTGATGGTGGGGATGATGGTCCCGTTCAATCGGAGATGTGGGCAGGCGACGAGGCTGGATCCCACGGAGCTGGGTCGGGGTGTCCCGGCGAGTGAGCCTCGGGCATGCTCGATGAGTTCGGCGAGTTCTTCGCTGTCGGGGTGGTTGGATGCGTCTTGGCGAAGACGCGCGAGTCCGTTCCAAGCGACGGCATCCCAATTGTCGATCATGGATTGGAGGTGTCCGCCGAACATCATTCGAACCATATTGCGCTCGCCTGGGTCGAGCATCGCGGTGGCACTCGCGTTGGCCAAAACGACGTTCCAGCTGCGATCCAGAACAAACGCAGGGAACGGCATGTGCTTGTCCAGCATTGCGTCGAGAGCGAACCGGAACGTTCCCAGATTCGGGTCCTCGATCGACCCGTTCGCGTAGGGAGCGGAGATTCCCGCGCCTTCGAAAAGACTGTTCCGTTCTCTTATCGGGACTTGAAGCGCATCGCAAAGTCGGTCGACCATCCGTGCTGAGGGGCGACTGCGGCCGGTTTCCAGGAAGGAGACGTGGCGGCTAGTGCTGTCGGCGGCGATTGCGAGCTGGAGTTGGCTCATTCCGCGATGGCCTCGCCAGCGTCGCAGCTCCCGGCCGAAGGGACTCAGAGAAGTGCGCATAGCCCCACGCTATAGGACAACCGGGTCAGCGCCGATTCCCTAATAGGGAATTGCCAGTGCGCACGGTCTATGGCTAAATCGCCTCTATGAGGTCGATCAACGCAAGCAATGCCGTCGCCGAGCCGACGTCGCCGCTGATACGACACACGAATCACGAGCAACCATGTTTCGCCAACACCAACCAGGAAGAGACATCACAATGACTGTGCAACTCATAATCATGGCCACCCGCCGCCCAGACTCCGACGACGACTACGCGGCATACGCCAATGTGGCCGTACCCATCATGATCGAAGCCGGCGGCGCCTTCACCGCCCAGTACGGACGCATCGACGAGCTCGCCGGAAGCGACGGCCCACAGGCAGTCGCAATCATGGAGTTCGCGGACGAAGCGGCCGTCCGCACCGCGGTCGCGAGCCCCGAGTACCAAGCGACCATCACCGACCGCGACAAGGCCTTCGAACGCTTCAACCTCATTCTCGCCGCCGCCCCGCCAGCGGGCTGACGATCACATCCATCACCCCAGCCGCCGAGGATCGTCCCTCGCGGCTGGAGTGACATCACCCGTGCCGCGGATTCGATATCGACCGCGACGAACCCACAGCGGACCGACCTCAACGCTCAACCTACGCGCCCAGAGCGGCACATATGGGCGGCACGGACGGTCCGCCGTGACCGCTCATTCTGCCGGATACGGGCAGGTGTAGAACAAGACATCGGTGATGTTCGGTCAGTTCCGGTGGGCGTACGCGTCGCGCTCTGCCAGCCTCTTGATTTCGAGCATCATCTTGCGGCTCATCACGAAAGTGATCACTTCCATTGGGAAGCGGCTAAACGCAAGGCGGCTCTTCCAATCCGCGGCGTAGTCGTAACGGCCCCTGGTCAGTAGCCGACTACCGCCATCGGGGTCAGGATTGACGGCGAACTGCCAGGTTGACAATCCCCAACTCTCCTCGGCACCGATATCGGCGGGTGACCCGAAAAGCACGAGGGCACTCGGAGGATTCACGATCTCAATCCGCAACGGCAGTGCGGTCGGGTGCAGGTAGATGTCGTCGCCAACTGCCGGATGCTGGTGGTCGGGGAGGATCTCTGTCGTGTTGGTGATCCTGCAACCGACAATGTTCTCAAGCGTCTGATAGGTGTAGAAGCCGCCGCGGCCCTGCCCGATCTGGGCGATCCAGGGCCAAACAGCCTCCGGCGACGCATCGACGGCGACTCCCAGGGTATACGACCACTTGGGCTCGGGCACGAACTCATCTCCCGGAAGCGAATCATCTGCCTCTGTTCCCGCCGTGCCCCACCGCAGCCGCAGCCGCCCAATGAATGGGGTGGCGATCAAGTTCCACACAAAGAGGGCGGCGCCCTCAAGAGCAGCCAGAACGCCGACACCGCCGGAGCGAGCCGTGCGACTGCCAAGCCGTCTGATGTTCGAGTCCCGTCCAGCTGCCACTCTGACCTCCTCGATGTCCGAGCAGTCATCTTGACGCAGCACCGCATAGCCGCCCAGGGTCCGATGCCCCAATGTGAACACGGTGGAAGCACACATCGCCACTCGAACTTCGATCCAGCAGCCCACACCGGCACACAAGGGCGGCAGGCTACCGAAGCGTCAATGCCGGTTGGCAGGCATACAGTTTGACCGTTGGCCAACCCGACGCCTATACTTAACTCTTGGGTTAACTATGCAAACCAGCACTACGGACGACTTGAGCCCAGTATTCAACGCCCTGGCCAACGACCACCGGCGTGAGATCATCCATGCGCTCGCACTCCAACCCCAGTCGATCAGCCAATTAGCGAGCCTGCGGGGCCTGTCCCTACCGGCGATTCACAAGCATGTCCGTGTGCTTGAGGACGCCGCCATGGTCCGGCGGCGCAAGATCGGACGGACGAACTTCCTGGCGCTTGAACGAGCACCACTCCGACGGCTTGCGACGTGGGCGGACCAGTTCCACCCGTGGTGGGGCACCGAGGGGGAATCATTGGAGACGTATGCCGCGTACCTCAGCAAGGAACCAGAGATGACTGATGAGTCATCCTGAACAAGAAGGAGTCATCGTGACCAAGTTTGTCTTCCTCGCCCACGGCGAGATGGAACGGACGCCCGAATCCCAGGAAGCCCACATGAAGTGGTGGTCCTCGATTCAGGACCACGTCGTGGACTCGGGCAACCCCCTATTCAACGGCCGGAACGTGACCAAGGACGGCACCGTGGCCGAACTCTCGGCCGACATGGAACCTTCGCTCGGCTATTCGATCGTGCAGGCCGAGTCGATAAACGAGGCCGTCGCGTTGCTGGAAGGCTGCCCAATGGACATGTGGGTCTATGAAGCAATGCCCATGTAGGACCACGTTCTGAGGAGCAACAAGAGGCTCGTGCCGGGACCCCATTGACCAGCGTCGTCCGGCCTACCTCCAACACTCATCGACAAGACTGCCAGGGGACCGTGTCGGCACTCATGCGTGGCAAGCGCGCACCCGCGCATAACCGATATGGGCGGGGTGTTCGTGCGATGCCCCTATGAATGTTGGCTCCCTGGGCGCATGATGTGGGGCTAGAGGTTGCGCCCGTTGACGGCCGATGCTCGGGAGGTGTGGAGGGACCCCTAGCCCAGGAGGTCCCCGATGTCACCTCGCACACGCTTCGCCACATTGCTGTTGGTGGTGTTCTTGATTGCCGGATGCAGTGGCGATGATGGTGCGGCCGACGAGCCAACCGCAGCCGCAGCAGCGACCACGGAATCCACGACGACGACCGCTGCACCAACAACGACGGCGGCTACGACGACCACCACGACAGAACCGGCCGGGCCGGACCGTCTCGATGAGATCGAAGCCTTGATCGAGGCGTACCTGGCATCCTGGGAGACGGAAGACGAAGAGGCTCTACGGGCATCGGTGACCGACAGCTTCGTCCTCAACGAGTACATCTACCACACGAGCACCTTCACCGAACACATCAGTGACGATGCAGACGGGGTTGTGGGCGTCGGCTTCGGCCACGGCCCCTGGCAGAATGAAATCGTCGGCGAGAAGCTCGTAACGGGCGATTTGGCAGCGCAGCGAAGCACGGAATCCCCGTGGGTCAGGTATACGTGGACGGTCGCCGTCCGGGAAATCTGGAAAACAGGAGGCACCAGACTCGACGGTATCGCAACCTACGTGGTGGTCGATGACGACGGAACGCTCAAGATCGACAACCACAACTGGGCCGGTACCGCCGGGGCATAGTCGTAGCAGGCTTCGCTGTCGTGAGCACGGCGACAGAGCGATCTCCGGCGTCCATCCGGGCCGCCCGTAGGTGCCGATATGGGCGGGTGGTGAGGAGGACACGGTGGCCTTCCCTCATAGAGTGGTTCGAGGGATGATGGCGGTCTCTGTCTCCTCGATGTCGAGGGGGAGATACGATGGGCGGCGAGCCGTGCGATCCGACAAGGAGGCATGATGCACTTCGAGTTCGATGAGACGATCCAACTCCCGCCAGATGCCGTCTACGACTATTTCAAGACACCTCGGGACTGGGTGCGACTCTACGGAGCGTTCGGCGAGATCAAGGATCGGGGCGACGGTTGGTTTGCCGTGCCGATGCGCCGGTCGCCTTTCCCGCTGGTCGCTCGGATGACCGTGACTGAGCCTGACACTCGGGCGGCTTGGGATCTGCGTGGCTTCTGGAAAGGTCACGGCGATATCCACCTTGAAGCGGTCGGCGATGGCACTCGGATTACAGGTCACGAGACCGTGAGCATCCCCCGCATGCTGGGCCTCAGCCCGCTGCTAGAGAAACGAATCGAGCCACAGTTCGTGGCAGTCTGGGAATCCGGTTGGAAGCGACTACGGAAGACGGCTCCTACCAACGAAGCTTGCTGAACACAGCCCACCGCACCCGCCCATAGGTGCCGATATGGGCTACCTCATTGGAGGTCGGTCTAGGCTCGTTGCACGACGCCGGTTTCCAACGCATCCGCAGCGGAAGAGACGTACAGAGGATAAAGGGGGATGGAACCGCGATGTTTGAGGTCGTCTACTACTCGATGACGGGAAACACCGAGAAACTCGCCGATGCCATTGCCAGTGAACTCAGTGTCGCTGCAGAGAAGGTGAACAACAACACCAAGCTGGCTGACGAGTCGTTGGTCTTCCTGGGTACTGGGCTCTACGGTCCCTACCAGGGACTCAAGCATTTCATCGACAGAACGGACTTTGCAGGGAGAAAGGTGGCGCTCTTTGGTACTTCCGCAGAGGGTAAGGGAAGAGAGGCTGGAGCCCTAGAGCAGGCAGTATCGAAAAAGGGTGCCGACATCGTCGGCAGCTTCCACTGCAAAGGGGAGTTTCTCTTCCTCATCAATCGAAACCGCCCCACGAGCGAGGACCTGGAGAACGCAAGAATCTTTGCCCGGCAGGTAGCCGGTGGTTGAAATCGTTAGCGAGACCCCGCCTAGCCCGGTGGCTCTCCATGCTGTCGCCCGCTCCCTCAACGGGCGGCCTCGACAAACCCTCGAATGGATGACACCATCAGAGAAACCCGCCGAAGCGTTGCAATGACCCCTTGAGGCGACAGCACCTATGGGCGGGTGTGGTGGGTTACCGCTCAGTCTTGGTGAGGATCGGGATTCCGTTGATGATGTTCCGATAGGCGGCGCAATTTGCGGCTCGAATCAGCTTCAAGTGTTCCTTCTCGGTGAGTTCGCCATGGAGCGTGATCGTCCGGGTGATCTGGTCCGCCTGACCGCCCTTGGTCTCGGGCGGCTGCCGTTCGAACGTGACCTCGACCTCGGCTCGGTCGAGCGGATATCCCTTTGCCTCGGCAGACATCCGGATTGAGATGAGTGTGCATGAAGCGACACCGGCAAGGATGTAGTCGTACGGATCGGGGTGAGCATCGGTGCTGTCGTATGCAGGCGGCGCCTCATCTGCTGCAAATCGGTGATTCCGCACTTGCATGTCGGTGGCGAGCGAGCCGGGAGTCATTCCGATGGATGCGTTGACAGTCTTCTTTTCTGGCATGCCCTACATACTGGTGTCTGATCAACCCTACAGGTTGCGCATATCCGATATGGGCGGCTTTGAAGAGGCGGCCTCGGCTGTGGCGGGTCACACGGTGCCGAGTTCGTCCCAGACGGTTTCGCCGCACGCCTCTCGAACCATGCCGTACGGGTAGGGAGGTATGCCGGGTGCCGACGCCTCGTTGAGGCGAGTCTGTTCTGCCTGGGAGAGGACGACGTTGGTGCTGGCTAGGTTGTCTTCAAGCTGATCCACGGTGCGTGCGCCGAGCAGCACGGAGGACACAGCGGGTCGATCACGAACCCATGCGAGAGCGATCTGAGCCATTGACACACTGCGGTCCGCTGCGATTCTTTCGACCGCAGCGAGGACGTTCCATGTCGCATCGACGTTCCTCGTGTCGTACGCCTCGACGCCACGGGTTGGATCTTCACCGAGCCGTGTGGCCCCGTGAGGCCGCTCGTCCGCCCGATACTTGCCGGTCAACCATCCTCCGCCGAGCGGGGACCACGGGAGAAGACCGATGCTGTTTGCCATGCACATCGGCATGACCTCGACCTCGATGTTTCGATCGAGCAGGTTGTATTGCGGCTGAAGCGTGACCGGTCGAGCAAGACCATCCCGATCACATTGATCAACGATGCGCTGCATCTGCCACGCCGTCACATTGGACCATCCAACGAGCCGAGTCCGCCCCGTTCTCACCATGGTGTCGAGTGCGTCGAGCGTCTCTGCAAGTGGTGTGTGCGGGTCCCAACCATGCACCTGATAGAGGTCAACATGATCCACACCGAGTCGCCGCAGGCTCGCGTCGATCGCCGCCAGGAGATACCGCCGACTAGCTCCACCTTCGGACGGATCGTCGCTCATCGCGAACCGTCCCTTCGATGCCAAGACAATCGACTCTCGCATCGGGGTTTGCTTCAACCACGCCCCGATAATCTCCTCCGAAGCGCCCCGGCTGTACACATCGGCGGTGTCAATGAAAGTGCCGCCGGCATCAACAAACCGACACAACTGATCATGGGCACCGGCCTGGTCAGTTTCGTTCCCGAATGTCATGGTCCCAAGCCCAACCGCACTCACCTCTACGTCACTACTCCCAAGTGACCTGAGTTCCATGGAATCCTCCGTTCGCTGTTAGCACCCAATCTACTGGAAACCACCCGACCTCCCCGGCCAACACCAGCGGCGACCGGCCGTACCCCCTCACGGAACCCCCCGCCCATGTGTGCCGATATGGGCGGTGTGCAGCGGCTCTCAGAGGGCCTGCGCAAGGAGGACGGCGTGTTGGACCTCGGGCAGGGAATTCCTCCGAATCTTCGTGGAGGGAAACCGTGACCCTGGAGGCTCTGGCGAGTCTCAGGCGTCCTCTGCTGGATTGCCGAGTGCCAGGAAGAGGCGGTGGACGAGCTCCCTGGTGATCATCAACGCCAACACCAGGGCGAGAACGTCGATGAAGTGACCCAACTCCACATGGTCTCCGAACACGATGTCCTCGGCCCAGAGGATCAGCAGCTTCCCGAAGAACAAGACCACCAGCACTGAGACCTTTCCAAGGATCGAAGCCATCGTGCCTTCCTTGTCACCCCAGAATCCTTTCACTGTGTGTTCAGCCCGCATCACAATGTCGAGCAGGATCTTCAGGAGGATCGCGGTGAGGACCGAGATGGTGAACGAGTCAATCACCACGTTGTCTGCATACTCGACGAACAGATTCAGGACGACTGTGTAGACCAAGACATCGGACATCCAGTCGAAGAAGATCTCCTGTTTCCTGCTGATCGTCACTGTCCGCTGGTTGTTGTGCGATTCCATCTCAAGCCTGATTGTTGCATGCTGCGGCATCAAGTTGTCGACGCCCAACGATTCGGGCCGACGACGAACCTGCCCATACTCGGCACTCTGCACGGTCAGACTGAGCCGCCCATATGTCGCTCTTCTGCTGTATCCGTGGGTGGTTTGGAGGGCGTTGATGTGGTTGCACCCTGTCTGCTTCTAGGTTTCGCGC
>RCNB010002145.1_pt1 | contig 12205 bp, 10 predicted proteins | sample 2041321 | NCBI WGS metagenome assembly RCNB01 (sample SAMN09708232, study PRJNA481090) | Marine sediment metagenome, whole genome shotgun sequencing project. | reverse complement strand
CAATTGGTGGCGATTGTGTTGATGTGACAGTAATGGTTCCCGTAGGTGAAAATCCTCATCACTATGAATTACTACCAAGTCAAATGGTTGAAGTTGCCAATGCAAAAGCATATTTTACGTTGGGTTCAGGGATGGAGTTTGAGATTAACTACGTGGACACCATTATTGAACAAAATCCGGATATTGAGATAGTTGATATTCATATCGGTGTTGAGTTGAAGGCGCTTGATGAACACTATGGTCAGGAGCACTGGGGAAATCATTCTGGTGGTGATGCACATATGTGGCTTTCACCGGTAAATATGAAGATCATGGCTGAAAATGTCTACAATGCTTTGATAAAGATAGATCCAGATCACAAATCTGAATATGAGTCAAATTATCAGAACTATAGTAACAGGCTCAATGATCTTGATGTCAATATAACAAGTATGCTTGAGCCCTATAGTGGAAAATCATTTATGGTATATCATCCAGGATGGGGATATTTTGGTGATACATACAACCTTAAACAAATCGCTATCGAAGAAGGTGGAAAACAACCAGGTTCTGCAGGTGTTGCAGCCATTATTGATCAGGCAAAGGAAGAGAACATCACTGTTATATTTGTTGCACCTCAATTCGATACATCCAGTGCCGAAGTTATTGCTCAGGAGATCGGAGGCCGTGTCGTCTTTGCAAACTCACTGTCAGACGATTATGAAACAACACTTTTCAACATTGCAGAAGATATAGTTTCAGGATTTGAAGGAAGTTAAATCTACTTGGAAAAAATCATAAGATGAATTTCAATCTGGGGAACTTAAATAGAAATCTAACACGAAAATTCTGTCCGGAAAAACGTTATTAAAAAAGGACGGTATTGATGATTCTAGAAAGGTGGAGTAAAATGGGAACCAAATCGGCTATCAAAATCACTGGACTCACTGCAGGGTATGGAAAAGAGCTGGTTATTCAGGATGTAAATCTTTGTGTTGAAGATGGAGATTTTTTCGGTATCATTGGGCCAAATGGCGGTGGGAAAACAACGTTGCTAAAGGTCATGCTTGGGCTATTAAAACCGATGAAAGGTAGTATTCGCATTTATGGGGAACCACCAGAAACCGGATGTCGTTATATAGGGTATGTACCTCAATATGCCGAATATGATAAGGTGTATCCTATTTCTGTCTGGGATGTAGTGTTGATGGGGCGACGTAGTGTACGTGGTTCTTCTCCTTGGTATTCAAATGCAGATAAAAGGGCTGCAATGAATGCACTTGAAACCGTTAAGATGAACGACTTTAAAGACAGGCACATTAGTATGCTTTCCGGTGGTCAACGACAGCGGGTGTTTGTTGCCCGTGCGCTGGTATCACAGCCGCGTATTTTGTTATTGGATGAGCCAACAGCGAGTGTGGATCAGACAATGCAGGAGAATTTGTATAATTTTTTCAAGGAATTGAACAAAGAAATCACTATTGTTCTGGTGACCCATGATATTGGAGTAATTTCCTCATATGTTACTCGTGTGGCGTGTCTTAATCGATATATGTTTACTCATGATGAAAAGTTGATCACAAAGGAGATGTTAGAAGCAAGTTACCATTGCCCAGTGGATATTATTGCCCATGGTGTTCCTCACCGGGTTTTGGGTGAGCATCAAAAAAAGAAAAAATCCTGATTAAATTTGGAGTGATGAAGTGGTTGGAGAATTAGTCGAATTATTACAACTGCCGTTTGTTCAGCGTATGTTTATCGCTGGATTTCTTGCAAGCATATCATGTGGAATTATCGGTAGCTATGTTGTGGTGAAACGAATGGTTTTCGTCAGTGGTGGAATTGCCCATTCTACATTTGGAGGCATCGGCTTTGCTTATTATTTACAATTTATGTTGGGGTGGATGTGGTTTGATCCTCTAGTTGGGGCTTTGATTTTCGCTCTCATTGCTGCGATCATTCTCGGTTCACCTTTGATGAGAAACCGGATTCGAGAGGATTCGACAATTGGCGTATTATGGGTCGTTGGTATGGCTCTTGGCATACTCTTTATACATGCTGTGGATAGAAGTAAAATTTTAGTTCAAGATCCAGTAAGCATATTGTTTGGAAACATCCTCCTCATAAAACTGCAGGACTTATATCTCATGGTAGGGTTGGTAATTGCTATTATTTTCATTACTGTACTGTTGTATAAGGATTTGCAGATTCTGACTTTTGACGAAGAATTTGCAAGGATATCTGGAATAAATGTTAATGTGATGAATATTCTCCTGCTTGTTCTTGTTGCATTTACCACTGTCGTATTGATCAAAGTAGTAGGTGTCGTATTAGTAATCGCCATGCTTACAATTCCTGCTGCGATCTCTGGCCTGTTCACACATAATCTGAAGATGATGATGTTTCTCGCCGTGGTTATAGGCATCATAACAACATTTGGCGGTTCCCTTCTTTCTCTCAACTATGATCTTCCACCAGGGGCAACTATTGTACTCCTCATGGGTAGTGTATTTGTTGTATCTCTCCTGAGTAAATCAATCAACCAAAGAATTTGTCTGGTGAAAACGGAATAATCATGGCTTTAATTGGTGTAAATCTCATAAAAAGAGGCCAGTTTGATGAGATGACAGGAGATCTTGGGAAACAGATTGATAATACTATATTCCATAGAGGAAACCCATAGTTTTCAGATGTCATTTGTACCGATATGCTTATCGCGCAGAGAGAAGTTAGTACGATACCATCAGAATTTATATATACTGCCAAATATATAATAAGTAATTATAGGATGAATAGGGCAATAACATTGGGCATATTGGTTATATTTGTCGGAATATTCATTGTTTCCCCAACTGGGAGTATATCAGCACAAGAAAGACATTTAGTAAATGAAACACATCTTGGAATCATAATCTATGTCGATTATAATAACACAGCAGGGCCATGGGACGGTACGGTAGATTATCCGTATCAGCGATTACAGGATGGAATAGACCATGCTTCATCTGGAGATACTGTTTATGTTTCTTGTGGGACGTATCATGAAAATATAGTTATTGACAAGAGTATCATGTTGATTGGTGAGGAGAGTAGTAGTACTATTATCGATGGAAGTTACAATGATTTTGTTGTTAATGTGATTGAAGATTGGGTAGTTATCATGAATTTCACCATTAGAAATTCAGGCGGTTATATTGGCAATGCAGGTGTGAAATTCAATTCAAATGATAATCTGATTAAAAATTGTATTATTTATAGGACCAAAACGGGGATTTATTTAGATAACTCATCATTCAATGAGATAGACAATTGTACCTTTCATACGAATGGTGGTGGTGTACTTTTAAAAACATCAGATAATAATGGTATCAAAGGATGTTCTCTGAGTCATAATGCAATAGCTATTCATTTTGAACACTCGACTAGCAACACAATAAGCTTTTCCTATCTGTATGCAAATGGTATAGCCTGTTTCTTCGAGAATTCATCAAACATTGAAATGTGGCATTGCAACATCAGTGATAATAGTGTCAACATAGGTGGAGTTTTTATTATCGGGTGCTCAGATGTTAGCGTAACTAATTGTATCATCTGTCACAATGGGGCAGGTGTTAGTATATCTTCATCCAGAGAAATATCCGTCAATAACTGCGATCTTTATTTGAATACTCATTTTGCAGTATCGCTGCGGACGACATCTTGTGACATTATTGTTTCAGAATGTGAAATAAGAGATAATTTTAGATTCGGAATATATTTGGAAAAGGGTAATTCATGTATTGTACGGAATAACAACATTTGTGATAATACGCTATATGGCATATATGCCAAAATTGCAGATTGTAACGCCTGGCATAACTGGTGGGGATCTCATTTTGGACCATCATACACCAAGTTAAGGTTAGGTGATAAAATAACTTGGATTCCTTGTCAAATAAAATTCTTTCCGTGGCTCGCCAAACCTTTAGATGATATTGGAGCGGACTGGGAAAACAATGAACCATATATGCAGGGTGAAATTGACGATGTTACGGAGAAACGAATAAATCTATCAGGAGATGATTCTGATGGGGATGGTATACCTGATTGGTGGGAGGAGAAATGGGGTTACAATCCATCTGTTTGGGATGATCATACAAACTTGGATCCAGATCAAGATGCGTTGAACAATTTTGAAGAGTGTTACACTGACCAATATGGTTCAAATCCATTTCACAAAGATATCTTCCTTGAGTTAGACTGGATGGAATCGCCAAATCCAAATATTTCGAATAGACCACCAATTGATTTAATAGAAAGTGTTATAACGCTCTTTGACGAGCACAATATAACACTGCATGTTGACCTAGGAGATCTCGGCGGAGGTGAAGAGACACCTATGATTTGCACATCCAATTTTTCGTTTGCAAAATTACGAGATGTATACTGGGATTATTTTCTGCATAATGATCTTACTAACCCTCGCAAAGGTATCTTTCACTATGGAATTATCTGTAATCACTGTCCTGATCTTAATTTTCCATTCTTTGGATGGGATCAATTCGACTCATTTGCAATATCGGCTCAATGGTTGAAAGAAAAAAACCCTCTGATGACTAGAGGGCAGCTTATAGTGGGTGGAGCGGTCCATCACCTTGGGCATACTCTTGGTCTACTCGCTGATACGTACGGCGGCATTGATAATCTTGACACTTCGAATCCATTCTCATTGCAATGGTGGAAATATCGAAACTACAAAAGCTGTATGAATTACCGTTACAAATATAAGCTCCTCACTTTTTCAGATGGTTCCAATGGCAAAGGTGACTATGATGATTGGGAAAATCTTGAGTTAGGTTTTTTCAAAAATAGTCATTTTGAACAATCTGGGATACTATCTAGTAGCGTGCCAAGATATAACTAACCAATTTATTCATTCGTTTATTGGATGGAATCATGGAATATTTTCCATTATTGCAAAAATAAAACTTGAAATGAAAAACATTGGTTTGACACTTGATAGTAAGGGGATATTAAATGGTATCAATGTGGATATCAGGCAAGACTGTATTCATAATCATTGCAGACCCTAAATGATGTAGGTAGAAACTGCAATTGCAGAAATATGGATTAGGCTGCTGGTAGCATTGGGAAAAATTAGCTGTGATGGTCCGGCTCATGTGCCATGAAAGATACGAATCCTGTGGTGTGCTGGCAGCTATGTGAAAACCAGTGAAAAAATAGTTGAAAATATTTTGTAAGAGTGTAAAATGTCGGTTAGAAAATAAGCCAGATATTAGAAAACAGATTCTTGAAATCAGGGTTTTTGCAGATATAGACATTTAGCTAAATTTCAGATTAAAAAAGCATTTTTCAGTAATCTTATATACTATAAAAAGATTATTTGTAATGAACTTAACCTGGATGGGATTGATGGATGGATAATTCGTTACTATGTTGCAGTGATGGTGGATCCTGTACCGTTTTAGGGAACGTGAATATGCTTCGCGATCTTCATAATGTCATTAGTTGTTTGGCTTTTCTCCAGTTATGGAAAAAATTGGAAGAAAAATTGAAAGCAGAGGGAAGGTGAAAGATGGAAAAAAAGTTAATTGTTTTGATACCAATAGGTTTGATGCTGGTGTTGTTGATATCTGGGTGTATAGAAGAATCAAAAGAACTTAATGATGTATCTGTCAATTTAAAATGGTTACATCAAGCTCAATTCGCAGGAAATTATGTTGCAGAAGCTAAAGGTTACTATAAAGATGAAGGTATAAACATATCAATCTTAAGAGGCGGAGTTGATAGTCCTGTAATTGCAAGAGTATTATCTGGTGAAGCAGATTTTGGAATTGCTGGTGCTGATGATTTAATTGTATCAATTGATAATGGTGAACCGATTAAAGCAATTGCTGCAATATATAAATTAAGTCCCGTGGTATATTTTTCACTTTCAGAATCAAATATAACAACTCCTTATGATTTTGTTAATAAAACTATAGGAGTTAAACCTGGTACTGGAACTGATTATTCGTATATTGCAATGTTAGGTAAATTGAATATAAATAGATCGGAGATAACTGAAGTTGACGTTGGGTATGATTTATCCCTTCTTTATAATGGTGACGTGGCTGTATGGCCAGGTTTTAGAATAAATGAACCACATGTTGCCGAACAAGCAGGTTATAATGTCAGTTTAATTAGACCTGAGGATTGGGGAGTTATAATGTATGCAGATGTATTGTTTACAACATTAGATTTTATTGATGAAAATCCAGAAATAGTGGAAGGTTTTGTTAAAGCAACACTTAAAGGTTGGGAATATGCGATAGAAAATGAGGAAGAAACAATTGATATAACAATGAATTATGTGGAAGATGACAATAGAGAACATCAAGAGTTTATGCTAAGTGAATCAATACCTTTAATCCATACAGGTACTTCAAAACTTGGTTATATGAAACAAGAGATATGGGAATCAATAATAAATATTCTGATATTAAATGAAGTCATTTCTACAGAACCATCTATTGAATCGATATATACTAATGAATTCATTGAATAATGATTTTAAAAAATATGGTAATTATTATCTTAAAATTGTAATTCAATAATATAAAAAATGGTTAAATTAACCGTTATGGAATAATAGCATTGTCTTTAATCAAAGGGAAGTTAGGATGAGAATAAGTTTAAAATTCGTATCAATAATGGAAACACTGATTATACTATCAATATTGTTTATTGGTATTTTTTCATATACAACTGGTACAGAAACAATAATAAAAAGAATTGAATCACAACCTGAGAGCGTAATTGTATTAAAAAAACGATATGGGCGAGATGAACGATGGAAAAAAAGTTAATTGTTTTGATACCAATTGGTTTGATGCTGGTGTTGTCGCTATCGGGATGTGTTGAAGAAGAATCTGTAGAATCACAGGAGATAACTGTTAAGCTTAAATGGCTTCATCAGGCCCAGTTTGCTGGCAATTATGTTGCCGTTGAAAAAGGGTTTTATGCTGACGAAGGGTTAAAAGTGAACTTGGTTCCTTTCTCTTTTGAGGATTCAACGATAGACTCAATTGTTAATGGAACTGCCATCTTTGGAATTACAGGGGCAGATGAATTAATCCTTGCAAGATCAAAAGGTTTGAATTTAAAGGCTTTTGCAATCATCTACAAAATTAATCCAGTTTGTGCTTATTCATTAAAAGAAACCGACATTACAAACCCACAAGGTTTCATTGGAAAAAACATTGGTTTAGAAAGAGGAACTAATGTAGAAATATTATATTATGCAATGATGGGAAAACTTGATATTAATAGAAGCCAAATAAATGAACTAACAATAGGCTATGATGTTACTGAACTGCTTAATGGTATAACAGATGTTTCTACAGGATATATTATAAACGAGCCTCATCAAGTAATAGAAGCGGGTTATGAAGTGAACACAATGCTAATGGCAGACTATGGTGTAAATATGTATGCTGATGTTTTATTTGCGACAGAGGATACAATTAATAATAATCCAGAATTAGTCGAAAAATTCCTTAGAGCAACACTAGAAGGATGGCAGTATGCTATCGATCACAATGGCGAAGCTATTGATATCGTTTTGGAATATGTAACTAATGGTAGCAGAAGTCATGAAATGTACATGCTCAACAGTTCAATTCCACTGATACAAACTGGTGAAACACCTATTGGTTGGATGAAAAAAGATGAATGGATGCAGGCTCAGGATATTTTATTAGAACAGAACATTACAGATGCAGAGATAAATATTGAGAATGTTTACACAATGGATTTCCTCGAAAAAATTTACGGATGAAACATGAAAAACAGATGTAGCCAGCACGTAAAGATTAGTTAATCATAAAAATGCAGTCATCATAAAACTATGATAAATAGTGGGATTCACTGAATTATAGTTGAGAAGGAGTACTAGGATGAAATTCGCATTTAAATTCATATTGATACTAGAGATTTTGGTAGTGGGAAGTATAGCAACAATTGGGGCTGTGTCCTATTATGCAGGAACTGAATCAATTAAAGAGAGAACAGAAGCACAACTCGAGAGTATTGTTATATTAAAAACGAATCAGTTAAATGGCTTTATAACGGAAATAACGGCAGAAATAGAGGTGTTAAGCAGTTATAGTTATGGTTTATTACGGGACGAAAGATATGGACATGATGCCATTAGAGACAATTTGAAGAATAGATTAAGTGAAAATAGCAAGTTCTTTGAATTTTTTATTATGGATTTAGATGGTAGAGTAAATATTTCTACTGATCAAACGCATGAGGGAAAATTTAGATCTGATGAATCGTATTTTATAAATGGGAAGGAAAACATCTTTGTTCAAAGTTTTTATTATGACTTATCGTTGCAAGAGCCGGCACTGACAGTGACATCGCCAATCAAAGATGAAAACGGAAGCATAATTAATGTGATAGCAGGTCGGGTTGACCTAACGCAAATATCATTGATAATGGAGGAGATAAGCGGCTTGGGGGAAACTGGTGAGACGTATTTGGTAAATAATTTTAATTTCGCTAGTACTCAGTTAAGAAAGGAGGAAGGAACTTCTCTTAAAAAAGCAATTTATACGGATGCAGTGGAAAGATGTCTTAAAGAAAAATCTCCGTCTGTAAAGTTTATAGACAGTTATTTGGATTATGCAGGGGATAACGTTGTGGGGTCATATGCATATTTGCCAGATCTGCAGGTTTGTTTAATTGCCAAAGTGGATCAGACGGAAGCATTTATCCCTATGGTTAAACTCGGAAATACTTTGATTTTGATTTCGTTTTTAGTAGTTGCTTTGGCTTTTGTTCTTGGGTATTTTACCTCAGATGCTGCCGTAAAACCAATTAAAGTACTGGATAGTGTGACAAAAAAGATCAGTAAAGGAAACCTAGATGTTGTTGTTAATGTTGAGTCACATGACGAGATCGGTAGTTTAGCTAAATCATTTGATACAATGCGAGAAGCTCTAAAAAATACAAGAGATGGGTTGTTAGAATCACAAAAAAATCTAGAGGGAAAGGTTAAAGAAAGAACAAAGGAACTTAATGAAAAAGTCATTAAATTGACAGAAAGTGAAGCTGCAAATCTCAGCATCCTAGAGGATTTGAATGAAACCATTGCAAACCTTGAAAAAGCAGAAAAAGAAATCAAAGAAAAGAACATAGATTTAAAGAAAACTCAAGGGGACCTCTATTCTCTTAATAAAGAGTTGGAACATAAAGTCAAGGAGAGAACAGCTGAAGTGGGAAAACTACTCAAACAGAAAGATGATTTCATCGGACAGCTTGGTCATGACCTTAAAAACCCGTTAGGTCCACTCATTAACTTAATCCCACTGTTGGAGAAAAAGGAAACAGACCCTGAATCGAAAAAAATTCTTGAGATATTGAATAGAAACGTTGACCATATGAGGAATCTAGTTGTTAACACAATTGAACTTGGAAGACTTAATTCCCCAAATGTGAAGTTGAACATAGAGAATACAAATCTATTGGATGAGATTAACAACGTTATCGAAAGGAATATTCTGTTTTTCAAGGAGAATAATATAGAGATTGAGAACAAGATTGATAAAAACATCATAGTAAAAACAGATAATCTAAGATTGACAGAATTGTTTGATAATCTTATCAGTAATTCTGTTAAATACAGTCCAGATGGTGGCACCATTACAATTGATGCTAAACAGGATAAGGATTTCGTCACTGTTTCCATTAAGGATACAGGTATGGGTATAACTGAGGAGCAACTCAGTCATATTTTTGATGAATTTTACAAAGCTGATGAAGCTCGTCATGATTTTGATAGCAGCGGTCTCGGTCTTCCTATTTGCAAACGTATTGTGGAAAGACATGGTGGAGAGATATGGGCTGAAAGTTCAGGAGAAGAAAAAGGTACAACGTTTTATTTCACAATTCCGACAGGTTCTGAAACAATTATAGGCGACAATGAAGGGAAAATAGATAAGTTACAAAAAGATACACAAAAGAGGGATGATGAAAATTGGATAAGAAAATAATCATGGCTGTGGATGATGACGCAGATAACAATTTCTCTCTTAAATTGAGATTAGACAAATTAGATTCCAGGTATGAGGTAATCACTGTTAATAGTGGGAAAAAATGCCTTGAACTACTGGAAAGTAACGAGATTCCAGATGTTATATTGATGGATATTATGATGCCAGAGGCAAACGGCTGGGAAACTTATCAAAAGTTAAAAGAAAACTCAGCATGGAAAAATATCCCTGTAATTTTTGTTAGTGCGAGTAGTGATGAACTTGCTGAGAAAATTAAAGGTCTTTTCGGTGATGATTATATTGAAAAACCGTATGATATAGAGGATGTAAAGAAGAGAATTGATGAGATTTTTGAAAACGTAAGTCAGAAATAATCTTCTTAGAATGTTGATTTAATTGATTTATGTCATCTAAAAAACAGTAAAATGAAACGAAAGATTGATAAGAAGAATATACATACCTTGCAATGTAATTATAATGATATTATAATTTTATCATAAGGAAGGAGATGAACTTGAAAAAGATAATGATAGTGGATGATGAACCGGATCAAATATTTACCGTCAAACAGACTTTATTAGATTTTGATGGTGAGTATGAAATTATATCTGCCGAAAGCGGTATGCAATGCCTTGATTTATTAGAAAACAACGGGACCCCAGATATCATATTGCTAGATATTATGATGTCTGATATGAGCGGCTGGGAAGTTTATGATAAGTTAAAAGCAAATCCTGCATGGGAAAAAATTCCGATAATCTTTCTAACAGCGAGAACAGACAGAATTGCCAAGAGTGCTGGAGATTTTTTAGGCGATGACTATATCGAAAAACCATTTGACCGAGGAGAATTAAAGAAAAGAATCGATAAGCTTTTAGTCTGTAATTAGTAGATTTCCTTAATTCTTTATGCCATCATATACTTTTATAACAATATTTTATCCTTGGCCACATGGCATACTTCAACTCTATGGTGAGGTCGATATGACATTTTTATCTTTCTTAATTGGTTTTTCAAGTAAATGGATGTCAGTTTTCAACTTGTAACATATTTTTTCCATTTTGAAACGGTAGATTATATGTACAATTGATTTTAGTTCATATCATTCTTGGTTTTGAGTTGTACGCATTAATATATAAAGCTATAATTTTTATCTCATCCTGCCCCTATTTTAAGATAGAGAACAATTTTTTTATTCTTGGGGATATAGTTTTATAAAAGAGCAGATGTTACATAATTGAGAGGCTGGGAAAGAATGCTCGAACCGTACTCCGATGAAGAGAAGAAATATATTATGTATCTAGTGAAGAAGTATTTGCCTGGGTTTGGTATCCAAGAGGACAGAGATGGAGCTACCATCATGTATGAAAAAAATGTCAAGACAAAAAACACCGACCAAATTGAGCAATAAACAATACTTTTGGTGCGATTCTACGTGATATGTGGCTGATGAAGGTAATAAGTTGATTTGATATGTTTTGGATTTTTTCCTTTTGACATCTTGGTACAATATATTTATATGTGGCGAGTACGGAGTATATTATGTCATTAAACGACAAAGGTCACAAGGTGACATGCTGTGGTGAAAAAAGTAATTAGGCCCGAATCTAAAGAAGAGCAGGAATATCTCAATACTCCCAAATGACCAATAGGTAAATATTCGGCGAAAAAAAAGTTAGGAATGAAAATTAATAACAATTTCTTGATAGTCGGAAATGTCTTTTAACATTTGAATGGTTATCTATAGGTACTGAAATCTAGTTGCTTTTTCCTGTCTTTGTAGTTGTAAACTTCAAAAGACATTTAACGATTTTATCTAGGGTATCAAATTCTTCCCTTTTTGCTCCTTTTCTAGAAAGAAACATAAATCTCATCCCTGTGTTTTTGGCAAATTTACGGTCATTTTCACTATCGCCAATATAAATCAATTTTTCTTCCTGTATCCTTTCCTTTAATCTTTCCAATAGGTGAGAATTGGGTTTTATTTTTTTTAAATCTACAAGGTTTGTACCTCTCCCAATGCCACAATCAAACAGATCCGCATAGTTAAACTCTTCAATATAAAGATCGACAATTTCTTGAGGGGAATTACTTACAATGCTTAGTCCGTATCTCCCTTTCAATTCATACAAGCAGTCCACGTCAGAAAAAGGTTTAATTCTCCCATTCTTCATTGCCCTAATTTT
>RCNB010002143.1_pt1 | contig 12208 bp, 11 predicted proteins | sample 2041321 | NCBI WGS metagenome assembly RCNB01 (sample SAMN09708232, study PRJNA481090) | Marine sediment metagenome, whole genome shotgun sequencing project. | reverse complement strand
GGCCAGCTGCTCAAGACAGGCGGCCAGCTCTGCGGACGCATCGAAATCTTCCTCCGCCGGCACCTCAATAGCGGCCAATTTTCCCAGGTGCCTGCCCTTATCGTCGTGACGCCATCGCTCCAGTAGACCAGCCGTCGTGATATTGGGTTCCTTTTGCACGGTTTCAATGAGGTCGTGCAAAAGATCGACGCCGGGTCGATTGATGCCGGCGAGCATCTCAATGTCGAGTTTGTCTCCCGACTCCGGGTAATTCAGCAGCAAGGTAATCGCCCGCCGAACCGCTGATGGCCGTCCGCTGGCGGTCGCGCTGCGTCTACGCTTGCCTTCATTTGCCGGTTTCAGCGCCGGCCTGCCTTGCCTGTCCGGCACCTGCCCGAGCATCCTCTCCAGTTTCGCCGCGCTTAGACCCACAGTATCGGCCAGACTATCGACGAGCAGCTCCCTGTATACGCCCGGCGGAATGTTGTTTACGAGCGGCTTCGCAAGCTCAGCCAGTCGAGCTTTGCCATCAATGGTCGTCATGTCGACCTGGCTGGACAGCTCACCGATAAGAAAGTCCGACAATGCGGTCCCCTCGTCAATAGCTTGCATGAAAGCGTCAGAACCATATTCGTTGACGTAGGAATCGGGATCGTGTTTTTCAGGCAGGAACACGAAACGAATTTGTCGACCTTCGCGAACCTGTGGCAGCGCATTTTCCAATGCGCGCCATGCGGCCGCTTTACCCGCTCGATCGCCGTCGAAACTGAATACCACGTTCTCGGTCAGGCGGAAGATACGGTCGAGATGATCCGATGTGGTTGCGGTGCCCAGCGTCGCGACCGAAAAATCGATGCCATGACGTGAAAGGGCAACTACGTCCATATAACCTTCAACAACAACGAGCTGATCTATCTGGCGCAGCGCCTGGCGCGCTTCGTACAGGCCGTAAAGCTCCCGCCCCTTGTGAAACAGCACGGTCTCTGGTGAGTTCAGGTACTTGGGTTCGCCGTCGCCGAGCGCGCGCCCGCCAAAACCGATTGTGCGGCCGCGGGCATCGCGGATAGGGAACATGATTCGGTCGCGAAACCGGTCATAGTGCTTGCCGTTGTCTTTACGGATAACCAGCCCGGTGGCCAGTAGCCGTTCGGCAGCCTCGGAGGTCTTGCCGAACTTGTCGAGCACGTCGCTCCAGCTGTCCGGCGCGTAGCCGATACCGAAGCGTTTCGCTGTCGCACCGTCGATACCGCGCTGCTTGAGATAGTCGACGGCACTTGAATTGTCACGCAGGCACGCCTGCCAGTGATTCTCGACACTGCCCATCAAGGAAAAAAGTTCATCGTAGCGGCGAGCGGGGCGGTCGCTCTCGTCCCTGGGCACGTCGACGCCCATCATGCTCGCGAGGGCCTCTATGGCCTCGACAAAGCTCATGTGATCGAACTCCATGAGAAATCCGATCGCGGTGCCGTGTGCACCACAGCCGAAGCAATGATAAAAACCTTTAGATGGGCTTACCGTGAAAGACGGTGTCTTTTCGTCATGGAATGGACAACAGGCTTTGAATTCGCGACCTGCTTTCTTAAGTTGGATGCGTCGCCCGAGGACCTCGATGATGTCCGCTCGCGCGATCAGGTCGTCAATAAAATCCTGGGGAATCATTCGACTAGCATAATCGTTTCGGCGCGATGCGCCAGCGCTAGCCTAGTCGCGCTTTGACCTTGGCGCCTACCGCGCCCATGTCTGCCCGGCCAGCTGCTTTGGACTTTATCTGTCCCATCACTTTGCCCATGTCGCGAATGCTCTCGGCGCCCGTTGCGCTGATGGCTTCGTCAATGAGCGCGTCGAGCTCAGTATCGCTCAACTGCTCGGGCAGGTAGGTATCGAGAACAGCGATCTCTGCGAGCTCGATGTCCGCGAGATCGTTGCGGCCACCGTTTTGAAATTGTTCTACAGAGTCGCGCCGCTGCTTGACCATCTTGTCGAGCACCGACAACACGGCAGCATCATCGAGTTCGATGCGCTTGTCGATTTCGATTTGTTTGACAGCAGCGAGCATCAGACGCACCACTTTCAGCCGCTCTTTCTCGCCGGCCTTCATGGCAGACTTCATGTCTTCTATGATTTGGTCTTTCAGGGACATGGCGGTAGCTTCGGCGGTGCTCCGACGGCTGCTCCGATAATACGGAGCGTCAGTAACCTAGTAGAGACGTTTGCGCTTGGATTCGTCGCGGGAAGATTTCTTCAAGTGCCGTTTGACGGCAGCGGCCTTCTTACGCTTGCGCTCCTGCGTCGGCTTCTCGTAATACTCGCGGCGGCGCAGCTCTGTCAGGATACCGGCCTTCTCGCAGGCGCGCTTGAAGCGGCGAAGCGCGGCGTCAAAATACTCATTCTCTTTTATACGAACACTGGGCATACGAATTCAGTTCTTCTGTCCAAACATAAATAAACCCGGTCGAGGCCGGGACTGAGCCGCGCATTATAACGCCAGTTTTCCAGCAAATCCAAGGTAAACTGTCGCTAAATGAACGTCCTTGGCATAGAAACGAGCTGTGACGAGACCGGTGTGGCGCTGTACAACGCCCAGACTGGCCTTCTGGCGGATGCGCTGCACAGCCAAATCGACCTGCACGCGGTCTACGGCGGCGTTGTCCCGGAGATAGCGTCACGCGACCATATTCGGTGCCTGTTGCCGCTTATTGAGCAGGTGCTTGGCGAGGCCGGCATCAAACGGCCCGATGCGATCGCCTATACGGCAGGGCCCGGGCTGGTTGGCGCCCTCATGGTCGGCGGTGGCATGGCGAACGGCCTCGGATTGGCCTGGAATTGCCCGGTTATCCCGATTCACCACATGGAGGGGCACCTGCTGGCGCCCATGCTCGAGGATGCGCCGCCGGAATTTCCGTTTCTTGCGCTGCTCGTGTCAGGTGGACACTCGATGCTTATCGCGGTTCGCGGACTCGGTGAATATGAGGTTCTGGGCACGACTCTCGATGATGCGGTTGGTGAGGCGTTCGATAAGACGGCCAAGTTACTGGGTCTCGGATATCCGGGTGGCCCGGCGTTGGCCGCTCTTGCGCAAGGCGGCAGTGACACAGCCTATGCCTTGCCTCGACCCATGCTCAATCGCCCGGGGCTGGATTTTAGTTTCAGCGGCCTCAAAACAGCGGTGATGCTTGAGGTTAAAAAGGCGATTGCAGCAGGCGAGCTGGAGTCGTGCCGCGCGAATCTTGCCGCGTCCTTTCAGAGGGCGGCGGTCGACACGCTGGTTGGCCGCGCGTTGAAAGCAGCGAAGCAGGAACGGTTCGAGCGGATTGTGGTTGCCGGCGGTGTCGGTGCCAACAAGCTGTTGCGTCAGGAAATGGTGTCCCGATTCGAGGGTAAAGTCTTTTACCCACGGCTGGATTTTTGCACCGACAACGGGGCCATGATCGCGGTGGCGGGTGCGTTGCGGCTGGCGGATGCCACATCGGCAACAGAGATTCGCGCGCAAGCCCGCTGGTCCCTTGATACCCTAAGCGTGCCGGGCACAGAATAGTCATCAGCACGTTTCGAGGGTACATGGATATCATTTTTCTTAGCGACCTCAAGGTCGAAACCATCATCGGAATCTGGGATTGGGAACGCAAGATTCGCCAAACGGTGTCGATCGATCTTGAGATGTCGGCAGATATCGCGAAGGCGGCTGCGACAGATGACGTCAAGGACACGCTGAACTACAAGCTCGTTGCCAAGCGTCTGCAGCAGTTCGTCGGAGACTCCGGTTTTCAACTTGTCGAAACTCTTGCGGAAAAGATCGCGGCTATCGTTCTCGACGAATTCGACGTTGCCTGGGTGAAAGTTCGTGTTAACAAGCCCGGCGCCATTCGCGGTGCTCGTGATGTTGGCGTACTCATCGAGCGCGGCGTGAAAGCAGGGAAAAGCTGACCTCCATGGCGACGGTTTTCCTCGGGCTTGGCAGCAATGTACAACCTCATCAGAATTTGCGCCTTGCAATAAGCGAGCTACAGCGGCGCTACGGCCCGCTCGAAATATCCAGTGTGTATGAGAATGCCGCCGTTGGTTTCGAGGGATCGGACTTCCTGAATCTTGTCGTTCGCCTCAATACCGAAGAAAGCCCGGCCGACATGCACGCACACATCGAGTCAATTCACGATATGGCCGGGCGCAAGCGCGGCAATGCGAAGTTCATATCCCGTCCGCTGGATATAGACCTACTGCTTTACGATGATCTTGTTGTCGATGAGCCGCCGATAACGCTACCGCGCGGGGATGTCCTCGAGTACAGCTTTGTTCTGCGGCCGTTGCAGGAGCTTGCCCCCGATCTTGTGCACCCGGTAACAGGGCTCACGATGACTGAACACTGGCAGCAGTTTGATCAGAACAATCATCCGCTGCTGCTCTCGGAGCTGGTACTTACCAGCCGATAGAACGCCCGCCATCGACTGCGATAATCTGCCCGGTCACGTAAGTCGCGTCCTTGACCAGATAAAGTACGCAGCCAGCGATATCCTCGGGTTGCCCAGCCCTTGCAAGCGGAATCTGCTTGAGAATGGATTCCCTGGTTGCATCGTCCATGCCATTTTCGGGCCAGAGTATGGCGCCGGGTGAGACGCCGTTGACGCGTACTTCGGGTGCGAGATCTTTCGCCAGTGAGCGCGTCAACATGGCCAGGCCCGCCTTGGCCGAACCGTACACGGCGTGATTCCGAAGCGGCCGCTGAGCGTGGACATCGATGAGGTTGATAATTGCACCACGAGCTTCACGCAGCGCCGGCAGTGCTGCCTGCGAGAGAAACAGCGGCGCCTTGAGGTTGCTGCCAACCAGATCATCCCAGTTCGCCTGGGTGATCTCACCCGGTGGCGTCGGGTAGAAACTCGACGCGTTATTGACGAGAACGTCCAATGTCCCATGCCAGGCGATGACCTTTTCGACAAGGCTCGGCAGTGCCTCAATATCGTTGAGATCTTCCTGAAACAGCGCGGCAGAATCTGGCCGCTCGGCGTTCAGCCGGTCGACCAGCGCCTCTGCGTCAGCCGAAGACTTGCGATAATGCACCGCAATATTGGCGCCGTTGCGATGCAACGTTGTTGCTATGGCCGCGCCGATCCGCCGCGCCGCGCCGGTTATGAGTACCACCTTGCCATTTAGATTTTTGGGCGACGTCATCAATTATCTCTCAAGAAAATTCGCGACAGGAAGACGGCATTCTGGAAGACTTCGAAGTCACTATGCAATACGAACAGCATACATCGTTGCCGGAAGCTGATCCCGAGAGCGCACAACATAGTGCCCGAGTCGCACAATACGTTCGCGACAAGATCGCGGCGGCAGGTGCTTGCATCAGCTTTGCCGAGTACATGCACCATGTGCTGTATGCGCCAGGCCTGGGTTACTACAGCGCGGGAACCACGAAGTTCGGTGCGGCGGGCGACTTCGTTACAGCCCCGGAGGTGTCCTCTGTTTTCGGCAGCGTACTTGCGCGCCAGTGTGCCGAGGTGCTCGCGCAGGTTGATGCACCCTCGATTCTCGAATTCGGCGCCGGTAGCGGCAAGCTGGCTGCAGACATTCTTCGCAAACTGTCCGAGCTTGGTGCCGTGCCCGATCGCTATTCGATTCTCGAGGTCTCCGCTGACCTTCGAGAGCGACAGGAATCTTTTCTTCGTGACGAGATCCCGGAGTTCGCAGACAGGGTGGTGTGGCTCGATCAACTGCCAGAGGAACACAGTGGTGTCATTGTTGCGAACGAGGTTCTCGACGCGCTGCCGGTCGAGAGGTTTGTCCGCCGAGTCGGGCGCGTCATGCAGATTTGTGTCGCAGTTGACGGCGAAGCATTCAGCTTGGTGGAGCGCGATGCGCCGGAATCTCTTGCTACCGCTGTCGCGGCCATCGAAAGCGACCTGGGCCAACCGCTGCCTGACGGCTACACCTCTGACATCTGCCTGGCATCCGCGGCGTGGGTTGCGGATCTGGCGAGCATCCTGGCAAAGGGCGCTGTTTTCCTCTTCGACTACGGCGTGAGCCGGCGTGAGTACTACGCCGACGAGCGGTCCGATGGTTGGTTGCGGTGTCATTTCAGGCACCATGCGCACGACGATCCGCTGATACTGCCGGGCATCCAGGATTTGACGTCCTGGGTCGATTTTACGGCTGCTGCAGAGGCTGCTGTGGCCGCCGGACTCGACGTATTGGGTTTCTCAACACAAGCGCAGTTTCTGATTGGCGGCGGTTTGGAACAGGAACTGGCCGATTTCGCAGAACTGCCAATCGACGCACAACTCAAATTGTCGGGGCAGGTTAAATTGCTTACGCTGCCCGGCGAAATGGGCGAGAATTTCAAGTGTCTCGGCCTGGGTCGAGGCGACATCATCGTGCCAGCAGCATTTAGTTCAGCAGATCGGACAATGTCTTTATGAGTACACGCAATAGTGCTCGAGGAAGAACGTGACAGAAATTCAAATTATTGTTCTGGCAATCGTACAGGGACTGACGGAGTTTCTGCCGATTTCCAGCTCCGGCCATCTTGTATTGGTGCCAGCGGCATTCGGCTGGACAGACCAGGGTCTGGCATTCGACGTGGCTGTGCACTTCGGCTCACTTGCCGCGGTGTTGCTGTTCTTTCGCAAAGACCTTGCCGCACTGCTGCGCGGCGGCGTTCAAGTACTTGGTGGCAAAGTTGTGACGATCGAGTCGCGCCTGGCGCTCGGCATTGCACTGGGCACGATACCGGCTGCGGTCGCCGGCTTGCTACTCGCGGGTTGGATAGAAGCGAATCTCCGCAGCCCGAGTTTCATCGTATTCACCTTGTCTGGTTATGCCGTTCTGATGATTCTTGCGGATCGTTACGGACGTCGTGATAGAGAGATTTCAGGGCTTCGAATCAAGGACGCTTTTATCATCGGCTGCGCACAGGCTTTGGCACTGATCCCCGGCACGTCGCGATCCGGCGTAACGATAACGGCGGCGATGGCGCTGGGTCTCGAGCGTCAGGACGCTGCCCGGTTTTCGTTCTTGCTGGCGGTTCCTGTCATCCTGCTTGCCAGCGCCTACCAGCTTTTCAAGCTGATTAATGCGGACGCCCAGGTTGCCTGGGGTCATTTAGGTATTGCTGCACTGGTTGCAGCAATCGTTGCTTACGCGAGCATAGAATTTTTCATGAGGTTTGTTAGCCGTATCGGTCTGCTACCTTTTGCAATTTATCGGCTCGTCCTGGCAGCGGTCATTCTGTATGTCGTCTACTAGGTACTGCGTACTATTGTTACTGGCCGGTAACGCTTTGGCGGATAGCGGCGATTTCGCGGTCGGTTTCGGCGTAGAGAGTGATTCTGACGACGGCATTAGCACGGTTCTTCTTGGAGGCGTGGGTCTTGCCGAGAACACCTGGCTGTCGGGCGGTCTCGCAAAAAGCTCTGTGGACCTGGCAACAGGAGACGATCTCGAATCGAATTTTGCAGACATCGAACTGGACCATTACTTCGATCCTGTCGGTATTCGTCTCGGTGTCGCCTACTGGCGAGGATCCGACATCCTGGAATCTCAGGACTGGCGCGCTTCGCTCTACTGGCGCAACGAAAAAGTAATGTTGGCCGGTGAGTACGAGCTGCGTGACTTTGACCTGACTACACCCGGCACCGATCTTTCGCCAAGTCGCCAAATCATGTTTGATGCCAACGGCATCGGTGTGGCCGCCCGATTCAATTTGACCGAAAACACCAGCCTGAGTTTGTCAGGCAAGAAGTACGATTACAGCGTGCCTTTTCGGACAATTGAGAACCGCGATGTAGTCGACCTGATTTCAGCGTCGCGCCTGAGTCTGATTAATTCACTGGTCGATAATCGTGTCAGCGTATCGCTTGGAATTGATCAGGGTCAGAAACGCTGGGAATTACAAATATCAAATTCGGAAAATATCGTTATTCAGACGCGAACGAAATCGGTGACGCTGCGCTTCCTGATGCCGATGTCGGAGAGAGCCGATATCGAGTTTGGCATCGGTCGCGATGACTCTGACCTATACGGTGAGGTGACGTTTCTGTCGCTGCACGTTTTCTTTTATGGCGGCAACTAGCGCGCTTTGCGGGATTCCCGAACCGCGGCGATGCGCGCGTTTCTGATCGCCTCAGGAATATCCTGGTCGGCGTTTGCCGCGGCGATACCGGCCGCATCTACCGAGCAGGCGGCTTCGTAGGCGCTGCGGAGGTGGGCTGCCTGTGGGTAGTCTCGTTTTTCGAACCCTGATCGTCCTCGTGCGTCGGCCTCGCAGGCTCGCAAGAACTGTTCAAATCGCTCCGGGCGGCGAAAGGCATCTGTTTTTTCCAGGACCCTCACGACGGTATCGTTACGCAGCTCGAAGGCGCGATGACAATGCGTGTGGTACTCGGCGACGATAAGCGCCAAATCGCGGCAGGCGCGCGGTACAGGAAGTCGTTCGGCCATCTTCCTGATGAGTTTGCAGCCACGTTGCTCGTGGCCGGGATGAGACGGGAGCTTGGCAGCTTCGGTCGTGGCCTTGCCCAGGTCGTGCACCAAGGCTGCGAATCGTACTTCGACATCCGCGCTGAGCTGTTCGGACGCTGCGACGACCATCATTGTGTGCAAGCCGGTATCTATCTCCGGATGCCACTTCGCGGGTTGCGGTACGCCAAAGAGCGCATCGACTTCAGGGAAAACGACGCGAAGCGCACCACAGCTGCGCAGTGCCTCAAAAAAAAGGCTCGGATTGGGGCCAGCCAGTGCGGCCTCGGCTTCTTTCCAGACGCGATCTGGCACCAGTGCGTCGACTTCGCCGTCCGCAACCATTTGCCGCATCAGATCCCGCGTTTCAGGCACAATTCGGAAGCCAAGATGAGCGAAGCGCGCAGCGAATTTGGCAGCGCGAAGTATGCGCACCGGATCTTCAACAAAAGCGTCAGAGACATGCCGAATCGAACGGCTCCTGATGTCCTTGAGTCCATCAAAAGGATCGATGATCTTACCGTCGGAGTCTTTAGCCAGTGCGTTAATCGTCAAGTCGCGGCGGCTCAGGTCTTCCTCAATGGTGACATCGGTTGACGTGTCGAATGCGAAGCCATGATAGCCGGCAGCGGTCTTTCGTTCGGTTCTCGCGAGCGCGTATTCTTCGTTGGTCTTCGGATGCAGGAATACCGGGAAGTCTTTACCGACCTGTTTGTAACCCTGGTCAAGAAGCTCGTCAGGTGTCGCGCCCACGACGCACCAATCCCGCTCTTTGACGGGTAGCCCAAGCTGTTCGTCACGAACAGCACCACCGACGAGGTACACTTGCATGGAGCGAGTCTAGCAAACAGGGGCGGCGATGAATCCGTTGATCGAAAAAAGGTTTGCCCGAATCGCTGTCCTGATCATCAGCGTGGCTTCCGTTTCGGGTTGCTACTACACGCAGGCGGTGCGTGGTCAGCTCGACGTAATGCGTAAGAGAGAGCCGATCGCTGACGTAATAGCAGACGTTGAAACTTCCAGCGAACTGGCAGATCGACTGCGCCTCGTCGAAGAGGCCAGGGCGTTTTCGGTCAGCGAACTGGGCCTTCCGGATAACGATAGCTATAGAAGCTATGCCGACGTCGAACGCAACTACGTGGTGTGGAATGTCTTTGCGGCTCCGGAATTCGAGCTTGAAGCGAAGCAGTGGTGTTTCCCGGTTGCTGGCTGTGTGAGTTATCGCGGCTACTTTTCAGAGCAAGCCGCGCACCGCGAGGCAGCACGTTATGAGAGCAAGGGTTTCGATGTTTCGGTGGGTGGCATTGCCGCCTATTCCACGCTCGGAAAATTCGATGATCCTGTCCTTAATACGATGATGCGATGGGAGGACGTTGATCTAATCGCCACAATGTTTCATGAGCTCGCGCATCAACTACTGTACGTCAAAGGAGACTCGGCATTTAACGAGTCCTTTGCAACGGCAGTGGAAGAGTTTGGCATCGAACGCTGGTTAGCGAGTCGCGGCCTGGATGCGGAAATGGAAAAGTACCTTGATGGGCGGCGCTTGCGACAGCGACTAATGCAGTTCGTTGTTACGGCGAGAACCGACCTTGAGGGGATTTACGCGAAGACTATCGACGTGACAAAAATGCGCTCAGCGAAAAGCGCCCGACTCCAGCTGCTTGAGGTTGCCATAAAGCGCGAATTCGAAGAGTCAGGCAGGGAAGTGCCAGCCTGGGTCGGCGATGGGCTCAACAACGCCCGGCTCGCATCGATGGCTTTATATCAGGGGCGATTGCCGGAGTTTCGTAAGCTTCTGGCCGAATGTAACGATGACATTCGCTGCTTCTACAGTGCTGCAAGGGCGTTAGTTTCTGGCGACTCGCTGCGGCTTGCCGCCGGCTTGGACGAGCAATAACCCATCGGATAGGCGACGTGTTTCGCCAGTCATACGCCAATGAAAGATCGTATCGGCCGCCATGACACGCCGTACGTACTTGCGCGTCTCATTAAACGGTATGTTTTCGATCCAGATCCTTGCATCGATGGTGCCTGCGTCAGGCAACCAGGCATCGACTCGATGTGGTCCGGCATTGTAAGCAGCCGTGGCTAGCACTCGATTGCCGCCGTAGCGTGCCGCCATTTGGCCGAGATACGTCGTGCCAAGCCGAATATTGCTTTGCGGATTGGTCAGGGTGTCGAGACCGGCGTAGGGCAAGCGGATTTCGTTCGCAACCTCGCGGCCGGTGTTCGGCATTAACTGCATAAGTCCGATCGCGCCTGCACTGGAGCGGACGTCGCGCATGAACAGGCTCTCGCTGCGCGCGACTCCATATGCCCACGTCGGTGGAATGCTCGCGTCCTGGGCGTATTGCCGGAATGAATCGTGGTAGGGCAGCGGGTAACGTAGCGAGAGGTCGTCATATTCGCCGCCGCTGGCTGCGGCTGAAATTGCCCGGGAGTGCCAGCCCCAACGACTTGCGAGAATTGCCGCCTGGACCTTTTGTTCGGCCGGCATGAAGCTGATGGCGATATCCCATTCTGATCGGCCGCGCCCATCCAGGCCGACGAGAAATAATTCCCGAGCGCGAATCAGGTCAGATCGTGTCGCCAGTTGAGCGATCATTTGCTCATCTGGTGCAATGTCATTGTTGCCGAACGCGTACGGCAGCCCAAGCTCATCGGCCGCAAGAAAACCGTAGTAGCTGCGTTCCTCCGCAAGGTTGGACAAAATCTCTGATGCCGCGCTCATCCTGCCGTCGTGCTGCAGCGCGATGCCGCGCCAATAGAGCCATTCTTCGGAGCTTTTTTCAGCGTCAGTCATCGATGCGATGTCGGCGAGCAGATTGTGCCAGTTGCTGTCACGCAAACTGGTTCGTGCGCGCCAACGCAAGACCTCTTCATTTTGTGCGGCAACAGGCAGCTGATGAAGTTGCGCGTACGCACCGGGCAGATTGTCTCGCGCCGTCCACAACGCAATATGCCTCTCCGTAAGTAATTCCTGCTCCGCCGAGAAGCGTTGCCCCCGCGAGAGGTCGGTCCATAATTCGAGTGCGAGAAGTGGATCGTTATAGGTAATGCGTTCGATCGCGTAGACAAGTTGTTCGCGCGTTGTTGAATCGTTGACCCACTGCTTTTCGTTTTTTACGAATGCAACCGGATCTCGTTGCGCTTTTATCCACCGACTCGCGATGTCGATGTGGCCCTGATCAATCGATTTTCCGAGCCATCGAGCCATCGAGAAATCGCGAGCTTCGACAGCGAGCCCGAAGCGCCGAATGTAGTCGGCGGGATTCAGAATGTTCTCGTCCGCGAGGTGCTCGAACACCGGGTCACATTCATTGACCTGGCTCTTGCCGACTGTCCACAGATCTACGGCTCGATTAACGACCCTCTGTTGTTCGCCGGCATCGATTTCGGCGCGCAGCGCCAGGCAATCCAGCTGGGTTATTTCGAGGCCCTGGTAGAACTGCTTATAAATCTTGAGATAAGCGCCGAGATCGCCCGTTTTCGCCAGGTGCAATGCATAGCGGTAGCGCAGATCGCGGGCGGGCTTGAGCGTGCCGTATTGATCCAGATAAGCCTCTACCTCGGCATGGCTGGCGGTTTTGATGGTCGCCCGCAGTCGCAACGCACGAAGATCTGGCCAGAGTACGTAGCTTTCCAGCGACTGGCGCTCAACGTCATCGAGCGCATCCACAGCACTCCAGTTACCGCGCTCAACAGATTCGTAGACTCTCAGGAATAGTTCGCGCTGCTCGTCTATTGGCGCGCTGTTGCCGATGTTTGGCAAGAA
>RCNB010002142.1_pt1 | contig 12212 bp, 8 predicted proteins | sample 2041321 | NCBI WGS metagenome assembly RCNB01 (sample SAMN09708232, study PRJNA481090) | Marine sediment metagenome, whole genome shotgun sequencing project. | reverse complement strand
GGTGACCCCTTGCTGATGCATTTTGCTTTGGAGGAATGAACCATAAACATAGACTTCGTCGCGAGCCTGGCCATCAGCGAAATAAAGGCCCTCGTCGATAAGCGCCGGAATATGGTCGTTCAGAAACTCAGCATCAGAAGCCGGGCCGGAAGCTATTTTCGCGCGGCGGGAATGACAGCTGGAACACGCGGTAATCTCAGTTGAGCCGACTCTGGGCTCGCTACGTTTGCTGTTGCCCGTGGCTGTATCTAAAACCCAGTTGACGTTGTCCCGTTCGTTGAAGCTTCGTGCAAAACCCTTCATGGGTTGGTCGTCTGGTTCGCTTACCCAGGCCAGATGGTCTTTCGCAGGACCATGACAGGATTCACAGGCCACGTTGACCTCTTCAAAGGTGGTATTGAATTGATCAGTTGCCACATCATATTGTTTTTCGAGCCCGGTAGAGTGACAAGCGGCACACATGGTGTCCCAGTTCTGTGACTGACGGGTCCAGTGCAAAACGTCGGTGTGATCGATGGGTTCGTCGCCGTAAACATGAAACCAGCGCTGTCCTCCTTCTGCCTCTGCACGACTATCCCAAGCAGTACTCAATGCTTGAATGCGTCCATTAGGTAGTTCGACCAAATACTGCTGCAGAGGGTAAGTACCAAACGTATGGCGCAACGGGAATACATCAATATTGCCGTCCGGCCCTGCTGTGCGGACACTGTAGGTGCCTTCTTCTATAAAGAACTCGGTGTTTACGCCCTGATGCTCGAAGCTCGAATTGTTGAAGTCGCCAAGTACTGTTTCAGGCGACATCGGCTGCATTGCCAGATCGTGATGCGATTGCTGCCAATCCTTATAGGCCACCTGATGGCAGTCTGCACAGGCTGTGCTGCCGATGTAGTTGCCCGGGTTGCCGATGCTCTGATCCGCTGCCTCATCAGAAGTCTGCGTTGTGACCGGGCTGGAATCGCAGCCAACCAGTAGCGCTGCGCTAATAATAAGTGCAACAAATGAGTATCGAGTAGTTATCATGATTGTATTCAGCATCATTGTTTATATGCTGTCAATTGTCGCAACTCAGGATCTAGAAATGCAGATACATTCAACTCAAGCCTGTTTCGGTGGAGAGATTTCATATTGTAGTCATGAGTCTGAGGTTAATGGCTGTGAAATGCGTTTTAGTATCTTTCTTCCTCCTCAGGTTATCCCGCCACAGGCTGAAGCAGCTAAGCGACCTGTGCTGTGGTGGCTTTCAGGTCTGACCTGCTCCGAAGATAACTTTACATCTAAAGCCGGTGCTTATCGGGTCGCCGCAGAGCTCGGACTCATTATTGTTGCGCCTGATACCAGCCCTCGTGGCGAGGATGTTGCAGATGACGATGCTTATGATCTAGGTCAGGGCGCAGGTTTTTATCTGAATGCGACCGAGCAGCCCTGGGCGCAGAATTTTCAGATGTACAGCTACATCACAGAAGAGTTGCCTGCGCTGGTGAGCCAGAACTTTCCTGTCGATATGGATGCTCAGGGTATTTCTGGTCATTCGATGGGCGGGCATGGCGCGTTAACCATCGCACTAAAGAACCCTAATGTTTATAAATCAGTTTCTGCGTTGTCCCCTATCGTCAATCCGCTCGAATGTCCGTGGGGACAGAAGGCGTTCGCGGCTTACTTGGGTGCAGACACAGCAACTTGGGGTGAATACGACGCCTGTGTCTTGATGCTGAAGGCTCGGGACCGCCGCGCTTATTCGCCGATACTTATTGATCAGGGTGATGCCGATAATTTCCTGGAAGAGCAGTTAAAGCCGGAGAATTTTGCAGCAGCTTGCAAGTCCTCTAGGCAGTTGCTGGAGTTGAGAATGCAGCCTGGTTACGATCATGGCTTCTTTTTTGTCAGCACATTTATCGAAGATCATTTACGTCACCATGCTGCACTTCTGAGTTGATGCTCGTAGGTTTTTGGGGCTTGCGAAGCTAGGCTTTTGAAGCTATTGCCATACCTTGATATCTGATTGATATATGTTGTCGGGCGCTGGGAGAGTCGCAGTGCGGGCAAATGTCAGTATTTGGTGTCCGGACCGCGTTTGGCGGTATAAAATTGCTTCAATAATCTTAATGCAGCGTATGCATTCGTAGCCGTTCGTGTTGCGGACTAAATATTCAAAGGAATTTTGTTTTGGGGAACTTGCTTCAAGCCGTTTTGACGCCGTTTAAAAAACTGGCATCCAAAAAAGGTGGCCTGCCGATAATTATCGTATTGGTTTGTGTTTTGATTGGCTTCTATTTGCTTTCAACCCAAAAGCAGTTGGTTCCGGTGGAAATTGAAGAGCGCGTTTGGGCCGTAAACACAATTGCCGCTAGCTATGCCGATGTGCAACCTAAGCTGACCTTGTATGGTCAGGTTATGGCTGCCCGCAGCAGCGAACTGCGCTCACAGGTCTCTGGTAGATCTATTCAGGTTGGTCCCAACTTCCGTGATGGCGGGGTTGTCGAGCAGGGCGAAGTGCTTCTCGAAATTGACCGGTTTGACTATGAAACGGCATTGGCCGAGCAGCGTTCAATCCTGAAAGAAGTTCAAATCAGTGTTGCTAAAAGTCAGCGCAAGTTTGATCGTGCCAAAGAGTTGCATGCTGAAGGCAATGTTTCGGATGAGTTTATGGATGATGCAGAGCTAAATTTGCGTCAGGAAGAAGCACGCCGTGAGCAACGCCAGATAGCGGTTCGCCGTGCTGACCGTGATTTGCGTGAGACGCTTATCGCAGCGCCGTTTAATGGTGTTATCAGCGATGTGGCAGTGCAACTGGGGCAGCAGGTTTCGACCAGCGACCGGCTTGCAGACATTATCGATCTGGATCGCCTCGAGGTAAGGTTTTCATTGAGCAATGCTCAGTTCGGCCGCTTGCTGACCGCCCAAGAAACTCTGGAAGGACGTAAAGTTAAGATCAGCTGGGAAGTAGGGAATCAGAGCGTGGAGTTCGATGGTCGCATTAGTCGTGCCGGAGCTGAGATCACCTCCACCATGGGCGGCGTGATGATTTATGCCAGCATTGATGATACTGATCGTTTCACAAGCATACGACCTGGTGCCCTGGTGTCGATCAACGTTGCCGATAAGGTTTATGAAAATGTAATTAGAGCGCAGGACTCAGCGCTTTATTCTGATGCTAGCGTGTATGTTGTGCGTGAAGGGCGTCTTGTGAGGGAGAGCGTCGAAGTACTAGGCTTTTCCGAAGGTCAGGTATTCTTCCGTCCGGTTGAGGGCGGAACTATTAAGAGTGGTGAGCCGATTGTTACCACTCAGTTGCGTGAGGCTGGCGCCGGCGCAAGGGCGGAGGTTCGCTAGATTATGATTCCCACGACAATAATGGAAACTTTTGCCCGTCATAAAGTGGCCGGCAATTTATTGCTGATTCTTATGCTGCTTGCCGGTGTATGGGGCCTGAGCCAGTTGAACCGCCAACTGATGCCGGATTTTACGCTTGACCTGATTACCGTAGATGTTCGTTGGCCGGGATCTAGTCCTCGTGACGTAGAAGCCAATGTGCTCGAAGCGCTTGAAAGCGAGCTCAGATTTGTAGAGGGCGCGGATAGGGTCGACTCAACTGCTTTTGAAGGACGAGCTACCGCGGTTGTTACCTTCGAAGAAGGTTCTGACCTGTCTAAGGGGCTTACTGATATTCAGTCAGCTGTTGCACGTATTACTACGTTTCCTACTGATAGCGAGAGGCCTGTTATTACGCAGGTCTTGCCGAATGAACTGGTTTGCAGGCTGGAGCTTTCAGGTCCGTTTTCCGAAGTGGCTTTAAAACTCCTGGCGCAGCAAGTCAGAAACGATCTGCTTGACCTGGGGCTGGCGGCGGTCGCAATAAATGGTGCCCGTGATACTGAAATATGGGTTGATGTTCCTGAGACAGAGTTACGTCGTTTGGGCATGAGCTTAGACGATGTGGCACAGCGTATTGGTGCCGAGAGTATCGATTTACCGGCAGGGAAGGTGTTTTCCGGCAGTGTTTCACGACAGATCCGTAGTGAAGGTCTGGCGCGCAATGCAGCCGAGCTGGGAAATATCGAAGTCATGTCTATGGAGAGTGGTGAGAAACTGCGACTCAAAGATATGGCAAAGGTGTATGAAGCTTTTGAAGAAGGTTCTGCATCACATCTCGTTAAGGGTAACCCGTCGATAGGTATTGTGATCAAGCGCAGTCGCGGTGTCGATTCTTTGAATGCTCAACGCAAGGTTGAGGCCTACGTCGAAAAGTTACAGGCGACACTGCCGCCAACGATGAAAGTAGAAATGTTTGATGTGGCTGCTGAGCAGGTCAGGGAGCGATTATCCATGCTGTTGTGGAACGGCTTTATGGGGTTGGTGCTGGTTCTCATCGTTCTGTATCTGTTCCTCAACGGACGCACGGCATTCTGGGTTGCTGCGGGCATTCCCGTATCTATTTTCCTGACTCTTGGCGGTATGGCGCTCTTTGGCTTAAGCCTGAATATGATTAGTATGTTTGCGATCATTATGGGGCTCGGCATTATTGTCGATGATGCGATTGTAGTGAGCGAGCATGCCGAATTTTTGCACCGTCAGGGCGCATCGGCTGCTGACGCGTCATTGCGCGCTGCTCAGGTTATGAGCGTGCCGGTTCTGGCCGCATCGATAACAACTATCGCTGCATTTTCACCGATTCTAACTATGGGTTCGACGGTTGGCATGATTCTACGGGAACTGCCGATCACCATAGTCCTGATTATTATCGCGAGTTTGATCGAGTGCTTTTTGGTGCTGCCGATGCATTTGCGCGGTTCTCTGGAAGCAATGGAGCGTAAACCCAAACAGGTACCCGGGAAGTTTGAAGTAGCGTTTAAGGCCTTCCGCGAGACTCGTTTTGCGGCGGCTTCCGAGTTTGCGTTTGCAAACCGTTACAGCACGATTCTAGCAACGCTCTGTCTGTTCGTTATAGCCGTTCTCATGATGGCGTCTGGCCGTGTGGGTTTCGATTTCTTTCCTGCGCCTGAAACAGATTACATCGCGGTAAACATTGCGTTGAGCCCTGGCTCGGGTCGTGATGTTACGGAAAGCATGGTGCTTGAGGCGGAGCGTGCGGCCTATGCTGTCGAAGAGCGGCTGGGGGGCGGAATAGGTACCGTCATCGGTTTTGGTTATGGCTCTTTGGGCTCGGGCGTTGGCCGTGCGAATGACACACCTATACAGGGTGATTATGTCGGAGGCTATACGCTTGAGCTAACGCCTAGTGATCTCCGTGAAGTGCGTACCCCCACATTTATAAGTGCCTGGGAAGAAGAGATGCGTCCCGTGCCGGGCGTAGAGGCACTTACTGTTTTTGAAGTAAATGTAGCTGGTCCACCGGGTAAGGATTTGGACGTTCGTTTATCCGGTGCTCCGTTGGACGTGATGAAGGCCGCGGCTATGGAGGTTCGTAGTGAGGTAGCGCGGATACCCGGCGTTAGTGCCGTTGCGGATAACCTGCCTTACGGCATGGAAGAGTATGTGCTTGAACTCACCCCCGAAGGTCGGGCAATGGGCTTCACGACAGAAAGTGTATCGCGGCAGATTCGCAATACTTTTGAGGGAGCGATTGCCAAGAGGTTCGCGCGGGATCAGGAAGAAATTATTGTTAGGGTTCGTCTGGCAGCTGGTGACCGCTCACTTAACGGCTTGCGCGGTATTTATTTGAGAGTCTCCAACGGGCGCGAAGTGCCTTTGACAGAGGTTGTGACCTTGCGCTCTCAGGTGGGCTTCTCGCAGATTCGTCGGGAAGATGGTGTGCGTGAGGTAGCTGTTACAGCTTCTATAGACCAGCGCATAACGACTATCAATGAAGTGACGCGTGTCGTGAATGAGTTGGTACTTGAGCGTGTGCGCACCGAGTATGGCGTCAACGCCAACTTCAAGGGTAAGGCCATAGAGCAGGCCAATGCGATGGGCGATTTTGGTATGGCATTGGTGCTGGCGCTGTCAGTCATCTATATCGTGCTGGCCTGGGTGTTTTCGAGTTATTCGACGCCTCTAATCATTATGGCGATGATTCCATTTGGTTTTGTGGGGGCGGTATTTGGTCACTATATAATGGGGTTTGCGCTAAATATATTTAGTTTACAGGCGCTTATGGGGCTTGCAGGCGTCATGATTAACGACTCGATCGTGCTTGTAATGACCATAAAACGTGAGATGGCGACGGGTGCCAGTTTGGCCCAAGCTGTCCTTACCGGCACAAAAGAACGACTTCGTCCGGTGATTATGACTACTACGACCACTGTCGTAGGTCTATTACCGATACTATTTGAAACTAGTCAGCAGGCACAGTTGATTCAACCTTTAGCAGTAACTTTGGTGTTTGGCTTATTGTTATCACCGTTTTTAGTACTGTTCTACATACCCGCTTTATTGGGTGTCGGTGCCGATATCAAAGCATTGCGTGGCGGAAAACATGGCAATGCCGCTGCATTAGATAGTGCAGCGTAGTTTCGAATAGAACGGGTTTCTAGCCCGGAAGAAGTTTAAGACAGTCTATGAATGAGCAGTCAGATGCTGGCTATCGGTATGGCGTTCCGGGAATTATTGAAGACCGGATACAGATCTCCGATATCTATTTACAGGATAGCTCGACCTCAGTCGCGAGTTACTCGATAGACCTGTCATTTCCTGAATTGCGTTTGTACCGTACTTTGCGTTCTCGCGAGGTCTCGTTGTTACCCGGCAAGGTTGAGGCTGTGCTGGAGTTATGGGAGAAAAAGTACCTCCGTCATTTGCAACACGAGACCGACCGCTATCGTCGGGCTGCTGTCGATCAATTGAATCGTGATGCTGAGGGGCGCTTGCAGGTATTGAATAGTATTCTTGAAACGGCAGCATCGATTACTCCGGTTGCCGACTGGTTCATAATTTTGCGCCGTGGTGTTTTTTCGGTAACGCCTCAGGACTTGTATGGAATTCCTGATATTCCACCTTATATTCTGACCGACGCCGATGGCCGGCCTGCCGATATCAAGCGTCTGAATCAGGCTAATCGTCCGGATCTGGAAAAGACTCAAAGTCGGTTCGGTACGCTGACGAAGCTGTTCCAGCCCGATAGGGTTAAGGATGCTGTTGACCAGGAAATGCAGGATTGGAGTAAGCGTCGTTCAGATATTGGTGTCGCTAACGCAGAGCGTCGTGCGACATTGAAGCAGGCGCAGGATATTTACGATGCCAGTAAATCAATGTTTGCCGGCGAGCGCGAAAGCAGTGCGCAGGTGCTCGAGACGGTTAAAGCAAATTACGACGAGGCTCTGTCTGAAGACTTTTTAGATTTTCCTGATGCCTGTGCTATCGAAGAATACTGTGATTTGCTGATGATGGCGATTGAGTACCCGGATGAAATTTGCAGCAATTGGTTACTCAGCTATGCACCCGACCGGAGGGCCTTGCACATTCGTCTAGACCTTCCCTCTCTGGATCAGTTGGATTTACCGAAGCACTATGAATACTCATCTAAGATAGCAGAGGTTGTCGAGCACCGTTTGTCTGAGGCAGAGATTGCTGACCTATGTGATGTGGTCTCCTACCAGATGGTATTGCGTACGATGAGCGATTTATTCATGGTCGATGAAGCAGATGCGATAGATTCGATTACCTGCGATGGTGAGGTAGCGGTTATGAACCCCGGTTCAGACGAGGCAGCATCTTATGTGGTGATGTCCGTATCGGCAGGCAAGTCTGATGTAATGAAGCTGGACATAGGAACCGAGTCTCCACGAGCACTGTTTGAACAGTTAGGCGGTGTCACTGCTGGTGCGCCACATTTGGTTATGCCGGTGGAGCCCGTTGGCGCATAGCTTGTCGGAAATGAAAAAAGTAAGCCCCGCTGCTCTTTCGAGAAGCGGGGCTTTTTTCTGGTTGAAGCCTCGTAGTTACCCTATGCAATTATGGGGAAATGCATAGAGTGGGTGAGGATAGGGAGGCTACTTAAGCGGCTCCAACCAAAAACCATGCACCTGTTCCTGCGATCGCTCCACCCGCAATGCGCAGTAGTAATTTACCTTTTTCGTACTGCTGTGAGATATCGCCAACTACCAGACCCATCACGTGCAGTATGATCGTGCCCGTCATGAACCCGGCAACATAGGTGTAGGGATTCGCGACAGCCGGCATTTCCGCGCCATGAGCATAGCCGTGAAATACTGCAAAAATAGCAACGGCACACATGGCAAACACGACAGGTACTTTTTTATCCATGGCAATAGCGCCACCAAGGACTAAAACAGACGCTGCAATGCCCATTTCGATCGCACTAAGGCCGACATCGATATAGCCGAGAACACCACCTAATGCCATGATGCAAACGAAGGTTGCGGGTACTGTCCAAATAGCACGGCCACCTATCTGCGCACTCACTATTCCGACCGAAACCATCGCCAGAAAATGATCTAGGCCAAGCACAGGGTGGGTTAAACCACTGAGGAATGAACCATAGGGCAGGCTTGCGCCATCATGCGCAAACAGTACCTGTGGAGTGATAGCTGCGATTACTGCTATCAGAAATGTTGAGAATGTGCGCTGTGCTGTCATGTTGGTATCCTTGTTTCTTCCTAGCAATTGTCTAAATATCTATAGGTTATGGCACACAAATTTATGAGGCCGCTTTCTCGGCCAGAAAGTCTGTAATCATCTTGTTTACTTTTGCAGGCTGATCAAAAATTGCACCATGACCGGCTTCTTCGACAATTTCGACCTGCACATCATCAAGTAGCTTTTCTGCTTTGCGTTTGATTGACTGAGGCTTGTAGAGCAATTCATGCTCGCCAAATATCAGTAGAGTCGGCACTTTAATCTGGCGCAAAACTTTGCGTGGTTCGGACAGGAAAAATTTCTTTAGCACTCTTAGGCCAGTCGGGATATGCACTTTGCTGGTTGCTTCGTTGTATACACCAACCGATTTATCTACCCGATAGTGCTTGGTTGCCAGCGCCATTGCTCTTGCTAGCTGCCGGTCGAAGGTACCGAATTTGCCACCGCCACCACCGGCCTCTGTAGCATTGCCATTGGTCGACTTGTTGACAGATTTAGCAGTGAGTTCTTTCTCCAATGCATTGGCATCTTTATTTTTCCTAAGCACCTTGGTTATCAGAATATTGATTGGGAACTTAGCTCTTGCAACGCCTGTTGGAGCAAGCAAAACTATGCTGTTCACACGATCAGGCTGTTCGATAGCCATCTGCATACAAAGCGCGCCGCCGACACTGTTACCAAGATAGTCAGCTTTTTCGATGCCGAGCTCATCCTGCACATCGGTTAACCAGTGTACAAAGTCACTATTTAGAAACGATACGATGTTGGTATCACTTTTGCCGGGTTGTCCGACGATGTCCAGCGCATAAACACGATGAGACTTCGCGAAATCTACAAACTGACGTCTCCATAGGGGTGCGCAGCCTGCGATGCCGGGCAGTAGGAACAAAGGCGGTGCATTTTCATCGCCGCAAGCAAGCATATGTGTCCGACCAAAGCGTGTTTCGACATACTTAGATTCAACATCAATCTCGATGTCTGCAACGATATCGTTGTACCAGTTCATAATCGCCTGATAGCCTTCAGGCGATTTGTAAAGATTCATTCTGGAGTCGGAGAACTCCTCATCAGTGGCGCCACTAACCCCTTCAACTGCTTGGGTAAAGTTAGCCTGCTTTACTGCTTCGCTGCTGGACGCTTCTCTGTAAACCTTCATTGTGTTGCTCCCATATCCCTTGTGCTTTTTTGCAATCTTTCTTAAGGGGCAAGCGCATCCCCCTATATATAAAAGAGTTTTCGGGAGAGGCGCGCATCTGGATTCAACTGTGCCGGCATCAACTGGGCGCTGTCCGCAGGGGGCCCAGTAAACTCTTGTTATTTATCGCTTAATTCCAATGTAACAGTTTGTCACAAGAGTTCAAGAGTGTTGCTACCAGTGTTCCCACACCGGTTGGCATTGATTTGGGAGGGGGGCGATGTTGCCGAGTTGGGCCCAGGATTGCCCTGGTTCATGAAAGTCGGAACCGCGTGAGGCGAGCAGTTGATGCTCTGCACATAGCTTCGCCAGTCTGGTTGTGGTTTCCAGATCTTGTCTGCCCGATATGACTTCGAGCCCTTGCCCGCCGAGGGAAGCAAAATCCTTAGTCAAACGGTCTAATTTCGCCAAAGTGAGCTTGTACTTGTTGGGGTGTGCAAGTATGGCAGTGCCATTGCCGTCCCGAATCCAATTGATGATGGTGCTCAGTTCGGCCCATAGGTTTTTTACGTCTCCGGTTTTGCCTGCACCAAGGTATTTTTTAAAAGCGGTACGTTCATCTTTAACCAGATCCTTCTGAACCAGATAGCGCGCAATGTGCGGGCGCCCCGGAGTGTGTGTGTCCGCGCTTAGGATAAGTTCATCATGTGATACATCCAAACCCGCTTTGCGTAGCCGTTCTATGATTTGTACAGCACGTTCTTCGCGTGCGGCGAGCTGCTTGCTCACACCATCTGCAATTGCATCACTCAAAGGATCGATATTTAGGCCCAGTACATGAATACCCACCCCGTTCCAGGTGGTTGAAAACTCAATGCCCGGAATAACATTTATGGAGTCTTCAGTATTGTTATATGACCAGTGCAAGTAACCGGCCACATTGTCATGATCGGTGATAGCAAGGGTATCTACACCTGCTTGCTTTGCTGCAGCAACCAACTCTATCGGGCTTAGTTTTCCATCGGAAGCAGTCGTGTGGCTGTGTAAGTCGTAGTTCATGTTTTTAGTGTATGGCATCTTGAGAATCTATATATGCATTGATGGTGTTGCGGGCTGCTGCTTTTAAGCCATATGATCTTATACGGTGTTAAAGTAGCGTCCTGTTTACGTATTAGCTTAAGGAATAACAATGAAACAATGGGATACCCAGCCGGAAATGGCCATCGATGTAGCCAAGTCATATTCCGCGACAATTAAGACCAATAAAGGTGATATCGAACTGCAATTAAGCGCCGACCATGCGCCATCAACCGTCAATAACTTTGTGTTTCTGGCCGGTGAAGGTTTCTACGATGATGTGGCTTTTCATCGCGTGATTCCTGATTTCATGGTTCAGGGTGGTGATCCTACGGGCAGTGGCTCCGGTGGCCCGGGCTATCGTTTTGATTGTGAAGTCTCTGAGAACCCATTGACTCATGAACGTTGTGTTATCTCTATGGCAAATGCCGGACCTAACACTAACGGCAGTCAGTTCTTTATTACGCATTCTCCACAACCACATTTGAATGGCCGCCATACTGTGTTTGGCACCGTAACCTCGGGGCATGATGTTGTTGATTCAATCGCTCAGGGTGACGTAATGGAAAGTGTCACTATCAGCGAAGCGTAGATAGATAGTCGTTATTAAAAAAAGGGCCGCACAAGTTTTCTTGTGCGGCCCTTTTTTTATTCTATTTGGCCATTTGGTTTTTACATTTCCAATGCTGAAAAACTTGCAACAGTATCTTCGCAAGTAAAACCGGCAGCTTCATCTTTGGATACTTTACTCATTGAGTATCTCGGATCGTGGGTATAGAACAGACGTATGTTGCGTTCTGCTTTGTCCGTTAAGTACGCAGTTTTTTCGTCGATAACCAGTTCGGGAAACCGGTCGTAACCCATGGTGATAGATGCGCGTAGCCAGCTTGTTCCGGGAATCAAATCGCTCGGGTAAGCGATGCCCCCAGCGCCACCGACCTCAGACATCATGAGCCCTTTCGTATGGCCGTTACTAAACTCGAAGCGCACTTCGTCGGCGAAGTAAGCATGGGTTTCTGTGGTCACGACCTCAAGCCGAGCGCTATCTTTAAGTATCTGAATTTGCTCAGGAATAAATGATGGTTTGTCGCGTAGATGTGGCGACTGTGCTGTTTGCCACGCATCTGAACTAACAAAGAATCGGGCGTTCGGGAACAGCAATTCCATAGGCTTGCCAGCCTGGTAACGGCTGAACAGTCCGCCGCAATGGTCGAAGTGCAAGTGGCTCAGTACAACAGCATCTATGTCTTCATGGCTTATGCCGACATTGTCGAGTGATCGGAGTAGTCGATGTTCCGGCTCAATCAGACCAAATCGGTCCGCCAGATCGGGCGCAAGAAAGCTGCCCATTCCTGCTTCGAAGAGTACGTTTTTTCCGACAAGATCTTTGGCAAGCAGGCAGCGGGTCGCGAGTTCGATGCGGTGACGTTCATCGGGTGTTTCCCAG